>JAEEGL015777749.1_pt1 | contig 11249 bp, 7 predicted proteins | sample 9134231 | NCBI WGS metagenome assembly JAEEGL01 (sample SAMN16246548, study PRJNA631951) | gut metagenome | biome: gut microbiome; feature: rumen; material: fiber-attached | host: Bos | place: Iran: Karaj | collected 2018-10
CTTTCTTTCCAATTAAACCAGGCATTGGTGTTTGTTAATTAATTGTTACTTAATGTTTTAACACGCATTGGAGGCCACGTGGGCACAATTGCGGACCGCAAAGATACGATTAAATTCCTGATTTTCAAAAAATTTTCAACACATTTATGAACAAGTCCTGGATTATTTATAACTTTGCGTATTCGCGGGGGAATACCAACAATTAGGTATTTCCCCTTGGTGCGAAAACCCGTACCTTTGTATTCGTAAACCTATGCGAAAACTGCTCACACTCCTGTTCCTGATGCTCCTGGTCCTTCCGGTCCGGGCAGCCGGTCCGCTCAAGGTGGCGGGACGGGTGCAGGAGGCCGATGGCGGCGCGCCCGTGCCCGGCGCCGTGGTACGCCTGGACGAAGAGTATCTCTGGGCGGTTACGGATGAGAACGGCAGTTTTAGCCTGAACGGCGTACAGCCGGGCCGATACCAGCTGGAAGTCTCCTGCCTGGGCTACGTAACCTGGCAGAAAACCCTGGACGTGAAGCAGGATGTGAAGAACCTCCTGGTTACCTTGTCCCTCAACACCCTTGCGCTGCAAGAGGTAGTGGTGACCGCCGAAACGGCCAAGGACAACATCAATACCACCCAGACCATAGGCCGGACGGCCCTGGACCACCTGCAGATGAACAGCATGGGCGGCATTGCCGCTTTGCTGCCAGGCGGAAAAACACTGAACCCGGACCTCACCACCGACAACGCCTTCTCCCTGCGCAGCAACGGCTCTACCGCGGGAAACGCCGCCTTCAGCACGGCGGTGGAGGTTAACGGAGTACGCATGGGCGACAACGCCAGCTTCGGCGGCATGGCCGGCATAGGCACCCGCAGCATTTCCGTGGAGAACATTGAGTCGGTGGAAGTGATCACCGGTGTCCCATCGGCCGAATACGGAGACTTCGGCAGCGGCGTGGTCAAGGTCAAGACCAAGAAGGGACGCTCGCCGCTGAACATTGTCCTGTCGGCCAATCCCCGCACCTACGAGGTGTCCGTTTCCAAAGGCTTCGAACTGGGCAAAGGCGTGGTGAACCTGGGGGCCGAATGGGCCCGCGCCACCAGCAAGCTCACTTCCCCTTACACATCCTATACCCGCCGGGGTTTCACCGTGGACTATACGCGTACCTTTGGAAAGCAGTTGCGGCTGGAGGCCGGCATCAACGGCAATATCGGAGGCATGAACTCTTCTTCGGACCCCGACGCCTTCTCCAATGAATACACCAAGGAACGGGACAACCTGTTCACGCCGCACTTCAAGCTGATGTGGCTGCTCAACCGAATCTGGGTGACCAACCTCACGCTCTCCGGCAGCATCTACTACCACGACCAGCGTTCCCATTACCATAAATATAATTCGTACGGGTCTGCGCAGCCGTCCGTGCACGCGCAGGAGGAAGGCTACTGGATGGCCGAAACCCTCCCCTTCACCTATTATTCCGACCTCATCAACGACTCCCGCGAACTGGACTACTCGGCCTCCCTCAAATACGACTGGCTCCGTAACTGGGGCTCCGTCAAGAACATCCTGAAAGCCGGCCTGCAGTGGAAGGCCGATGGCAACGTAGGCCGGGGAGAATGGTACGAGGACCCTTCCCTGGCGCCCTCCGGATATCGGCCCCGTCCCTATACCGATTATCCCTATATGCATACGCTGGCGGGCTATGTGGAAGACAACCTCACCCTTCCGGTGGGCCGCACCACGCTTAACCTCATGGCCGGCCTGCGTCTGGAGAACGTGTTTATCAAGGGATCGCAGTACCGCAACCTGCGCATCCTTTCCCCGCGCCTGAACGCCCGCTGGATCCTGAGCGAAAGCGTAACCCTCCGCGGAGGCTGGGGCATCGCCGGCAAACTGCCCTCCTTCTACATCCTGTACCCCCGCCAGGAGTACCGGGACATCCAGACTTTCGGATTTTCGCATGGCGAATCGGCCTCCTATGTCTATTATACGCAGCCATACAGCATGGTCTACAACCCGGACCTCCGCTGGCAGCGCAATTATAACTCGGAAATAGGGGCCGATGTCTCCCTGAAGAATTTCAAGCTGTCTCTGGTGGGCTTTTACAACATTACCCGGGATCCTTATCAGCTGGGAACCGTGTACGAGCCTTTCTCCTATAATATAATGGGGCTTCCCGCCGGATATACCATGTCGGCCGACCCGAAGGTGATTCTGGATAACCAGACCGGAAACCTCTATTTCCAGGATTCGGACGGATACTATGTGCCGGCAGAACTCAAGGTGGCCGACCGCAGCTTTGCGGCTTCCCGCCGCCAGGAAAACGGCGCCGACGTGCACCGCTACGGCGTGGAACTTACGGTGGACTTTCCCCAGATCAAGCCCATAGGCACCACCCTGCGCCTGGATGCCGCCTGGAACCATAGCGAGTATTCCTCGGACATTCCAGTCACCTATTACCGCATTGGCTGGTCCCACACTTCCCTGCCCAACCGTTCCTATCAGTACGCCGGCATTTATCCCGGCGGCACCAATGTGTACAACGGACGCCGAACGGACAACGTGGACGCCAATCTCACGGCCATCACCCATATTCCCCGCGCCCGGATCATCATCACCGTGCGTTTCGAAACTGCCCTTCTCCGCAACTCGCAGAACACCTCCGACCGTGCCTTCAACGTGGGAGAGGCCTCCAACGAGCCCGTGGGCGGCAGCATCTACGACGGGAATTCCTACACCGCCATCTATCCGTCGGCCTATATGGACCTGAACGGACAGGTGCACCCGTGGACGGAGGAATCGGCCCGGGATCCCGAGCTTTCGCGCCTGATCCTGCGTTCCGGAAACATTTACACCTTTGCGCAGGACGGTTACAGCCCCTATTTCAGCGCCAACTTCAGCGTGACCAAGGAAATTGGAAAACACGTTTCCATTTCCTTCTTCGCCAACAACTTTACCAACGCCCGCCACTACGTCACCAGCCGCGCCACGGGCGTGAGCGCCATCTTCACCCCCAACTTCTACTACGGACTCACATGCAGAATAAAATTATAATCCTGTTGGCCGCCCTTTCCGTGCTCCTGACAGGTTGCATGGACATAGGAAGCCCCTACACCTCCGAGGATATTCACAATATCACGATAAAGGCCGTGTACCCTGCAGGCTTCGGCACCCGCGATGGCGCCACCGTCCGGATAGAAAGTCTCTCCAATGAAATCATTTATGTACTTCTGACCGGACAGGACGGCAGCGTGACCACCCACATTCCCAACGGCTTGTACCGCATCTCGGTGAGGGACCGCGTGGGCAACAACCTCTTCAACGGTACGTTGGACAAAGTGCTGGTATCCGGGGCCGATGTAACCCTGGATGTGGAGCTGCTGCGCTCCATGGCCGGTTTGCTGGTCATCAAGGAACTCTACTGCGGCGGATGTCCCAAGCTGCCCGAGGAAGGCACCTACCAGAGCGACCAGTACGTGATTATCCACAACAACGACGAATACGTCACTTATCTGGACGGCCTGTGCCTGGGCACGCTTTCGCCTTACAACAGCACCGCGACCAATCCCTGGGCCGATGCGCAGGGCAACCTTCCTGACTTTGCCCCAATCATCCAGGCCATCTGGATGATAGGCGGCACGGGAACCTCCTTCCCGCTGGAGCCCGGGGCCGATGCAGTCATCTGCTTCCGCGGCGCCATCAACCATACCGCCCAGTATCCGATGTCGGTCAACCTCAACCGGCCCGACTACTTCGTGTGCTATAATCCCGTCTATTTCCCCAATCCCGTTTTCCATCCGGCCCCCGGAGACCAGATTCGCGAAGACCATTACCTGGAAGTGGTTATCAAGACGGGCCAGGCCAACGCCTATACGCTTTCCATCAATTCGCCCACCCTGGTGCTGTTCCGGCCCGAAGAAGGCGTGGACATCCATGACTTCGTGAGCCAGCCCCAGAACCTGGTGCAGGTCCCCGGCAGTTCCGTTGACCGCGTGATCACCGTCCCGCTGGACTGGATCCTGGACGGGATGGAAGTGTTCAACGGCGGTTCCTCCAACAATCGCAAGCGTCTGAACCAGAAGGTAGACGCCGGATATGTTTTCCTGAACGAAACGTTCAAGGGCTATTCCCTCATGAGACACACCGATCAGGAAAAAACGAGCCTCATGGGGTATGAGGTCCTCCAAGACAGCAACAATTCATCCGTAGATTTCTATGAAAGCCAAGTACAGTCCCTTCACGAGTAGGCTGGCCCTGCTCCTTGCGGGCGCCGTACTTGGCGCCCTGCCCCTGAACGCCCAGGAACCCTGGCGCGAAGGGCGCAACATAGCCGGTTTGTCTTTATATGACGCCAACACGCTTGAGGCACGTGTAGGAGGCCGTTTCACCTCCGGCGAGTACCGCCTGCCTTCCGAAGCCGCCCAGCTCTGGCAGGCCGGAACCAACGCCCAGGCCGAATCCCATTTCAAAGACATGCTGTTCGTAGGCTCCTTCTCCTTCGAAGTCCAGCATGCCAAAGACATGATGGGCTCCATGTTCTGCTACCCCGGCTTCTATCCCATTGACGTCCTGGAATTTACGCCCGGTCCCAAGACCCGGCAGACGTATAACATAGGCGGAGGCCTGGCCTGGACGGGCTCCCCTCACTGGGCGGCCGGGTTCAACCTGGACTTCAAGGGCATCAACTACTCCAAGCGCAAAGACCTGAGGCACACCACCTACCGGCAGGAAATGAGTTTTGTTCCCTCCGTGGTGTACAAAGGCAAGGGCTGGAACGCGGGCGCTTCGTTCATTTTGGAAAAGAATTCCGAATTCATCCAGGCCGAACAGCTGGGCACCGCCACCGCCGCAACCTACTACGCTTTTCTGGACAAGGGCAAGCGCTTCGGCACTTATCAGATCTGGGACGGAAGCGGCATCCATCTGACCGATTTCGGCGTAGACCGCCTGGCTGTAAACCAGCTGTCCTGGGGCGGCGCCCTTCAGGCCTCGTGGGGAAACCGCCTGTATGCCGATGCCGAGTTCAAGTTTTCGTACGGCGAGGTGGGCGAGAAAGGCTATACCTGGTTCCGCTTCCCGGGCGTGCGTTTTGAAACCAAGGTGCTAGGATATATCCCCGGAAACGACGGAATGCATGCCCTCAGGGCCGATGCCGCATCGGCCCTCGTAGAGAACTTTGAATCCGTGATTGACCGGGTGAGCGCCGGCGGCGTCACTACCCCCGTGGAATACGGCAGCAACCGCATCTACGTCCAGGCATCCACGCAGACGGGGGTTTCCTACACCTATGAGAGCCACCAGGGATGGGACGTCTCGACATCGGCCCAGATAGTCTGGACCGAAGACCGCGGCACCCATATGTATCCCTACCTGGCCTACGACGCCTCCACCATGCTCAACCTGGCCGTGCAAGGGCACTTGCCCCTGGGGCCCGTGACGCTGGAAGCCGGCATGTCCTTCCGGGAAGAACTGGCTGAAGACCACGAGATTGTGGAAACAGATGAGACCAACGTTGGGGTTGTATCCTATCCGGTCCGCCTGCACGACTGGTGGTTCGTGGAAGAAGAATACAACGATACCCGCCGCCTGGGCGTGAATCTCAACATCAGATACGACTTTACCATTGCCCGCCGCCACCGGCTGTTTGTAGAGGCCGGGTGCTCATGGTGGCATATTTTTGAAGCTTTCGTCCTGACGGGAAAAGACAGGCAAACCACTCAACTTACCCTTGGATATAATTTCTAAACCATAATCATATGAAACGACTTTTAATTCTGGCCGGCTGCCTCATGGCCCTGGCCGCTTGCAACAAGAAAGAAGAACCTGCCAAAGAGGCTTTTGCTTTCCGCATTTCTCCCGTCCTCACCAAGGTTTCGGCCACCAGTTTTGACAACGGGGATGCCATTGGCGTGAATGTTTACCGTACCGGTGCCGTCCATGCCCAGAACGCCCGCCTCACTTACGACGGCAACGTATTCAGCGGTGACCTCAAATGGTACACGGAAGAAGGGAAGGCCGTCGTAGCTGCTTACTACCCTTATTCCGCAACCGCACCCCAGGAGTTTTCCGTCCAGGCAGACCAGACGGCCGGCACCTCCCCTTCCGATTTTGTCTCGGGTGTCAAGTACGACGTGGCCCCCAGCGAAGATGCCGTGGTCGTTCCCTTCAAGCACAAACTCTCGCACGTCGTTGTGAGCCTCATTAATGAAACCAACGGAGTCATCTCCGGTTTTGCCCTGTCCGGTGTAAAGCTGAACGCCAAACTCAATGCCGACTGGGAGGCTGCCGAAGATCCTTCGGCCGCTAAAGGTACCGTAAAAGCTCACAAGGCTGGCGAAGACGAGTACGACCTCATTCTTCCTCCCCAAACCAGTTCCGTTACCGCCGTCGTCACCCTGGCAGACGGCAAGGAACTTTCCCAGTCCCTGGACGAAAACAGCTTCGAAGCCGGGAAAGAGTACACCCTCAATGTAATTGTGGAGCCCGACGCCATCTACGTGGTGCTCTCCGGCGACATTGAAGACTGGGAAGAGGGTGGTGAGATTGCTCCCAGCAGCGTTCTGGTAGAGAAACTCGCCGACGGCTATATCCTCTATCACGAAGACAAATACACCGTAGCCCTGATGCAGGACGGCAAGTGGTGGATGACCCAGAACATGCGCTATGTTCCCGAAGGTCTCGAGCCCTCCAACGAGCTCACCGACGTCACCGCCGGCGTATTCTATCCCCTGGTCGTGAATGCCGGACAAACCGCCGCCGAATTCTCCCGCGACATCACGGTCATCAAGGCCCGCGGTTATCTGTATCAGGCCGAGGTGGCCCTGGGTCTGCAGGTGGGAGACCTTACCTCCGTCGAGGAGGCCGAGGCCCTCGAAGGCACCCGCGGCATCTGCCCCAAGGGCTGGCACGTCCCTACCGGGGCCGATATCATTGGCCTGGTGGGCAAAGCCGTCTCTCCTCTGCAGAACAACCCCGATGCACCTTACTTTGACGGAGCCAACGGTTCCATCGCCCTCCTGAACGAAGACGGATTCAACATGGAGGCCTACGGCGCCATCAGCATTCAGGACAACACCAAGACCGCCGGTACCTTCATGGGATTCATGGCCGCCTATCCTGACAGACTCGCCTCCGGCATGTTCTGCGGTTCCACCTACGCCGGTGTTACCTACAACACCAAGGACGATCCCGACTCCGGTGTCAAGAACCTCCAGTTCTTCGGCCTCATGCCCATGACCAACAAGCCTACGGAAGCCGAATTCACCTGCAACGGCACCAAGGTGAGCTACCGCATCGCCGCCCCGCTCCGTTGCGTGCGCGACAGTGAGTAATCCCCTATCATGAACGGAATCCTGAAAAAGGGGTTGCTGAGCTTAGCCCTCGGTCTGTGCCTCCTTCCGGAGGTACGGGCCGACGAGGGCATGTGGCTCATTCAAAGCCTGGACCGGGCGCTGGAAAAGAACATGAAGGCGCGCGGGCTCAAGCTGGGTGCCCGGGAAATCTATAATGAAGAGGCCGGCGGCCTTGCGGATGCCGTGGTGTCCCTGGGCTTCTACTGCACCGGCAGCATGATTTCCGAAGACGGACTGCTCATCACCAACCACCACTGCGCCTACGAGAATGTAGCCAATCTCTCCACCCCGGAACACAATTATCTGGAAGAGGGCTTCTGGGCCCAGGACCGCTCCCAGGAGATTCCCCTGAAAGGAGAGACCTTTTACTTTCTGAAAAGGGTCCTGGACGTAACCGATGAGGTAGAGGCCCTGCGCGCCTCCCTGCAGGCCGAAGGCAAGCCTTCCGGCTCCCGCCGCCTTGCCGCCATTCTGGAGAAGAAGTACTCCGAAGAATACGGCATGGAGGCCAGCCTCACCGGCATGTGGTCCACCGCCAAGTATTACCTCTGCCTGTACGTCTCCTACAGCGACGTGCGCCTGGTGGCCTCGCCACCCGTAACGGTAGCGGCCTTCGGCGGAGACGAAGACAACTGGGAATGGCCGCAGCACAAGGCCGATTTTGCCTTGTACCGGGTATATGACAACGGAGAGCCCCTCCATCCCGGACGGCATCTGAAAATTAGTCAGAACGGCTATCGCGAAGGCGATTTTGCCATGGTGATTGGCTATCCCGGAAGCACGAACCGCTACGCCAGTGCGGCAGAGATGAACCAGGACATCAACGTGGAAAGGCCTGTGGAAGACTACCTGAGAGACCACCAGATGGAGATTATCCGCAAATGGATGAACGCCGATCCCGCCGTCCGTCTCAGATACAGCAACGCCTTCTTCAATTTGACCAATGTAGCCGAACTCCAGAAGGGGGAAGGTGAATGCATGCACCGCTTCGACGTCATTGAGCGCCGCCGGGCATGGGAAGAAGGCCTTCGCGCTTCCACTCCGGAGAACCGGGCCCTGGTGGACAGCCTCAACCTCTCTTACGCAGCCGTGGCCGATATCGAACGCCTGAAGGTCTATTACCGGGAAACCCTGGTACGGGCCATGCAATTGGGGCAGACCCTCATGCGGATGGGCGGCGCCGGACGTGATGCCACGGAGCACCAGAGAGATCTCCTGGCCCAAGGCCTGGCGCAGACCGACCCCCGTGTAGAAAAAGAGCTGCTGGCCTTCTCGGTCAAGGAGTTCTTCAACCACATGCCCGGCCGCTATCTCACCCCCTTCCATCGCCAGCTGCAGGAGCAGTTCGGGGAAGATTTCGACGCCATGGCCGACTGGATCTGGGAACATTCCTGCGTGGCCGATTTCGGCCGGAAGCCGGAAAGTGAAGTAGTGGCCCAGTACGCCGGTCCCATTGACGAAGACGCCCTGTACCGCTACATCCGCGAACTCAGCATAGCCGTACTGAATACGGAAGAAGACGCCCTGGCGCCCTCCCTGCGCAGTCTGCGGCACCAGTATGTGGTGGCCCGTTACCAGTATCTCAAGGAGCAGGGCATTCCGCAGTATCCCGACGCCAATTCCACCATGCGCCTCACCTATGGAAGGGTGCTGGCCATGGAGCCCTGGGACGGGGTATATACCCACTGGCAAAGCACGGCGCGCGGCCTGCGGGAGAAGTACAATCCCGCCAACTACGACTTCGCCTACCCCGAGGCCTTTGCCCGCGTGCTGCCTCCACCCGATTTCCCGGTGAACTTCCTCACGAACCTGGACATCACGGGCGGAAACTCCGGCTCCCCGGTGCTCAACGCCCGGGGCGAGCTCATCGGCCTGGCCTTTGACGGAAACAAGGAGTCCCTGGCCGGCAACTACGAGAGCGTGGACGGCTATAACATGTGCGTCTGCGTGGACATCCGCTATGTGCTGTGGGTTATCCGCCACCTGGGCCAGCAGAAGTACGTGCTGGACGAACTGGGGCTATAAGAGGAAAAACAGCGCTACACCTATCATGGATACGGTCACGCCCAGAATTTCGCGTGGCCGTATCTTTTGTTTATAGATAAAGGCGTAAGGGATGAGAATGAGCACGGGCGTGAGGGCCATGAGCGTAGAGGCGATGCCCGCATTGGTGTATTCCACCGCCATCAGGGACAGCGACACACCCAGGACCGGGCCGAAGAACGTCATGATAAGCGCATAACGCATGCCGATGGGGTCGTGCACGGCGGTCTTCAGACGGCCCAGGTCTTTCTGAAAGGCCATCAGGGCCAGAAATCCCAGGCTTCCCACAACCGCGCGGATCATGGTGGAAGCGAAAGGTAACATGGTGCCCATGGCCGTCGGCACATCGGCCGGAAGGGCGGCGGCATAATGCGTCATGCCAATTTTGCTGAGAACCAGACCAACACCCTGGCCTACTCCGGCGCCTACTCCCAGCAGGATGCCTTTGAGCGGCAGGGTCAGTTTGACCGTGTGCCCTTCCCCGCGGCTTAGGATAGATATGCCGATACCCGTGAGCGTGACCACCATGGCAATGAGGGACTTCCAGGAGAGGGATTCTCCCAGCAGGATCCAGCCGGCAATGGCCGCCATGGGAGGAGCCAGGGTCATGAGCAGCTGTCCGAAGCGCGCCCCTATGGACAGATAGCAGTTGAACAGGCACCAGTCCCCGAAGACATACCCTACCAGGGCCGACAGGGCGAGCCACATCCAGGCCTGGCCGTCGGCATACACCGGATAAGGATGGCCGATGGTCACCCACAGCAGGAGGGCCAAAAAGACCACCGCCATGGTGAGCCTCAGAACGTTGGCCGTCATGGAACCCAGCCGGTGGCTGGCTTTGTCGGCAAAAAGGGCGGTAACCGTCCAGGAGGCGGCTACAATGAGGGAAATGATTTCACCAAGATGTTGCACAATCTACTCTGTTGCAAGAAATTGTGCAAAGATAGTAAAAAATTTTAAAGACGTTCTATGTCCGCCCATCCGAATCGGGCGGGATAGAGCCAGGCGCGCTCCGTGTGCTCCATGACACCATAGTCCAGCGAGACTTTAGGGCACTCGGAGTAGGCGCGTTCCAGGAAGGCGCGGTCTCCTATCTGGGTCTCCCAGCCGCGGAAGAGTTCCGTCACCTCGGGAAGGTATTTCTCCATTTCGGCACAAATGGTAGAGGCTTTCCAGATAAAGATACCGCTGTTCCAGAAGAACTCTCCGGTGCGGATAAAGACCTCGGCCAGTTCGGCAGAGGGCTTTTCCGTGAAGGTTTTCACCTGCAGGGGACCGGCCATCAGATGGGCGTTGCGGCCCTCTTTCACCTGAATGTAACCGAAGTTGACATCGGCCGCCTTGGGGACGATGCCGAGGGTCATGAGCACGTCGTTTTCCTGGACATACTGGCAGGCGTCCCCTATGGTTTGGGCAAAGAGGGATTCGTCGCGGATGAACAGGTCCCAGGGCGTGGCCACGATGATGGCTTCGGGATCTCGGGTGAGGAGGGTATAGGCCGCGTAGGCCATACAGGGAGCCGTTTTGCGGGCCAGGGGCTCTACCAGAAGGTTCTCTTCCGGAAGGGAAGGAAGCATCTGACGGGCCGTCTGGGCAAAACGGTCCAAAGTGATAACCAGGATATGGCTTTCCGGGAGAAAGCGGTTGAAGCGGTCAAAGGTCATCTTAAGCTGGTCCGGAGTACCCGAACCATCCGCCATGATGACGCAAAAAATGTGTTGATCCATAGATTAAACGTACATGGGGATCCAGGCCTGGGGGAAATAACGGACCACCGTCTCATCTCCGTCAAACAGGACCGAGACGACGTCGAAGAAGACTTCTTTCCCCTCCATGTGCTTTTTGTTCAGGTATTGCCCGGCAGCAGC
>JAEEGL015883949.1_pt1 | contig 11249 bp, 9 predicted proteins | sample 9134231 | NCBI WGS metagenome assembly JAEEGL01 (sample SAMN16246548, study PRJNA631951) | gut metagenome | biome: gut microbiome; feature: rumen; material: fiber-attached | host: Bos | place: Iran: Karaj | collected 2018-10
AATGATTCTAACACAGGAGGATTATTAGGTGTAGCTACTACAGTAGTATAATTAAGAGGATATCCATAATCATATAACCATCTATATAAATTACCATTATTAGTAGTAAGCGATGTAGTAAAACCACTAGTATTACAAATAAATCCATCTAAATAACTAAATAAGTAATCTCCATCTACTCTATAGAAATCATCTTCTAAATTAGAAATTACACTACAAGTTTCATTGTAAAAAGCTCCATGCATTTTTCTAGATCTAAAATCTACATTTGTAATCATAGTCATAAATAAATTGATAGTTAATTCTACAAAAACAACTAATATTAATAATGCTCTAAAAAAAGTCTTGTGATTAATTTTTTTAATTAGAATCAACATAATCAGATACACAATTATAAAAGAAAAATTTATTTTAATATGTTCTAAATTTAAATACATATATTTTTTAGTATATAAATTATAGCTTATCCATCCTCCGATAGCTAAAACCAATATCATAGGAATAACTCTTATATCTAAATTAATAAAACTTTTACAACTAATTAATATTAAAAATAAACTAAATAAAAATGAAAATCTATAAGTATAGCCGTTTGGGAAAGAAAAACCATGCCATATAAGATTTAAATATGGATTCAAAAAACTGATAAAAAACAGCAATAAAATTAAAGTAGTTAAAATCTTTTCTTTTAGTTTTATATTTCTATTAAAATAATATAAACTTAGTAACACAGAAGTAATAATTCCTGTATATAAGTTAGGATTTTGTCTACTTAAAACAGTATCAGGTATATGTGAACCAAGATAAATTTTACTAAAAAATCTATCCCACATAAGGTTCGAATAAGTAGAAAATTTAACGTTTAATAAGTCAGTATCAAGTGGGAAACGCATAATTTCTCTTAAATTTAATACGGAAGGAATCAATAGAAAAGCCGATATTCCTCCAGCCAGTAAAGAGAATAAAACAAAATTTTTAATAATTGATATAACCTCTTTTATATCTTTTCTAGTATATTTAATAAGTAATTCATAAATAAAATAAATACATATAAATAAACACAACATATAAGCGATATAAAAATTACTAATTATCGCAAAGGCTAAAGTCAATATATAAAGTAGTGGGGATTCTTTATTTAATAATTTGTCAAGACCTAACAGTACCAAAGGAGTAATATATACTACATCCAACCACATATTATTAAAGTAGTAAGCTACATTATATGCCATTAATGCATAAATAGATGAAAAGATAAGTAAAGAATAAGATTTAACATTAAATTTTTTACTTAAGAAAATATACATAAACAATCCACATAAACCTAACTTTATCAACAGTAGTATAAAAATAAAAAATCCAACGTTAGTTTTAGAGGCAAAGTAAAAAATTAAATTAAGTGGACTGGCTAAATAATAACCAACTGTACTCATCATATTTCCACCTATTCCCTTAGAAAAAGAATAAAACATTGACTCTCCACCACGAAAAACATTTATAAGTTGTGAATACATTGAACTATATTGTGATGACATGTCAGCCATTAAATAATTTTCACCATTAAAGAAAAATCCACTCTTACTCGTTATTTCCATCCAAAAAGTGTATATTAAAAGCGAAAAAACTGGTATAAAAAATGCTACCAATGGAATAATATATTTTTTATTATTTCGCATTTTATCTAACATTAAAACCACCTACTATATTAATTTTATCCATTTTTATAATTAGTGTCAATTTGTATATTTGACAACTTTAATGTTAATAACCATACGTTAACTAGTTTTTATTTTTTGTATATGTTATAATTAAAATAGGTGATCTTATGAAAAAAAGTATTAAAGATTATGATTTAAATAATAAAAAAGTTATAATTAGATGTGATTTTAATGTACCAATTATGGATAATAAAATAACAGATGATAGTAGAATAGTAAGTAGTATACCAACTATCAAATATGCTATTGATAATAATGCTAAAGTTATATTATTATCTCATTTAGGAAGAATAAAAAGTTCCGAAGATAAAGTAAAGAATGATTTAAGTATCATTATTCCAAGATTAGAATCACTTCTAAATAAAAAAGTTACTTTTGTCAATGAAACAAGAGGAAAAAATTTAGAAGATGCTATATCTAATATGAAAAACCAAGATGTTATTCTTGTTCAAAATACAAGATATGAAGATTTAGATAATAAAAAAGAAAGCAGTAATGATAAAGAATTAGGCGCATATTGGGCTAAACTTGGGGACATATTTATAAATGATGCTTTTGGCACACTTCATAGAGCACATGCATCTAATGTAGGAATTGCCTCAAATATTCCATCAGGAGTAGGTCTTTTAGTAGAAAAAGAATTAACTAATTTAAAAGAATTAGATAATCCAAAACAGCCTTTTATAGTTATACTAGGTGGTGCTAAAATAAGCGATAAAATAGGTGTGGTCAAAACATTAGTTGAAAAAGCTGATTATTTACTTATTGGAGGAGGAATGGCCTTTACTTTCTTAAAAGCCCAAGGTAAAAATATTGGAACATCTGTATTGGATGAAGAAAGTATAGCTTTTGCTAAAGAAATGTTAAATAAATCAAATGATAAAATTATTCTACCAATAGATGTAAAAGTAACAACGACTTTTAGTAATGATGGATCTAATCGTATTACTAATATAGATGATATTAAAGATGATGAAATGGGACTAGATATAGGACCTAAAACCATAGAATTGTTTAAAAAATATTTAAATCAAGCAAAAACTATTTTTTGGAATGGTACACTAGGTTATTCAGAATTTTCAAACTATGAAGATGGAACAAAAAATATAATGGAATATATAGTTAATAAGGATGCTATTAGTATTTTAGGTGGTGGAGATACCGTTGCTGCAGCAGCTAAGTTTAAAGTAAAAGATAAAGTATATCATGCATCAACTGGTGGTGGAGCAACCCTTGAATATATTGAAGATCCAAATTTACCAGGTTTAGTAAGTATTAATGATAAATAAAGGAAATTTTTATGGACAAATTTATAAAATCAATCAAAAAAAATACAATCTTTTTACTTATTATAACTATACTAGTATTATTCTTTTTATTAAAAGATAATTTTATATCAATATATAAAAATATAACCAATATCAATGTATTTTGGCTATTTATTGCACTACTATGCGTTTTAATATATTGGATATGCCAAAGTTTATGTACTCATATGATCGCAAAAGAATATTCTAAAAATTTGAAATTTGAAACAATTTTTAAACAAAATTTAATAACTCAGTTTTTTAACGGTATAACACCATTTTCAACTGGTGGACAACCAATGGCTATATATATGTTAAAAGAAAGTGGTATAAAAACTACTCATTCTACTAATATAATATTACAAAACTTTATACTATATCAAATGGCTTTAATATTTATGGGATTTATTGCTGTTATCCTTAATTATTCACTTAATTTATTTCCTCAAGTTGATCTGTTACGAAAATTAATCATATTAGGATTTGGAATTAATTCTTTAGTGGGGATAGCTTTATTATTTATTAGTTTTTCAAAAAAATTCAATAAGGAAATCATATTTAAAATAATAGATATACTTAGTAAATTTAAAATAATTAAAAATAAAAAAGCTAAACAAGAAAAATGGTCTAAATTATTATTAGAATTTCACGATAGTGCAGAATTATTTAGAAATAATAAAAAAATATTTATAAAAGGTTTCGTATATCACTTTATAGGATTGCTTTTCTTCTATATAGTACCTATATTTGTTGTTTTTAGTCTAAAAGATTATCATAGTCTAAATATAATTAATACATTAACATCATCAGCATATGTTTTGATCATGGGATCGTTTGTTCCAATACCAGGAGGAAGCGGTGGCATAGAATATGGATATATGGCATTTTTTGGTACGTTTTTATCTGAATCAATTTTATCAACATCGCTATTGTTATGGAGATTTATAACATATTATTTAGGTATATTAATTGGTGGCATTATGCTTAATTTTTATAAAGGAGGACACGAAAATGAGAATAGGACTATTCACTGATACATATCCACCATATATTAATGGTGTCTCTACTAGTGTATATATGTTAAAAAAAGCATTAGAAAAAAAAGGCCATGAAGTATATGTAGTGACGGTTAATAATACAAATGCCAAATATAAAATGGAAGATAATAACACTATAATTAGAGTTCCAGGAATCCCTATAGGTATATATGACTATCGAATTACAGGCATATATCCACTTAAAGCTATGAATCAAGTAAAAAAATGGAAACTTGATGTAATACACTCTCATACAGAATTTGGTATAGGAACATTCGCACGTCTTATGGCGAAACAACTTCATATTCCACTAATTCATACTTATCATACTATGTGGGAAGACTATACCTACTATATTACTCACGGATATTTTAAAAAAGCTAGTGACAAAGTAGTAGAGTATTTAACTAAATTTTACTGTGACAAAACAGCTAATGCCTTAATTGTTCCAACAAAAAAAATATTTGATTTATTTAAAAATAAATACGGATATGAAAAAGATATAAATATCATTCCTACTGGTATTGAAATAGAAAGATTTTATCAAGAAAATGTATCCAAAGATGAAGTTAGTGAATTAAAAAAGAAACTAAACATAAACAAAAAAGATTTTGTAATTACTTTTGTTGGAAGAATTGCTCAAGAAAAAAACATCGAATTTTTAATAGATGCCCAAAAAGACTTAGTTAAACAATATAATAACATTAAATTAATTATAATAGGAGATGGACCGGAACTAAAGACTTTTAAAAAACAAGCTGACGAAATGAAGTTAAAAGATAGTATTATTTTCACAGGTAAAGTTCCTTGGAATGATATACCTAAGTATTATCAACTATCTACTGTTTTCGCAACTGCATCAACAACAGAAACACAAGGATTAACAGTAATAGAAGCAATGGCAGGTGGAGTTATGCCTATTTGTATAGATGATGAAAGCTTTAGAAATACTGTAGAAAACGATAAAAATGGTAAATTATTTACAACAAAAGCAGAATATAAAGATATTATCACAACTTTACATAACGATGATAAATTATTAAAAAAATTATCAAATCAAGCAAGAATAGATGCAGATAGATATAGTTCTAAAAATTATGCTGAAGCGGTATTAAAGGTATATGAATCTTGTATTAATGTTCACAATCAAAAAAAGAAGTTTGGCTCTATTCCTAAAATTTTCAAAAGTAAAAAGGATCAAAAATGAAAATAATTGTTTGTAACCAAAAAAAATACCTAAATAAAACTAATGTTGATAAATTTATTAATGATAGTAAAAATTTAAAAACTAAGCATAAATTGATTATATGTCCAGCATCTACATATTTAAAAAAATTTAAAGATTACCCCCATGATTTGGGCAGTCAAAATATGTCATTATCAACATTTTCCACAGAACCAACTGTAAAAACATTAATAAAAAATAATGTGACATATTCATTGGTTGGTCACAGCTATAGAAGAAAAATTTATGGAGAAAGCATAAAGGATACCAATTACAAAATCATTAAATTAATGCAACATGGTATTATACCTATTTTATGTGTTGGAGAAGAAGCCAATGAAAGATTAGATAATTCTTATAAACAAGTCATAAAAAGTCAAGTTATGGGAGCATTAAATACTTTATCCACAACTGCTGTTGAAAAAATAATTATTGCTTATGAGCCTATATGGTCCATAGGAACTAATGTTATACCAGAAAATGAAGAAATACAAGAAGTAGTAAGATACATAAAGAAAATAGTTAAAGATAATTATAATTGCATCCCCAATGTCTTATATGGAGGAAGCATTAATGAAATAAATATTACTACATTAAAGAAAATAAAGTACCTAGATGGATATTTAATTGGTAAAAGTAGTACAGATGTCAATAAATTAGAAAAGATATTGTTAAATTGTAACTAAATTTAAAAATATATCTTTTTTTGTTGAAAAAAAATAATATAAACTGTATATTATAAATATAGGATGGAAAGGAGTTATTATGAGTAAAGAAGAAAAAGACAAAAAACTTAATGAATTTTATAAGACTAAAGTTGGAGAAAAACTTAAAAATCAATATAATATTGCATTAGGAATATTATTTATTGTTGCAGGTTTATGTTGTATGACATTAATAATTGAAGAATCTTTAGCAGCATCAAACAGTATGCTAGATTTAATTGACATGTGTATGTTAATTGTAATAATAGGTACAGCAGGATATGCTGGATACACCTACGGAAGTGTAATGGGTGCTTTCAATTATTATTTATCAGTTGAACCAAAAAAAGAAGAAAAAATAATGCAACCAAAGGAAGTTAAGGCTACTAAAAAGGTTCAACCAACCCTAACAAAAACAAAAGCTGAATAAAGCGTATAAACTCTTTATTTTTTTTCATATTACTATTTTATTCGACAGATATTTACAAAAACAGTGCAACTTTGCTATATAAAAAGATAAAAAAATGTTGTATAATAAAACGTGCATGAAGTAAGAAAGGATAGGAAAATGAAAAACATTAAAGTGCTTATGATCGATGATAATATCAAATTGATCGAAATGGTAAAGGAGTATTTTAGTGATCATGCTAGTATTGATTTAACTTTAGAAGCCCATGATGGAGTAGAAGGGATTAAATTAATTAAAGAAAATCAAAGTGATTACGACGTAGTAATTTTAGATTTAATTATGCCAAATAAAGATGGTATTTCAGTTCTTGAAGATATGAAAGAATTAAGTTTAAATAAGAAAGTAATTGTATTAACATCATACAATGCTAGTGATGTAATTAGAAAAGTAGCAGAGTTTGGTATTAATTACTTTATTTTAAAACCATTTGAACTAAAAGAATTGGAAAAAAGAATTATAGAATGTGTAGAGAAGGATAACTATGATCATAAATCTATCGATATATATCACAACAATCTACAAATTTCTATAACAAAAATATTACATGAGTTAGGAATACCATCCCACATTAAAGGCTATCAATATATTAGAGAAGGAATATCTATTTTATATGAACATCCAGAAGTAGTAGGAGGTATTACTAAAGAATTGTACCCAGATATAGCATCTAAATTTGATACTACAGTATCTCGTGTAGAAAGAGCTATTCGTCACGCTATAGAAGTCAGTTGGAATAGAGGAAACTGGGATTTAATGGAAGAAATATTTGGCCATAGTGTAGATATTGATAAAGCAAAACCAACTAATTCAGAGTTTATTGTAACCGTAGCGGATAAACTTAGATTAGAATATCACAAACAAACTGTTTAATATAAGAATAAAACTGTCCTAAGACAGCTTTTTTAATAAATATAAAAAAACACCTTTTACACACAACTTGACTAACAAAAAAACAAATATTATAATTAAAGTGCAGATAATAGAAATAGGAGGTCATAAAATGGAACGAAAAATCAATAATTTTTTAAAAAAGTGGAAAAGCGACCCCACTAAAAAGCCTCTACTAATTTATGGTTGTAAGCAGGTTGGAAAAACTTATACAACTTTAGAATTTGGAGAAACCTTTTATAAAAATATTGCATATTTCAATGCTACAAATAACATTGAACTTCTAAAAATATTAAAAAAAGAAAAAAATCCAGAAAAAATTATAAGTTGTTTATCAATGCTATCATCAGAATCTATTTTAACTAATGATACATTAGTTGTTTTTGATAATGTAAATGATATTGAAATTATAGAGGGCATTAAGATACTAAGTAAAATAGCTGATAAATATCATATTATTTTAATCACATCATTAAAAGAAAATTTAAGTATTTTTAAATGCGAAGAATTTCAATATAAAATGATGAGTGGAATGGACTTTGAAGAATTTTTAATAGCTAAGGATAACAAGCAATTAATTGAATTTATTAAAAATTCATATAAAAATAATGATCCAATGCCTTTTCATACAGTAGCATTAGATTTATATAATGAATACATATCAACAGGAGGTTTCCCGGAAGTAATTAAATTAAATATAGAGAAAAAAAACTCACTGTTCAATAACTGTATATTTAATAAAATCATAGATACATATAAAAAGGAAATAAGTGAACTTGATAATTTAATTGATATTACCAGAAGTATTGACGCTTTTGATAGTATACCTTTTCAACTACAAAAACCCAATAAAAAATTTCAATATGGTTTAATAAAATCTGGTGGAAGATCTAAAGATTATAAAAAAGCCTTAGACTTTCTATGTAAAAATGGCTTTTGCTATAAAAATCATAGTATAAGCAACGCAAAATTACCATTAAGTAGTTGTAAAGATGATGAAAGCTTTAAACTTTATTTAAATGATACAGGATTATTATTCTATTTAATGTATTTAAATAAAAATAAAATGTTAACTGATCAAAAAAGTAAAAATATATTATATGAAAATAGCATTGCTATCAATTTAATAAATTTAGGATTTAATCTATATTACTATCAATCAGAGGGTAAGGCTGAGGTTAGTTTTGTAGTTCAAACCAGAACCGGAAAAATTATACCAATAGAATTAGTTGATAAAAATATATCTAAATCTAAAGCCCTAACTTTATTTATGAATAGGTTTAATATTAAAGAAGCAATAAGAGTAACAGATGATAACTTCTCTATTAAAAAGGGTATCAAATATGTCCCAATTTATGCTCTGTTCTGCTTAGGAGCTTCTTTATAGGAGGTATAAAATGAAACCATTATTATTATGTATATTAGATGGATTTGGCTATAGTACAGAAACAGTAGGCAATGCTGTAATAGCTGCTAAAACACCAAACCTAGATTATTTATTTAATAAATATCCACATAGTCTACTTGAAGCTAGTTCAAAATTTGTAGGATTACCAGAAGGTCAAATGGGTAATAGTGAAGTAGGGCACCAAAATATAGGTGCAGGTAGAGTTGTGTATCAACAAGTTCAAATTATTAATAATGCCATTGAAAATAAAGAATTTTTTAAAAATAAAAAATTCTTAAATCTCTTTAATTATGTGAAACAAAACCATTCGAAACTTCATCTAATAGGATTAGTAAGTACAGGAGGGGTACATTCCAAATTAGAACACTTACTAACATTGTTAGAACTTTGTAAACAGGAAAATATAACCAATGTATATATTCATATTCTAACTGATGGAAGAGATACACTCCCAAAGTCAGCAAATGAATATATTGATCAATTACAACACAAAATAGATGAGCTAGAAATTGGAACAATAGCATCTATTGGTGGAAGATATTATGGTATGGATAGAGATAATAGATATGATCGTGTAGAAAAAGCTTATGATGTTATAACTGGGCAATCAGACAGTAAATATGACAACTATAAAAAGGCAATAGAAATTAATTATCAAAATAATACGACAGATGAATTTATAATTCCAGGTCTTATAGATGAAAATGGTATAGTTGAAGATAATGATGGTATAATTTTCTTTAATTATAGACCAGATAGATTAAGAGAATTAGGGGCCGCTTTATCCAATAAAAATTTTGCTGGATTTAATAGAAAAAAAATTGTAAATATAAAACTAGTAACTATGATGCCAATAAGTGATGAAGCAATATATGAACATGCATTTGATCTAGAAACGGTGAATAATTCATTTGGAGAATATATATCCAAAAAAGGTCTTACACAACTAAGAATTGCTGAAACAGAAAAATATGCCCATGTTACATATTATTTTGATGGTGGAGTAGAAAGAGATTTAAAAAATTCTACTAGAAAATTAATACCATCTCCTAAAGTGGCATATTATGATGAGACTCCAGAAATGAGTGCTTATGAAATTACAGATTATTTATTAGATAATATGCATAAATATGATGTAATCATTCTAAATTTTGCCAATGGTGATATGGTTGGTCACACAGGTAATTTTGAAGCTACCGTAAAAGCTGTGGAAACATTAGATCAATGCATAAAAAAATTATATGATAAAATCATAGATTTAAATGGTACTATGGTTATAACCGCTGATCACGGTAATTGCGAACGCATGTTAGATGAAAAAGGTAATATTTTAACAAGTCACTCTTCCAATAAAGTGCCATTCTTAATGACTACGAATTTAAAGTTAAAAGATGGAAAACTAGGTGATATTGCACCTACGCTATTAAAATATTTAAATATTGATATTCCAAAAGAAATGACAGGAGATATTCTAATTGAAGAATAGACTCCTTTTTAATTTTTTTTTTTAATAAGTTGCTGATTCATACCATATTTTAAAATATCTACATAATCACATTCTCTAAATGCAACATCATTATCTTCCAATTTTTGCATCTTATTTAATAGGACCCTACTATCCTCATACACTAATACTTTAGGTTTTACCAATTGCAAATAATCTTCATAGCGCATCATTATATTATGACTAAGATCTATTATATCTCCATTTTCTACTACAAAAGAATGATAAAAATTACCATATATAGGATTTGGTTCTAATACTACAGAAACATTATGATCTTTTTTATAAAGACACATCCAACTTGAAATAACTGCATGACAATTGCCATGGTATTCATCTATTAAATCTTTAGGTAGTGGGACATTTGAAAATTTAATTTTTCGATCATCAGGCAAAGTTAATAAAACTACGTCTTGTTTATCACTTGCTATGACTCTAGTATCATCAGCTAATCCAGCTTTAATAAAAGAATCTAAAAAAATATTTAAATGTTCTTCATCGCCTCTTAATAAATTATTACAAATAGTTTGAATAAAAAAACCATACAAATAATTTTTTCTGATCCTATGTAGATAATGACTATTAATATATTGTACTTCTTTTTCACCACTATGGGTTAACAGATCAGATAGTAGTAACAAATAAAAACTATTTTCTTCTTTGCCCGTTATATATTCATTATTTGTTGAAAATTCTCTTTTTATTCTTGCAAGTAATCTATCTAATAAAAATTTATTTATTTTTTCAGGTCTTGATTCATATTTAAGAAAAAGCTATTCATATTTATCCATATACTTACCTCTTTTGGTTGCATAGTCTACCAAATAAATATTTTATAGTCAAACATCTTGAAAAAAACGAACGTTTGTTTTATAATTAATGAGGTGGTACTATGAAAAGTGAACGAATTATTTTTCATATAGATGTAAATAATGCATTTTTATAAAGGAATGCAGTAAAAATGCTTCAAGAAGGTTCAAACATAGATA
>JAEEGL010772370.1_pt1 | contig 11248 bp, 13 predicted proteins | sample 9134231 | NCBI WGS metagenome assembly JAEEGL01 (sample SAMN16246548, study PRJNA631951) | gut metagenome | biome: gut microbiome; feature: rumen; material: fiber-attached | host: Bos | place: Iran: Karaj | collected 2018-10
ATCATGCGTTCTGGTGTACTATGGTCTTGTGCCGGAGAGATTCACCGGCCGGGAAGGAAGGACTATGAAACCTATTTATTACAAGAGCTGCGAGATCATGCAGCAAAACGGATATGTAACTATCCGCTTTCAGGACGGTACCGGATGGAACGCTGATTCAGTTCAGGAAGCCAGGAGCGAGATCGATCAGTATGAAAATGATCATATCAAATACAGGGGATATGATATATACATCGATTATGACGGATTCAATGTATATGATCCTATATTTGATGAGAACATGTGCTATGATACGCTGGATGAAGCCAAAGAAGATATCGATAAATTATTACGTGAAGGAGTGGAATTATGACAGAACAGGAAAAACAGGAAGCACGCTACTTACGCGGATCTGGATTAGCTAAAGCAGAATTAAGAAGGACCATTAAGGCCGCAGATCCGGAAGAAAGAACATATATGCTGCAGTTCTTTACTTCTAAGGAATTAACGGATGAAGTAGATCGCCGTTATGTGCTGGTAGGCGAAACTATACAAAATATTTGCGATGCAATAGATAATGCATCGGAGAGTATATCCGATCTGCAGGATGCAGAAGCATTTATCTCAGCTATAACCGCAGTTTTACGCGGAGTAGTAAAATAGATTCAACGGCAAGTGATGCCAGAAAGGAAAACATTATGTTTAAAAAGTTTAACAAAGGTAACAGTTACGTAAGGGAAGGTATCAATACAAGGGAACAGGAGTTCTGCCCGTTAAGCAACTTCATCGGCCAGACGATCCGTGTAGATGGCTTCTTTTTTACAAACGGCGAGTACGGAAAGCAGGTAGTAGTAGTCGGTGAAGGTTTCAACATCAATATGCCGGCCAGAGCTTTGGAGCAGTTCGAAGCGATAAAGGATGAGCCTGAAGCACTTCAGGCAGTTTTAGCCGGAAAGCTTATCATCAATGAGATAAAAGCCGGAAAGTCAAAAGCTGGCAAGGATACTACATTTTATAACCTGGATGATGCTGAATAATTCTGTTACATCATAATCCTTCTTTCCCCAGGGCCGGAGTGTAACAGCTTCGGCCCACATTGTATGAATATGAACCATTTAATAGATAACAACTATAACAATTTAAGAATTGCGATACTGCTTCAGTTAAAAAAAGATTATGTGCTTGGATTATGTAATGATAAATATCTTGAATACATCCTACATACTAAACATATGACGATATTATGTGATCCGGCAGATCCTGATGCAGTGATCAGAGCATTTAAAAAAGCGAAAGTGAGGTATCAGATTTATGGCGAGATTTAATTTATTTCAGAGAATTTTCAGAAGATCAGCTGCGCTGGCATCCGGATCAGCTCCTTCCGGCGGTGTGCGCGGATTCTTCCAACGTATTTTTGGTGGAAGATCTCAAACTCCGACACCTTCTAAAAATGCTACTGATTACGTAAATCAGCAGATAACTGATAAGGATCGCTTAAACCAACAAAAATATGATTCATTTAACGCTAATAATCCGGATATGCAGATAACACGTGCAGAGTGGGATACTATGGTTACTACGCTGGGAACGATGGGTGATACTATAGAAAAATTCGGATATGAAGCTTTTAAGCAGCTGGTACAGGATATGCATGATGAAGGTAAAACCCTTGATAAAGCAGACATGGCCTATGTAATAAATGAAAGCCTGAGCATAATGCGAAACTCTGACGGGCCATACACTCAGGAAGATGTTATGGATTTATTAAGGGAAAGGATCTTTAACTACTGATGGAACCATATACCGGGCAATTAAAAGAATATAAATGGAACATAGAAAAAACCACATCACACCGGCGCGGATCTGATGGAAGTTATGAAACGCATTTATACTGTAATGATATTCTGAGTTTTGATATAGAAACTACATCATCCTTCATGCTGGAAGATGGTAGCATAATACCATATGAAAAAGGACATGATCCGGAATATTGGAATAGCTTAGAAGCTATGCCACTATGTTATATATGGCAGTTTTCCGTGAATGATACTGTTTACTATGGGCGTGAGTTAACTGATTTTGTTAACGTGCTTAATGATCTTCCTGAGGAAGTGTACTTCATTATATGGGTTCATAACCTGGCATTTGAATTTCAATTCCTTCTTAATATAATGGAGTTTAAAAACATTTTTGCCAGAAGTCCTCATAAACCTATGAAAGCAATACCACAGCGCTGGCCCTGTGTAGAGTTTCGGTGTACCTATATGTTAACCCGCTTATCATTGGAAAGCTGGGGAAAGCAGTTAGGGATGCCAAAGCTTGTAGGATCGTTAGATTATGATATCATCCGCACACCGCTTACACCGTTAACACCTGAAGAAATGGCATACTGCGAGCGTGACTGTATCGTTGTTTATACCGGTATTAAAAAATACCTGGAAAAGTATTACAGAGTGCGGAAGATCCCGCTAACTCAAACCGGTACAGTCCGGCAGGAAGTAAAAAGGATCCTGCAGCTTAAAGAAGGATATAACGCTTTTATTAAAAAGTTAGTTCCTGCGACAGTCGAAGAGTACAAAAGACTGCAGCTCATTTTTGCCGGTGGATATACCCACGCTAACAAGTACTATTCCGGTAAAGTGGTTCGCGGTCTTATCCAGCATCTGGATTATACATCCTCTTATCCTTCAGTTATGGTATGCGAAAAATATCCCATGACACCCTGGGCCTATACCGGTAAGAAGGTTATACCGGATGAAAGTACCTTCGCTGATTATGCCTACATACTGGAATTGAAGTTCTATAATATTCGCTCAACTTCCTATAATACATACGTACAGGCAGCCAAAGTACAGGAAAGTACAGCATGCAGATTTGATAATGGGCGCGTACTCTGCGCTGATTATCTGAAGCTTACCATGACAGAGCAGGATTATCTGACCATTAAAGAAAATTATTCCTGGGATGATATGGAAGTGATACATGTATGGAAAAGCAGGAAGGAATATCTTCCAAAGGAATTTATAGAGTATGTACTGGATCTCTACCATAATAAGACTACGTTAAAAAACGTGGCAGGCATGGAAGATCTTTACCAGCAGAGTAAGCAATATATCAATTCGATGTTTGGGATTATGAGTACGGCGCTCATGCAAGCAAACGTGATCTTTGAAAATGGCGAGTGGCATATAGAGCCGATAACAGCGGAAGCCGTTAAAATGAAGCTCGACAAGCTGCGTAACTATAAACCATCCGAAAAAAGATACTTTTTATCGTATAGCTGGGGATGCTATGTAACAGCTTACGCAAGAAGGAACCTTTGGCGCTGTATAAAATACTGTGATAATAAAGTGATCTACGCCGATACGGATAGCCTGTTTATTAACGGATTTGTTAACTTCTCATGGTATAATAAGGAAGTTACTGAAAAGCTCCGCACTGCTTGCAAGGCACTCGATCTTGACTTTGAAAAGACAAGGCCAAAAGATCCGGACGGAATACCCCGGCCCCTGGGCGTATTTTCTAATGAGCCGAATTGCATCGAGTTTCTGACTCTGGGCGCGAAGCGATATGTAGAACGCCGGGAAGATGGAAAGTTATATCTTACAGTATCCGGTATTAATAAGGAAGCTGTGGCACTTCTTAACGATAATATCGAAAACTTCAAAGATGGTTTTAACTTTGATAAAGATGCTGACTGTGTAGACAAGAAGTTATCTACCTATAGGGATCTGATGCCTGAAGCTACATATCCGGATGGATATCATAGCACATATAAACACGGTATAAATCTTAGAAGAACCGGATATTTATTATCATTAACTGATGAATATAAATGCTTAATAGATTACCAGGACGGTGATCTTGTATTATCTGAAGCATTTATAAACCATCTAAGAGGAAAGTTCTAATGAATAAAACCTACTTACGTATATTTATAGGTATATTGATACTACTTTACATGATAGCGGAAGCTGTAAACTATTGGACTGATTACGGAAGGATGAAGATTATATGGCACTAAGAAAAGGAAAATACTACGATATCACTAACTTATTAAGCACTAACGCACACTATATGATGTTATTGGGGGAAAGAGCTAATGGAAAATCATATCAGGTCAAGAAAACAGTTCTGCAGGAAGCCTATACTAATCATCGCTGGTTTGTGTATCTTCGTAGGTATCAAGCTGATATCAGAACCAAGGCAGTATCGGCCTATTTTGAGGATATGCCGATATCTGATCTTACATCCGGAGAATATTCCGGCGTTACTGCGTACAATGGCGAGATCTATTTTATCTACAGAGATCCTGACGGAGAGCTTAAAAAAGGATTAAAGATAGGAAGGTACTGTGATCTTAACGATCTTGAAAGATACAAGTCCTGGGCGTTTCCGGATTATGATTATATTATGTATGAGGAATTTATAACGGATTCTATCTACCTGAATGATGAGCCGACCATGCTCCAGCAGTTCGTATCTACTGTGGCCAGACATAGAAAGATAACTGTATTTTTAATAGGAAATACTTTATCCAGAGTATGCCCCTATTTCTCGGAGTGGTGTCTGGATGGAGTGTTGAAACAGAAGATCGGTACTATTGAAATGTATCATTTCCACGTAACGGATTCAGCCGGTGATGATTCAACTATTGATATTGCCGTTGAATACTGCGCTAATGCTAATTTTGAAAATAAAATGTTTTTCGGGCATACTGCAAAGCAGATCGTATCGGGTGAATGGGAAACTCACGATATGCCGAAGCTTCCCAGAAAGCAACATGATTATGAAAACGTATATGAGGTGCTTGTAGAATATCAAAGCTTTAAATTTGTATTATCGCTTCTATGTGAGCCTATCGATGGCGGGCTTATAGTATTTATATATCCCTACACCGGCCAAAGAAAAATAGAACGGATTATCCGACAGGATATATCGGATAACCCGCTCATAACAGGGTTACTGGATCCACAAAGGATTCCTGAAGCACGTATAATACAGTGTGCTAAAATGCGTAAAATAGCTTATTCTGATAATCTAACCGGTGCAGATTTTACGCACGTTAACCAGGCTATACATATATTGCCTATAGGATAACACCGGCCTTCAAAAGAGCATATATTTCCTCTTTTTCCGCATCAGTGGCGCTGATTCCGTCAAGGTGGATGTACTCAACTTCAGTATATCCACTAAGACTACTCAGCGGCATTGTTACGTTAGACGGATATCCTTTAAAATGTCCGAAATTATTCGGTAAAGACTGTACCGGTCTATGTATTATTAAATAAGGTATGAAAGCTCCTAACATACCGGCACTTGACGAAATACCGCCGCCCTTCTCTACAGAGCTGTGTTTAGCCGATACAGTATTTGCAGCGGAAGCAAGACCGCCGGCGATAGCGCCCATACCGCCACCAACAGCAGCGCCCACGCTGGCTTTAACTGCTGAATCTAATATACTACCCCACAAAGCACTAAAATTACTTCCTGTGATAGGTACTGATGTGAGAATATTACAGTTATACGCATATAATACGTTATCATCAGCGATAACCAGACATACGGCGCTTCCATTTAAGATATCGCAATTATATTTAACCGTTACAGTTTTATTCATTATTTCATCAGTATCTATAGATCTGATACCGACAAAGGGTAAAAATATCTCTGTTTTGGTATACGGTTCATAATCTAAAGCAGATCCCCAGTACTCCTCTACTAAAACACTACCACACTCGATACTATAATACTGCTGTGATACTATAGGCATGTTCACTTCAGTATCATAATTTCCTATTGTTACGCTATCACTTCCGCTGGTAGTTGGCGCGAATGGAATCATATTAAAAGATATAAGTCCTTCCAGCGGATCATTCCATAATTTCAGGATGGTATTATAAAAATCATCCGTCCAAAGTTTCGCTGCAAGCGATCTTAATTGAGCTGATGAAGGATTATATATAGAAAGAAATCCGCTTCCTATAGCTGATACTGTAGGCAGGCCCGGAACGCCTGAAGTTTCCCCGGATGGCTTATATCCGCCATGACCGCCGCCGGTTCCTGAAGGATCATTCTCAAAAGGTGGTTTGTCCGGATCATAGGTGCCGTAAGGTTTTTTACCATTTCCCGCATCAGCTAACCCCTGATTTAAAGCTTCAAGATCTTCATCGCTATAGATCTGGAAACATGAAGGTGAAAATCCGGTTAAATGGTTTGTTACATCGCCCCAATTAACCTTACCGGTCATAGAAGTTATATCACCTAAAATATCGCGCCTATACCAAAAACGCCCAGGAATAGTGAGATCATAAGCCGGAGTGCCGGCTGTCATAGTGGTATCAGAATAATAATAAGTATTAGCATAAAAATACCTTATAGGTATACTATCCAGAGTCGGCGCCATAAGTGCCGGTATCTGAGTGGTTCCTGTTGTCGCACCTAAATATACTGTATGTGACTGATGCTGTTCATCAGTATATGATATCGGTGCTATCCACTCACCGTGATCGTCTTTTAAACCTATTTTATGAGTGATAACATAGGTATCGCCATTAAGAACAGAAAAATATTCCATTGATAAATGCATACCATTATCATAGTCACAAAGATCGACAATAAGCGGTCTGGTATATGGATCCGTCTGCGGATGCAGCTGAAAATGAAAATCAAAATAATCAGCGCCGGTGAAATTATAGTATCTCTCGCCCTGTCTTTCAAACACTTCTAAAACAGAAGTCATAGGGCCATCCGGTGTATTTATAGCAAATCGTTCTGCATATCCTAAACTACTAAAAGACATATTCGCTCCTTATCCGGCTACTGTTAAAATAAAATTCAGTGCCTTAGTAAAACCTGAAGGGAAATTCCTGATATCTAATCGCTCATAATTGTAGGTTTTAAATTCAGGATCATCCAGGTACAAATTATATCTGTTTTCCTGTCTTGAACATACCGCACTACATGCTTTTATCTGAGTTCTATATGTCATTAAAACATCGACATGCAGCTTCACCCGGTATAGTCCTGCTCGTACCAGCGTAATATCTGTAATATAATAATACCGGCCTAAAGTATCAATATAAGCATAGTTCTTATCTGTGATATTTGTAGCTGTACTTATTAATATACTCGGCTCAAAAGCGCTGGATTCGTCTTTAAAAGAAAAAGTAAATGAGCTTCCGCTTCCCAGATATGAAGATTTATCTACGCGCTGGTTCTCAGAAGTGCATTTATATAATGTAAGTGTCATAGCTTAACCCCCTATCATAAGAAGTTCACGTGCTATATCCCTGAAGATCAGTTCGTAAAACTCCCATATAGTCCAGTAGTCCGAATGTTTTTTAAGCATATCGGTAACTGTCATAACACCTATATTTCCGTAACGGTGTAAAGTATAATCTTCAGTGCCGGATCCTGAATGTGAATCAGACTGCGCTCCTTTTGTATGGCTGTCCTGATGCGATCCCAGCGTAGTAGATTCATTATTATCCGGCTGATATGTTGCATCGTTATAAGAAGAAATAGTGCGCTCAGTAGTTACAGACTGTAATCCGTAACTGTCAGAATCAGAACGTGAGCCAAAAGTATCAGATCCGCTGGAAGTAGTATCTTTATCCATGGTTTCATGCATATCGTAGTTATTCGTTAAAGAATAATCTTCATCCGGTAAAATATGGATTCTATATAATTCGGCATATTTACGCTCATTGAGCATTAAATGATTATATACTTCCGCTGTAAAATCCGTTGTGATCTCTGATATAGTCTGATCGTGCTCCTGCTGGAAGTACCACCAAGTACGATAAAATCTTAAAAATATTTTATCATACCGCTGGTAGTTATCTCTGTAATCCTTCCACCAGTCAGAGTTATAGTTCGATAATAACATACTGGAATTATCGGAAGAATATTTATACATATCTTTAACTGTTTTCAACATCGGTCTGCTCTCCTTCCGTCATGTTCTCATCATTATACTTAATTTCATCCGAAAGTCTTACAGTCCAGCTAGTACCGTAAAGCTCGTTAACTGCTTCGGCTCCCTTCTTACGTGAATTAAGCATGTCAGATACATTGATAAGAAGCATTGAAGTATCGGCTACTATCTCAGCTTCTACGCTGTTTGATCTCTTATCAAACGTAGCTCTGATGCCTATATCTGAATAAAAGTCTTTCAAGATCTTATTTCTTACGGCCCATATATCTATAATAGCCTGGTTCGTTCTTCTATCGGTTCCGGCATAGTTAACGCCTAAAGCTCCCATATCTGCCACTACTCCATACTGGCCGTTAAAGATCTTAGCCTGATAGTCTATTATAGACTGCTTCTGCTTCTCATTATTTGCAACCGGAATACCGCCGGAATCCCTGGCATTAACCATCGTATCCACATAGGTAACTTCAGTATGTGCCAGAAGCACTGCGTAATGATGCACAAGTTCTATCGTAGGATTCCTTAAAGCGTTGTTATCAATAACCGCTATGGTTTTTCCTACTGTACGCTGGCCTGCATAGATCGGACACCTTACATTATAATAAGGCCGTTCATCCATGTACTTTGAAACGCCATAGAAGTTACCGAAAAAAGCAGTTAGCTCCTTCTCGTTCGGTAACTGTGATATACCGCAGTGGCCCTGAAGGTGTAAACGCTGCTCGATCTCTTTCGGTTTAACAGCTTCGGTTCCTTCCCATATAAATAAGCGCATTATGCGCTCAAAAAGATTATCGCGCCAATACTCAAAGAAAGCATTGAAAGTACTGCTCTCCCGCGCGAGTTTCGTGATCTTCCGCCCTTCCTTACTATCAAGGGCAAGTGTACTGGTTAAAAACATGTTAACTCCCTTCTATGGTATAAGCAGCTTCATTCCCGGAGATATAACAACAGAGTCCAAATTATTGTACCTATAAATAGCACCTAAACATTTTCCGTCATTATAATACCGCTCTGCTAATAACCATAAAAATTCACCTTCTTTTACAGTGTGTAATATATTCCCGGCAGGCTTATATACCGGAGCCGGTAACACTATATAATCATATGCCAGAAGATTAAACTTCACAACATAATCTCTATATAATGAAATGCCATAATCCGGAGCTGTGGCCCATCCATCCTTCTGGATCTGCAAACATGCAGCTGCACTATCGGTTATTCCTTTTAAGTTCTGATATCTGGGATACTTTAAAAACTCATAATATCCCTTGATACCTTCCGTTGGATCATCATAGGCCCGGAATTTCTGTTTCACTGAAATATAAGCGCCATTAATATATTCTTTGGTCATATAAGATACCGCATCACATCCGCAGCCTTCCCGCCATTTCATACCGAAATAGTTATGATTTACTGCAGCGAGTTTACTTTTTCCCCAATTCGATTCCTTTATCGCCTGGGCGATAGTTAACGAGGGAAGTATCTTATATTCATCATAATATTTAATTGAAGCATCAGCGATCATGCTGATAAAATCGTTTTTTGTCATATTTCACCTAAAAATACGGGCCGGAGTGTTGGTTCTCACTCATCCGGTGGATCCTAACTACATCCGGCCCTAACATACAGAGGCGATCTGTTATGCTCTTATGAATTTGCTTCCATCACTGCTGTAATGGTTACATTTCCGTCTGAAAGACACTTCCAGGTATAAACTGTATCAGATACCTTTACAAGATCTACATCACCGACTTTTACAGACTTAACATGATAACCTGCAGAAGGTGTGCATACTACTGTGATGGTCTGACCGCGGTAAGCAGCTGTACTTGAAAGCGTGGCTGATCCGTGTGAGATCTCAGCAAGTGAAGCAGTGCCGGCGGCTGCAAGATAGAAAACTACTGCGTTAGCGTGGTTATCTACTGCAAAGCCCTTCTGTGCCTTCTCACCGTGTATAACTACATCACTTCTAGGGTTAACCATTTCCCATGACTTACGATCACCGAAGTAAGCAGCTACGTTCTCGATATCATGGATGAATGATATAATACCGCCCTGGTTAAGCTCAAGAGTACCGCTCTTTACGTTGATAGCTGAGCAGTCGCTGAAATCGAAAGCGTTGCCGGAAGCCTGCCAGAAAGGTACATCCTCAAAATTCGGAAGTGCTACAAGCTCGTTATGGAATGTATCAGACTGCAGATACATTTCAGAAGCGCTTACAAAGTGACTAAGCATTTCGATAACCATCTTTTCACGATCTGTGAACGTAGCATAGCCGGCCTTGTTGTAAACCTTTGACATTTTTCTCATGTTCTTAACTACCTTGTTGATCTCCATAGATGCAAATCTGAGGAAATCAGGTGTAGCCATAGCTTCTTCTGCTGTATAAGACTTGTTGAACTCCTCATTATACTGAGCAAGAAGGTTTCTTGCGATACCGCCTGAGAGTGCCTGAGCCATAGCTGTATTGACAGCAAGTGCTACGAGTCTTTCCTCTTCCAGCTTGAAAGCGTTTTCAACGGTAACATAAATACCATCGATGAAAGAAGCCATTGAAGCTTCATCCAGAAAAGCTGTCTTGATCTGGTCGATAGGTCTTACGATCTCGATAGACCATGTACCCTTACCGCCGAAAATAAGTGTACTAACAGGAACCGTTGTGGCCACATCATAAGGGCTGGCCTGTGTGTAAAGTCCGGTATCACTATCCGGGATCTCGAAAGTAGGGTTATCTACTGCTTCCGGAAGCTCGTAGTATACTTTCTGGATAAAAGCGCCGTACTCGTGTTCATCACGAAGGACACGCCTGTCGTTTGCTTCATAAGTTCTTACGAAGTAAACTGTCTTCACGATCCTGTTTGCCAAAGCTGAGAAGAAACCTTCATAAAGGTTATAGTTTCCAAGAGCTTTGCCGAGTGATACAAAATCTGTAGTATCAAGCTGTGAAAGGCCCTTAGTTCCCAGAGCTTCATTAACGGAATCGTTAACAATGTTTTTGATCTGTGACTGAAGATAAGCCATTTTTGTTATTCTCCTTCCTTAAAATAAGCTTAATTTATATATGGTTCGCCGGTGATTTCTTCAAATTCTTCCGGCGTTATCCATCCTTTTACTACTGCGTTACGTACTCTGGTTATGTTCCATAATCCGCGATCATAATAACTCTTAACCAGATCGTACTTCGGTGAGTGTTCTGCTGCTTTTTTCTTTGCCATATTACTCCCCTTCCTCAAGATCTACATCCGTCATCATAGCTATATACTCGATATCGGCTGTATTCTGTTCAACATTTCCATCCGTTGTGCTTATGCTCTGCCTGTTCCCTTGCATATC
>JAEEGL010778807.1_pt1 | contig 11248 bp, 5 predicted proteins | sample 9134231 | NCBI WGS metagenome assembly JAEEGL01 (sample SAMN16246548, study PRJNA631951) | gut metagenome | biome: gut microbiome; feature: rumen; material: fiber-attached | host: Bos | place: Iran: Karaj | collected 2018-10
ATTTTCGCTTGGCTCTTCGGTGAGCCGCGCGCGACGATAGGCTTCGGCTTTATCGCGGCGTTTTTCGTCATCTACCGACACAAGGAAAATATCCAAAGGCTGATGGCGGGAACGGAGAGCAAGATCAAGGCGGCGAAGCGGTAAAAATTAATAAAGGGCACAAATCCCTTTGTCTCAAGTAAAAAAGAATGAAGGGATTTTTTATGAATCTCGTTTTCACAAATTTCAGAGGCGGATTTATCGCCGCAATACATTTGGCGATTGGGATTATCGTGCTATGCACAAAGCCGCCGGGCTTGAAAGGACAAGGTTTCACAATCTTCGAATTTTTATGCAGGCAACGCGTTAGCCAGGGGCGTCTCTGTGATGGCTGTCTCAGAAGCAACTGGGGCACAGCTCGATTGACATTACAGAGAGGTACACGCACATTCTTGAGCGGTCGAGAAATGAAATGAAAGAGATGCTGAATTCAAATCCGTTGTTTACTATAGGGGAGACTACCGAAGAAGAGAAGGATCCAAAAAAGAATGATTAAAAATGAAAATGAGGCGACCGTGGTTTCCTCCCTGCGGTCGCCTTTTTCTTTGCTTATTTCTTATTGGTTGTCTTTTCGTTGACGAGTTTTTTGAACGTAGCGCTGAGGTTTTGAAGACCGGGAACTTTGCGTCGGGAATCTGGAGCGGCTTACCCGTCTGCGAGTTGAAACCTTTGCGAATGGCACGCTTCGAGATTCAAAAGGTGCTAAACCTTAAGAACGTTACCGAGTCCTCTTATGGATTATTCATAAAGAAGACTTTACAGAATCTCAGAAGGAGTATTGAAAAAAGAGTATTTGAGATGCCTCATCCAAATTTTTCCTTTAGCTCCAATACCATCTTCATATACGCTTTCTTGCAGCCGCTCATATTCTTCGCTTCGAGCAATGAGAGGCAGGGGAAGAGATAATTATCCCAGATAGAGCGATAGATTTCCGCCGCGTTGGGCAGCGCGTCGATAGCTTGCACGATGGAGGGGGCGACTTCGTAATACTCGGCAATCAACGCGTTGCCGTCCGGCTGGGCCTGCAGCCAGCCGTCTCGAAACGCGCGGAACATCGTCAGCTCGTAGCAGTCGTCGGGCTTATGCAGGGAGTCGCAGACAGCGGTGGTGATGTAGCAAAAACCTTTTTTAAGCTTTTTCTTTGCGTCCTCATTGCCTAAATCGGCAGCTTTTTGATACCATGCCGTAGCTTTGTTTTTGTTACGTGGTACCCCTTCGCCGTTAGAATACATATCACCAATAAGTTCAAACGAGGTAGCATCACCTTCGGCAGCCGCTTTTTGGAGCCATTTCATTGCCTCTTTGAAGTTCTGTGCTACCCCAACTCCTCTATAATACATAATGCCGACAGATGCCATACCATCACTGTTGCCAGCCTTGGCAGCTTTTAGAAACCATTTCATCGCCTCTTCAAAATTTTGTTCTGTTCCCTCACCCAAAGAAAGCATTCGCCCAATAGCCACCATCGCGGCTTCAACGTTTTTTTCAGCTGCTTGACGGTACCAATAGAGCGCTCCGTGTTTATCTTCCGGAACTTCACAACCGTTGTAATAAATATGGGCAAGGAACATCATTGCGCTAACATTTCCCGCTTCAGCAGATTTGCGAAGGCATTTCAAGCCTTCATCAACATCTTTATCAACAAATTTGCCCAACAAATAATTGATGCCAAGGCGTTCCAATGCATCTGCATTTTCAAGGGCGGCCGCCTTGAAATACCACTTCATCGCCAATGCAGGGTCAAAATGAGGAATCTTTGTCCGGACTGCTCTGATAAATTCGTCTGTCATATCTATATCTTGGTATTTATCGTAAAATGAAACTGGACCTTCATAAATACGATAAAGAGTACAATAATCACCTAATTCACACATGCCAGCGGTATCACCCGCGTTTGCCGCTCTTTCAAATAATTTGAACGCTTCGTTGCCGTTTTTCAGTAGCGGCGGTCTTTTCACATCAAATGCTTGTTGAAGCACATACATCCTACCAATGGAGAGCATTATTTCCGTATTTCCAGCGTCGCAGGCTTTTTCAATCCAGCGTTGCCCCTCTTCAAGATTTTTGATTAAGCCCATACTTCCGTCCAAATATGCAAAACCAAGGTTGTTCATCGCCCAACTATCGCCCTTGTTGGCAGCTCTTTGCAACCATTGCAGCGCCGCTTTTTCGTCTTGCGCCGTGCCGTTCCCCTCGGCGCACAGACGGCTCATCCCCCGCATAGCGACGACACTTCCCATTTCAGCGGCACTTTGATAACGGCGTAGTGCTTCCGCATAGTCCTGCGGCACGCCATTGCCCTTTTCGTAACATTCGCCGAGCATTGCCGCCGCATCGATATTTCCAGCATCAGCAGCTTTTTCATACCACTTCATCGCCTCGCCAAAGTTCTGCTCCACGCCCTTGCCTTCGGCATACAGCTTTCCCATCGCAATCATCGCAGAGGTATTTCCCACGTTGACGGCCTTTTGATACCATTCTATAGCCTCGCCGTAATCCTGAACGACACCCTTGCCCATCGCGTATATTTCGCCGACAGTCCGCATGGCCTCGGCGTCGCCTGCTTCGGCGGCTTTGCGGTACTCGTCGAGGATTTTCCTAAAGTCGATTTTCTGCGACGGCCCACTCGATTTTCCGTTGTTCGTGACGTCCTCGTCGCCCGTCTGGTTCTCGTAGCGGCGCACGAGAAACCGGTCGCGGTCGTTGAACAGCTCCGGCTCGTAACGGTGGCCTTCTTTTTGAACCGCAAACCATACGGCAATCTCAAACAGCGCGTCAAGAGCCTCTAAGATTTCCTGCTCCGAAACCTCCTGCCCGTGGACGCTTGGATTCGCGATTTTGCGCACGGTATGGAAATGCTTCATGACTGACTTCGGGATTTCCCCGTCGTCGCCCAGCGCGTTGATTTTCGAGAAAAGGTTCTCGCCCTCCGCGTCGAAATGCTCGACAATCTTTTCCAACGCCTGGCGAGATTTCAGCATGGCTATTGAAAAATCCTGTAAGCCGTACTGCATGGCGTCGGAGCAAACTAGATACAGTTCCGGATAATCCTGTTCCAAAAACGAAAAACGGTTCATAAAATAAATCCCTCCTGAATAATTACATTCCGTTCTATTCATTATCAGTATATCATTCGCCGCTCGTGGTTATTTCCCTTTTTTGCTGTGAAGATAATATTTTGCTGTCTTTAGTTATTCTTATAAATCTCCCATGCCTGTTTCAGCCGCTCAATAATTTCGTCTTTGATGTCCTTTGGTTCCAAAACGATTGCGGCAGAGCCGAGGGAGAGGAGGCGAGCGATGATTTCTCGCCGGTCGAAGTCTTGAAAGAAAACTTTGATAGTGTAGACGTTTTCCTCTTCGGCGCAGGCTTCCTTGTCGTAGGCGGAGAATAGGGAATAGCAACGGTCAAAGGCATTGGTATTGTTTTTGTCTACGAGGCGGAAGATGACTTCGCTTTTCCGTGATGAAAGGAAGTCCATAAATTTTTCTTCCGTACCGGATGGTATAGCTTCTTTCGTGATTTCAAGAGTTTCCAGTCGATGGATATTGATTTTGACGGCTCGATTCTCTGTCTCGTCCCAAACGATGAGAAAAAAACGGTTCATAGAAGCGTCGTATTCGAGGCGGCATGGGGGGAGAATGTTATCGTGGCGCATTCCGTTTTTGTCGATATTGACATAGCGGATCTTCGTTTTTTCACGCAAGGCTTCCCAGATCAGGGCAAGCCTTCCTTTGAGCGGCTCCTCTGCGGGATTGTCGCCTATTGCCTGACGTTTTTCCCATACACCGGCGAGGGGGAAACTCGGCGTGTCCACGAGACGGGCGAGGAGCTTTTTACGTAAGGCACCAGGCAATAGGAAGGCAACGTTTTCATCAAGCAGCATGGTTTTCAGCCAAAGCCGCTCATCGTCAGAGGGCAGACTTGGCACAGGCGCCTCGTAAAAGGGTTTCGGCTTTTTATCCTCGTAACGGGAAGGGAATAAGGCATCGATGACCTCTTGCTCTATACCGCTCGTAAAGAAAGCCTCTCCGGGAAATGTTTCGTCCAGACGTTTTTGGATTTCGCTTTCGGTCAGTCGGTTGCCGCGGCAAATTTCGTTGATAACACGGCAGAGAACGTGAAGCAGGAGGGCGTTTTCGTTATTGAACAGGGTAGCCATAGTTTTGCAGTGCCTCCTTTATGTTGTCTCGCATACGATTTCGCAAGCCGTCTGCACCGGCGAGGATTTCGGCGCGGGGAAGGAAGCCTCGGATCCATGGAAAGAATCGAAGCGGATCAGGATCTTCGACAACGCAGTCGAGCGCGTGTTCATCCTCCGAAAGGACGGAGATGTGCGGGGAGTGTTCGAGGATACGAGCGCGGAGCGCGGCACGGTCGCCGTCCGCGAGATAGAAGCGGACAACGAAGCGGCTGCTCTCTGGGGGCTTTGGCGTTTTGGTGGGGGGGATACCATCTGTGAGATTTGCGTCGACAATACGGTCAAGGCGGTAAAATGAAACGGCAGGTCTTTTTTTGTCGCATGCTTTTAAATATTGCCGCCCGCCGCTGGAAAAGTCAGTAATAATACTTAAAGGAAAAACGAGCTTGTTTTTTCCTTTGTATTGAAAGTGTAAGGCTTTTTTCAGCCGAATAGCTTCAAATGCGGCATGAAGGATTTCGTCATCGAGTACCCGGTCAAAGGCGATGCTTCGGAATTGTGCAGGGACGGAGGGCAATGTTTCAAGGGCATACAGGTTTTGCAGCATCGCCTCCAACTGATAACCGATGACGCTAACGGCGGTAATGTTTTTATAGAAGCCGATGGCGGCAAGGAGAGCAAAAAGTTCCTCCTGCGTCAAACCGATAAGCGGATTTTTTCTTAGCCGGTAGTTGGTTTCGCCGTTTTCGCGGCGCATTTCGATGTAGCCGCTTTCCCGGAGCGATTCGAGGGTATCATGGAGATAGCTGTCTTTGAGGTCACCTTCGGGGAGGACGGAGGGGTATTCGCCGTTCATGACGCCTTCGGTGCCCCAAAATCCGTCAAAGGTCAGCGGGTATCCTTCATGCCGGAGGATTTGGAGCACGAGGACGGTGTAAAAGGCGGCCAATGGCGGCAGGGATTTCATGCGGTAGGAGTTCACGAGGAAATTGTTGCATCCGTAGTAGGCGTCGCCCCGCAAGGTGACGTAGCTTTTTCGCCCTTTCTTGGTTTCGATGAAAGCGTCTTTCGGCAAAAAGACGCGGGCGCGGGCCAGCCCGTCCTCGTAAGAGCGGGTGCTTTTTCCGCTGACTTCCGCGAATTCCGTCTTGTGCCAGCAGCCCCAGGCGAGGAAACGCAAAAACGGGCGCAGGCTCTCGTAGCGCGAGGCATAACGCGGGGCAAGACGCGATTTCTTCGACATGGCGGTTCGTCCTTTCTGCTAAACATATGTAAACTATTCTCCATTAGACTGGCAAATCCTTTCAAAGGATAAAGGATTTTTTCTCACAATGGCGAATTAAAAAATATAAGTCTTTTCCCGCAATGGGAGCACTTGCAAAGGAGCTGCTTTTCATGGAAAACGAAAACCGCAACAAAACGGACTGGCTGAAGGAACTGGCGAACGACGAATCTCTGTGGGAGGAGCGGGTTTACGAGGAGATGCCTGCGGTTATCGCGTACGAGTATCGGCGTCTTCACGAAATGGCGGCTGAAGGGAATGTCTATGGGACAATGTTGCAGATGAAGGACGTTTGCGAGATTATCCTTAAATATCCGATGATTCTTGGCCTTTGTATTTTGAAAGAGGACAACAAGCCTGATGACATTGAGTTTTATCGGGAGGTAATATCTCTAATTTTCTCTGATGTTCCAATGTCGTTGGGGAAATGGGTGGATAAGGTCAGATGTTTGAAAAAGCGTCAGTTGCCAAAAATATTATTTCAGATTTTAGATAGAACATTAGAATTGTTCAGCCAGGAAATCGGAGGATATGCGAATATCCCGAATTGGAGGAATCTCACCATAGGACATGGTGTATTGCGTTCGGAAGATGACATAGGGCTTCAAACGGAAATGAAGACTTTGCTTTTATTGTTGAAGTGCTATTTTAACAGTGGTATTCTTGACGAATATACGCACATTGTTCTAACACAAGGAACAACACCTCTAATAGGGGAAAGTGCAACCAAATTACAAAGTAATGAACCTTTCTTTTTGCGAATAAATCAAAATGGCCAAAAATCTGCGTCTATAGGCGCGTTGGAATATATTTTTCCGTCAGATCATAAAATATATTTCTTTGATTCTTATCGAAAACCTAAAACCACCTTTTTGGATTACGTCGAGGGGATTCCTCTTTTTGTCAAGCACGGTTTTTTTAACGAATTTTATGAGGAACTTAAAAAAAGTGACATGATTTCAAAAAAGACGGCTGAGATGGTGAAATCCTCCGATACTTATTTAACTAAGGCCACGAATAAGTTAATGGATGAGCTGGACAAGCCGCCGATTTTCGAGCCGCCACTCTATATTTATAATTGGTTTTCTGACCAAATCCGTCAGAATATCAATGGATGTTTGATTCTGCAACTGGGGCGCGGTCTCGGAAAAGCTGCTCTTGCGTCAAATATGAGTACTAATCATATTGAAGCGAGCTGTGTTGTGCGCACATATCATTGCTTTAGGTCACAAATACGGACTGCTGATGATTTTCTCACAAAAATAAAGCGTATTTTTTTGGATACCGGAAAATCGTCGGATGAGATTGAAGATATCCAAGGGCTTCACGAATATACGGACATCAAACGGCAGGATTGGGACGCGCAAGCAACTGCCAATCTGCTCAATTTCCTTGCCGCCTTTTATCAGAAAGAAAAAGGAATTCAAAAACTTGTACTTGTAATTGATGGCATTGATGAAATTGTCGATCTTAAGATGTTTGACTTGTTCCCAAAGCAAGGCAATCTTGCGGATGGGGTCTATGTACTGTATACGACTCGCCCTGTCACTGAGGATGAGATCGCCGATGCGAGCTTGCGCACGAAAATCCAATCCATGAATATTGATGAAGATAAATGTTGTTCTGAGAACAGCGAGGAACATCAAAAAGTTGTATTGGCCTATGCGCAAAAAGAGATGCAGCAAACCTATCACAGGGGTGCCAATTCTACGGAATACATAGAATTGGCGAAAAAAGCTGGGTATAATTTCCTGAAACTGCGGGTTTTGATTCCCGTATATTGCAGCAGCAATACGATGGATATAGCCTCACTCCCCGGAGGAGAGGCCATGGTTGGGGCTTTTCTTGGCTTCTTGGAGGATAACTATGGGAAGAAGTTTTTTAATAATCGCGTATTACCAGTACTGATTGCCCTTAGCATTTTTTACGATGGGTTGTCATTTGACGATTTGGCACACCTCCTGGAAGATAGGGAGAATCGTCTGCTGTTGGCCGCCGCTCTCAATGACTTGAAAGGCGTGTTGTCGGTGGAGCGTTCTTCAAAGGGGAATGTGTATAAGCTGGCGAACGAGGAATATGTGCAGTATATCAATGAGAATTATCCGGAAGAATTTGTTCAAAGCAAAAATCAATATCACGAGATAATATTTGATCTCCATAAATATTTGGAAGAATTATCTGATGAGGAGTGGGGAGAACACGAGTCGGATCGCCGGAAGGAGGCCTATCAATCATTTCCGCAAATTAAGGTGTTGCGACCCAAATTGCTATATCTTGACTTGGAAAGTAACGTTACCACTGAATTCTTGGAAATGCTTTTGGATATAGATGAATGGTTAGGGTTTGACTTAAATGCCGACGAAGATTTTGAATATTTAAGTGTTTTTCAATGGATTATTGAAAAGATAAACAAAGAAGGTGAACGTGGACAATCTGCTGCATGGCTTTGGTACCAAGTACTCGATAATCCTAACTATAGTCGTCTCCGGTGGCTTTCTGATTGCAATCATTTATGTGGTACTTATTTTGAGCAATTGATTGCAGAAGAAAAAGTGGATGAATTCTCTGATTTCTTTTGGCTTGCTTATGATATGTCATCTATGAGTGACCAAAGTGATTCACAATTACGGCAGGGGAAAGGAGCCGTGGGGGGGGGCTTAAAATATAACTGGGTGTTTTCCAGTTTAGTGTGCCAAGCATGGAGGAAAAATGAATTTGATCAAGTTCTGTTGGCGTTATCTGAAGAAGAAAGAAATAAAAAGGATAAAAGACATGCAATTTATAAAATCTTTGATGCTATAACGCCTGCGGCCATAGATGTTTATAAATGGACCAATGACTCTTGCAATATGAAGTTTTTTGAAAGGATTCGTGAAGTAATTGATAAAAACCAAGCTATAAAATGCAAGAAGAATCTATATGAGTTGACGAATTTACTATTGAATTTATGCTTGTTTTTACCATTTAGTTTTTCCCGCACTAAATTGTTGTATGAAAAGATTGCCTGTTATGGATATAGACCAAGATTTGTTTATACAGGGGGAAGCGGCAGGAGAAAGAACCAAATAGGAGCGGAAGACGCAGAACGTATTTTTAATTTGGCAATGGAAGCAGTCGCTAATAATAAAAGAGAGGAATATTTACGGATTGTGGATTCAATATCCTACAATGATACTATTCCCCCGTATCGTATATGGGACAATCCTGTCTGTCGGCTGGCTGTGTCTTCCAAAGCTGATCTTATGTGTGATGATGAAATGTGGGACATGGTAAACGGAACTCATCCAATTTATCAAATGTATGCAAAACAATATGAAAAGGCACTTAATCTTCTTGATCATCTCTTGAAAAATGAGAAATCGGAAGATGACTCCTTATTGCAGCAAGGGGTGCTGCATTGTTCAATGCTGCGTTATTTTCAGTTGCTCTATCCAGCGCAAGCACAGAGTGTTACATGCAGGGAATTTGTAACTTTTGTGAGTCATTCAAAAGAAGAACCCGGGGATGATTCGGGATTGTGGAAAACCTTTAGTTGTTTTGCACTTTTGCTAGATTCGGTTCACGTTTTTCCAAAAATGATAGAAGATTTTTCAGACAAGATATTTGGATATTTTATGACTACCTTATTATTAGTGATATCAGCAATTCAGGATGTGTATTTAAAAAGAAAATGTTTATTTTTTGATTTGAGGAATCTAAAGTGAAAAATGAAAAAAATGAAACATTTTCTTCAATGGGCGTATTGTGATTCTGGGATACAAGAGAAGGAGGCAACTCGTTTTTTATCAGTATGGTCTTTTGGCATTTTGATTAAATTCATTTCGTGGTGTCAAGAAATTCAATTTGCTGATAGTTATAGCGATTGTAACGATTTTTGTATAAATATGAAAAAGGGCCCATTTTTAATTGAAAACGAACTGTTTTTGGCTTATCTAAATCAACCAAACATTAAGCAGGTCAAACATTTCAAGGCATGGATAAATCGTTATAAAGATTATAAGAAAGCGATGGATAAAGATGTATTGCGATTTTATTTTGAGCAATTCCATTACTACTTTATAAACATGATTAAGTTGAATCAATATAACGATTTGTTTGATTCTTTATCAGAAAAAGATCAAGACATTTTGGATGCACTCTATGATAGTGATGAGAAAACCAATCTGCAAAGGTATGTCATCTATATTACATGGATGGCGTGGGTGAGTTATAATAAATCAAATAACGAGGATGCTGAAAAATATGCGCAAAAAGTCTTGTCTACCATCAAAAGTAAAGTCTTTTCCCAAAATGATGATTATGATTATTCCATTTATCTTGATGCTTGGGTTACATCTTGTCAAATCCTGTTTCAATTAGGAGAATTGGATTCTTTTGATTTAATATATGAGCCATTCATTGGGTTTATATCATATTTGAAGAATTATGGGCGCACTTTCCATCATTGTGTCCTTATGCTTATGATGCAGTTCAATTTAGTCTTGGTGGCAAATTTACTTAATGATGATTCTAAAATTCCCAAAATAATACCGGAAATTAAGAACGTTTCAAAAAATGCAGATAGACAATGGAAAACGATAAAACTCTCAGAAATATCTCAACAAATTATCGATGTGATAAATCTTATCGCAGACTACAAATTGGGGAAAATGACAGCGGAAAATTTCGTGTCGGGATTAGAAGATAAGAATCTGAAACGACCTGTCTTCCCGCAATGCATTACGCAGATTTTGGGGATATGCCATGCTTTTATGAGTTCTTCAGAATACGAAAAAACGTTTAGATTTAGACTTAACTATGGAAACTACTACGCTAAGCGTTACCCATGCTTTTTTTCTCATTCAGATGTGATACAATTTCCTGCGCTCATTCAAACCTTTGAGAAACGACAGTTTGAATTTGTGACCGAATTCCGCACGATGTTTCTTACTCCGTCCGATTTCACGTTTATTTAAATAAATGCATAAAAGGGGGGAATAGTACGATGAAAGCTTACACATTGCTTCTTGACGAGAGCGGTGACTTTAAGGAAGGAGGAAAGAGTACCAGGCCGTCTATTGTTGCCGGTTGGTTGTTGGATGGTGCATTGCCGCCGGAAACTTGGGCAAGGCAATTTTTATCCCGTGTGCAGGAATCGCGGCCGGAGTATCGGGGAATCGACATTCACAGATTTCACGGCATGGAAGTTCCCTCTCCTCGTACTGCGGCCTTTATGACGGATCTTCTTTGCGAGGTAGCCAAGGCAGGTGGGACGGTTGTTTCTTTCAAAAATGAAAAAGGGCGCGTGATTGTTAATGGAGATGTAACCTATCTTAATGTGTTGGCAGACGGTGTCATTGCTTTGCTGCGAGTATTGCTTAAAGAGACAGAAGGCGACATCTCCCTCCATGTCTTTTATGCTCAACGCACAAATGTTACCGAGTTGGAACGCGGTAACCATCAATCGCCAATTGATGAAGAAGAATACGCGGAACGGATTAACGAGCGGTTGGAGCTTCTTATCGCAAAACTGCCGACAACAGAACAAAAGCGCATTGGACGAAGGGTGACGCTTGGCAGAGCGGTTGCCACAAAAAATGCCCTGCTGATGCTTGCGGATGCGGTTTGCTTTGCACTTCGCGGTGGGAAAAGTTTGCTGGACGCGGAGCAAAAGGCACGAATTCGGGATTTACCCCAGCTTGCGTTCCCCGTGCTGGAAAAAGAGACATGGGAAACAATACAGGACTGCATTTTACAGAATCATTACGCGGAGGCGATCTTCCTTTGGTACGGCGGCTATAGGAAAG
>JAEEGL010977777.1_pt1 | contig 11248 bp, 10 predicted proteins | sample 9134231 | NCBI WGS metagenome assembly JAEEGL01 (sample SAMN16246548, study PRJNA631951) | gut metagenome | biome: gut microbiome; feature: rumen; material: fiber-attached | host: Bos | place: Iran: Karaj | collected 2018-10
ATTCATCTTATAATTCGCGTCATCCCCGGGGATGTCCTCATCGCACAGCGTGAAATGATGCGGGCAGACCTCCGCGGACACCGGAAGCCCCGCTGCCTTCGCCTGCCGTACCATCTCCACCGAAAACGCGGTCGAGCAGTGGCACAGGTGCAGCCTTGCCCCGGTCTGTCTCGCCAGGAAGATGTCCCTGGCCGTGATGATGTCCTCCACCTCCGAGGTGATCCCCGGAAGCCCCAGCTCCTTCGAGCGCTTTCCTTCATGCATCACGCCGCCCCGCACCAGGTTGATGTCCTCGCAGTGCGCAAGCACCAGGATGTCCTCCTCGCGGCAGATTTCCATGGCCTGTGCGTACACGCCCGAATCCATGACGGACTTGCCGTCCTCGCTCACGAGCCGCACGCCTTCCTTCGCCATCGCCCGCAGGTCGCAGACCTCCTTGCCGGCAAGCCCCTTCGTCACCGTTCCGATCATCATCACGTGCACGAGCGCGTCCCGGTCGATGATCGCCTTCAGCCGCCTCGCCATCTCCGGCGAATCGATCACCGGCTTCGTATTGGCCATCGGGCAGACCGTCGTCACACCGCCCCGCGCGGCCGCCGCCGTCCCCGTAGCGATCGTCTCCTTGTACTCGAGCCCCGGCTCGCGAAAATGCACGTGCATATCCACCAGGCCGGGCATCACCAGCAGGCCCTCTGCGTCATAGATCTCGGCTCCGTCCGCCTCGATTCCTTCCGCCACCCGGGCGATCCGCCCGTCCTCTGCCAGGACGTCCATCCGCCCTTCCCGGCCATTTGCCGGGTCCAGCACATAGCCTCCCCGGATCAGAATTCTGCCCATACTCTCGCCCCCTCTTTCTCAGAAACTGCCCGCGAGCACCGGCTGGAAGTCCTCCGTGTCCTCGCAGACCACGCCGCGGCCCCCGGCCGCCAGCGCGGCAAATGCCTTCCCTGCCGCCGCAAGCCCGTCCTCCGGCACCGTAAGCTCGAACACACAGGCCACGTCATGATTCTCCAGATAGATCGCGTCCTCGCCCTCCCAGGCGATCTCCGACCTCTCCACGTCCAGGCTCGTCCCTTCTGCGACCGGAATCTCCATCACCTGCATCTCATGCCAGCACTCGCAGACGATCCCCGCCTGCGCAAGCGCCTCAGCGAGCTCCTCGGTGCCCACCGCCTTCCGGCACAGCAGGAATCCTTCCCAGATCCTGCGCACCGGCTTCTTCACCGGTTTCTTCTTCATCTTAGCCATCGGTCTCCTCCAGCAAAAATTCAGCCATCACGGCATTGCTCACATCCATTCCGCGCTCCGTCAGCCGCAGCCGCCCCTCGCGCCTCTCCAGAAGCCCCAGCCCGGCAAACCGCTCGATCACCGGCCCGTAGACCTCCTGCATCGTGACCCCGAACCGCCCGGCAAATGTCTCCTCCGACACGCCGCGCACCAGGCGCAGCCCCAGGAACATCATTTCCTCCATCTGGCTCTTCCGGTCCCACTCCGTCACGTCCTCGCACGCCTCCCGGCTTCCCGCGAGCCGCACATACCTCTCATAATCCCGGCAGTTGCTCCGGCGCTTCCCGCCGAAGAGCGAGGCCGCGCCCATCCCGAAGCCCAGATAAGGCACGCCCGTCCAGTAGCCGAGGTTGTGCCTGCACTCCCGCCCGGGCCTTGCGTAGTTCGAGATCTCATAATGCTCATAGCCGTACGAGGCCAGAAGCGCCGCGGTCTCATGCACCATCTCGCGCTCGGTATCCTCGGAGGGCAGCCCCTCCCCGCCGGCATAGAGCTCATAAAACGGCGTCCCCTCTTCGATGATCAGGCTGTAGGCGGAGATGTGCTCCGGGCCCAGCTCAGCGACCGTCCGCACACTCTCTAAGCACTCCGCGAGGCTCTGGCCCGGCAGGGCCTGCATCAGGTCCACATTCCGGTTCGTAAACCCGGCTTCCCCGACCGCCTCCCAGGTCCGCAGGAAATCATCAAAGCTGTGAATCCGCCCCAGAAGCCGAAGCTCCTCATCGCGCACCGACTGAAGCCCCAGGCTCAGGCGGTTTACGCCAAGCTCCTTCAGGCACCGAAGCTTCTCCCGATCCAGCGTCCCGGGATTGGCCTCCGCCGTGATCTCCGCATCCGCGTCGATCACATAATGCGCCCGGATCACTCCCGCGAGCTCCTCCCACTCCTGCGGCGTCAGGAGGCTAGGCGTCCCCCCGCCGAAGAAGATGCTCCGCACCCGGAAGCCCTCCGCCGCCGGCCCGTAAGAGGCGATCTCCCTCTCAAGCGCCTCCAGGTAAGGCCCCTTCGCATACTGCGGCCCCGAGAGGAAATCACAGTACCTGCATTTGCGCACACAAAACGGGAGATGCACATAAAGCTCGAGTTCTGATCTTCCGCAAGCCATAGGCACCTCCCGTGTCATTGATTCTCTATTCTGTGTCCAGTTTCAGCACGCTCATGAAGGCTCTCTGCGGAATCTCCACATTGCCCACCTGGCGCATTCTCTTCTTTCCTTCCTTCTGCTTCTCCAGCAGCTTCTTCTTCCGCGTGATATCGCCGCCGTAGCATTTGGCCAGCACGTCCTTGCGGTAGGCCTTCACGGTCTCTCTGGCGATGATCTTGCTTCCGATCGCAGCCTGGATCGGCACCTCAAACAGCTGCCTCGGGATCTCCTCCTTGAGCTTCTCGCACATCTTGCGCGCCCGCTCGTAGGCACCGTCCGCATGGACGATGAAGGAGAGCGCGTCCACTTCCTCCCGGTTGATCAGGATGTCCAGCTTCACGAGGCTGCTCTTCACGTAACCCTTGAAATCATAGTCGAAGGAGGCATAGCCCCTCGACCTGGACTTGAGCGCGTCAAAGAAATCGTAGATGATCTCATTGAGCGGCAGCTCGTATTTTAAGAGCGCCCTCGTCTCCTCCAGGTATTCCATGCCCAGATAGACGCCGCGCCTCTCCTGGCAGAGCTTCATGATCGCGCCGACGAACTCCGTCGTCACCATGATCTCCGCGCTCACAAACGGCTCCTCCATGTGCTCGATCTCCGACGGATCCGGCATATTTGTCGGATTCGTGATCTCCAGCACCTCTCCGTTCGTCTTATAGATCTTGTAAATAACACTGGGGGCCGTCGTCACCAGGTCCAGGTTGTACTCGCGCTCCAGCCTCTCCTGGATGATCTCCAGGTGCAGGAGGCCCAGAAAACCGCAGCGGAAGCCGAATCCCAGCGCCACCGACGTCTCCGGCTCGTACTGAAGCGAAGCGTCATTTAACTGGAGCTTCTCCAGCGCGTCCCGCAGATCCGGGTACTTCGCGCCGTCCGCCGGGTACATCCCGCAGTAGACCATGGGCAGCACCTTCTTATAGCCCGGCAGCGCCTCCGCGCAGGGCCGGTCCGCCTCGGTCACCGTATCGCCCACACGCGTATCGCGCACGTCCTTCAGCGAAGCCGTCAGATATCCGACCATGCCCGCCGAGAGCTCCTCACAGGGGATGAACTGGCCCGCGCCGAAGAATCCGACCTCGACGATCTCCTCCTGCGCGCCGGTCGCCATGAAGCGCACCTTCGTCCCCTTGCGCACCGAACCGTCCACGATCCGGCAGAAGACAATCACGCCCTTATACGGATCATAGACCGAGTCAAAGATCAGGGCCTTGAGCGGTCCCTCCGGATCGCCCTGCGGGGCCGGGATCTTCTCCACGATCTGCTCCAGCACTTCCTCGATATTGATGCCGTTCTTGGCAGAGATCAGCGGCGCGTCATGCGCCTCCAGCCCGATGATGTCCTCGATCTCATTTCTCACCCGCTCCGGCTCCGCGCTCGGCAGGTCGATCTTGTTGATCACCGGCATGATCTCCAGGTTCGCGTCCAGCGCGAGATAGACATTGCCCAGTGTCTGCGCCTCGATGCCCTGCGCAGCGTCCACAACCAGGATCGCGCCCTCGCAGGCCGCCAGGCTCCGCGACACCTCATAGTTAAAATCCACATGTCCGGGTGTGTCGATCAGGTTGAAGATATACTCCTCCCCGTTCTTCGCCCGGTAAATGATACGGACGGTCTGCGCCTTGATCGTAATGCCGCGCTCCCGCTCCAGCTCCATATTGTCAAGCACCTGCTCCTGCATCTCCCTGGCCGTCAGCGTGCCGGTCTTCTCCAGAATCCGGTCCGCCAGTGTCGACTTGCCGTGGTCAATGTGTGCAATGATGCAGAAATTACGAATATGATCCTGAGGAATCTGTCCCATAACGTCTCCCGTTCTCTTCGTCTAAGTCTCCGGGCCATCCGCCCGGAACCTCCGTGGAATCCTCATGAAATTCCAGTAAAATAGTATATCATGTGAAACGCATCAGGCGTTTCACATGATTATGACCAGGTTTTCCGTAGGAAAATCGGCCTGCCCACAGGGCAGGTTTGTGGGACGCTTTCTTTCCTTGCGTCCCACAAAGTATATCATATAGAAGCCGATTTATCGAGAGAAATATCCCCAAAAAAGGCAAAAAATCTATTGACACTGAGTCCCCGTTGGAATATTATGTTTAGTGATGTTTGTTTAGAACGCCCGTGTCCGTTTCTATTTCAGATTTCAAACGATTTTGGAAGAAGGAGGTGTCGGAAATGGCTAACATTAAAAGCGCTAAGAAGAGAATTTTAACTGCTCAGACGAGAAATGAGAGAAACAAAGCGATCAAGTCCAGAGTGAAGACTGCTGTCAAGAAGGTCGATGCCGCCGTGGCTGCCGGTGACAAGACTGCTGCAGAAGCTGCTCTGCTCGCTGCGACCGCAGAGATCGACAAGGCCAGCACGAAGGGTGTCTATCATAAGAACACCGCTTCCCGCAAGGTCTCCCGTCTCGCGAAGGCTGTCGGCAAGATGGCTTAAGTCAGATCTGAGATTATAAGAGATAGATAAGACCGTCCTGAATGGTGTGCAGGACGGTCTTTTTTGTATTCTTCATAAGTTCCGCCAATCAGGAAAGGAGCCGGTGCCGCGGTCATCTGCGATCGCAGCATCAGCTCCTTTTATCATCGTGCGGGCGGATCTCATTTTTCTGCCGCAGCAGTGTCGCCAGGAAATCCCTGGTCTGCTCTTCCACCGCTTCGGCCTCCGCCTCTGCCTTCTCCGACCGTGTGATCTTCCACTCCTGTTCGGTTTCGGGCGTCTTCTCCGGCATCCGCAGGATCGGCCGGTCGGTCTCATCCTCCGAAGCGTCCTCAGCCGCTTCCGAAGCATCGTCCTCCCCGGAATCAAAGATCTCCCCGAACACCTCTTCTTCTGCCTCCCCGAAGTCCTCCGGGAGGCCGTCGTCAAGCGCTTCCTCGTCCGGCAGCTCGTCCAGCAGCTCCTCCGCGGTCATTTCCTCAGAGAACTCATCGTCCTCCTCTTCCGCGGACTCCTCTGCATCCTCCTCTGGGTCTTCGCCCTCCGCAGCCCCGAAGAGCTCGTCGTCCTCCTGCGCCTGCACCGGGGCAGCCGTCACAATCACCGGCGGCGGCAGCTTGCCGCGCTTCGCCACCACGGCCTGATTCGCGATCGTGATCACCGCTGCAATCAGCAGATACAGATAATACGAGACGAAACGGGACAGCAGCATGGCCGTGGCCAGCATCTCCTCGCTGTAGATCGGCGCATAGAGCGCCAGCAGGATCATCTCCGACGCGCCCACGCCGCCCGGAAGCGGCAGAGAATCCGCAGCGATCGCAACCACCACCTGGATGCCCAGGAAGGTCATATAATTGGCCCCGCCCTGGCCGAGCGCCAGGTAGACGAAAAACGGGATCGAGAACAGGCCCAGCCTCTGCAGCAGTGTGATGCCCGCGGCCAGCGCGCTCTCCTTCTTGTGATGGCTGAAGTGCACCGCGCTCTTGCGCATATCCACCAGGAAATTCTCGTATTTGTCGAGCGTCTCCTCACTCAGCCGGATGCGCGTCCTGCGCTTAATGAATCGGATGATCACATTGCTGATCCGCCGAAGAAGCGTCTGGTGGAACATCGCGAGCAGGAGCACCACAATCACGATCAGGTTAACCACGAATCCGATCAGGAAGACCATCCAGATCCAGACATTTAACAGATTCGTCTTCATGGCCGTCGGCACGTCAAAGATCATGACGATCAGTCCCAGAGTCAGCAGCACGGCCTTATAGAACACCGTGATCAGGATCTTCGCGGAGGTCCCGCGGGACGGCTCGATCCCGTCCTTGGCCATATAATAGATCTGCATGGGCTCGCCGCCGGAAGCCGAAGGCGTAATCCCGGAGAAATAAAACTCGATGGCCATGAACTTCGCGCCCTGCAGCACCGAGATGCGCCGGTGCAGGGATTTGAGCAGGACCTTCAGGGAGAGTCCCCCGCCGAAGAGATGCACGAAGATCATCGCGGCCGCCAGCAGGCTCCACCAGTGGTTGGCCGAAGCCAGCGTGTCGATCACGTCACGGAAGGAGTAATTGTGAAATACCAGGAAAAACGTCGCCAGCATCATGCCGACCAGGAGCAGGATACTCTTGCCCTGATTCTTCTGTTTCATCACATTCCCTCCTTTCCCTTGATCTTGTTCATCGCATTCCCGGGACTCAGGCTGCGCGCGAAGCGCCGGTCCCCTCTTACAGCTTTCTCGACTTCTCGCAGGCTGCGTGGATCGCATCCATCATCGCGCCACGGAATCCCTGCTGCTCCAGCACCTTGCAGCCCTCGATGGTCGTCCCTCCCGGGGACGTCACCATGTCCTTCAGCTGCGCCGGGTGCTTCCCGAGCTCCAGCACCATCTTCGCGGAGCCGAGCACCGTCTGCGCGGCAAATGTATAGCTCTGTGCTCTCGGCATCCCCTCCAGCACGGCCGCGTCCGCCATCGCCTCAATCAGCTGGAAGATAAATGCAGGCGCGGACCCGCTCACACCGGTCACGCAGTCCATCAGCCGCTCCGGCACCCATTCGGCCTTGCCGAAGGACGTGAAGATCCGAAGGACCTCCTCCGCCTCCTGCTCCATGCCCGGCTTCTCCATGAGTGCATTCATCGTCAGGGCGCTCATCCCCTCGCCGACCAGCGCAGGCGTATTCGGCATCACCCGGATCAGCTTCACCGGATGCCCGATCATCTCCTCGAGCCGCCCGATCGTCTGTCCGGCCACGATCGAGACCACGACGCAGTCCTCCGGGATCACGTCCCGGATCTCCTCCATCACCCCCGGCAGGAAGACCGGCTTCACCGCCAGGAACAGGATCTCCGCCCGCGCGGCCGCCTCCCGGTTATCCCCGGTCACAAGCACGCCGTACGTCTGCGCGGTCTCCTTCCTCTTCTCCTCCAGCACGTCCGCGGCCATGATCTGCGAAGGCTCGGCGATGCCGGCCCTCAGGATGCCGCCCAGAATCGCGCCGCCCATATTGCCGGCGCCGATAAATGAAATCCTCTTCTGCATGCTCTTACCCCCGCTCACCGAGCCTGTGAGGCCGCACCAGGCTCTCCACAGCCTCTGTAATTCTCTTGGCTACCGTCGGATTATTCATCGTATACAGATGGATACCGTCCACCCCGTGAGCCGCCAGATCGACGATCTGGTCGATCGCGTAGGCGATGCCCGCGTCACGGACCGCCTCCGGATAATTCTGGTACCGCTGCATCATCTGCGTGAACTTGCGAGGCAGGCTCGCCCCGCACAGCGTCACCATCCGAGTGATCGAGGCGATGCTCGTCACCGGCATGATGCCGGCCTCCATCGGCACCGTGATGCCGGCCCTGCGCACCTTCTCCTCGAAGCGGTAATACGTCTCATTGTCAAAGAAAAGCTGTGAGATCAGGTGCTCCGCTCCCGCGTCCACCTTCTCCTTCAGATGCTCGATATCCTTGTCGATACTCTCGCAGCCGATGTGCCCCTCCGGATAGCAGGCGGCCGAGATGCCGAAATCCCCGTGCTCGCGGATGTAGGCGATCAGGTCCTTGGCATACTTGAAATCATTCTTCGGCGGAACGTCCGGATTCTCATCGCCGCGCAGCGCCAGGATGTTCTCGACGCCCTTCTCCTTCAGCCTCTGAAGGATCCGGTCGATGTCCTCGAACGAATTGTTCACACAGGTCAGATGCGCCGCCGACTCGATCCCGTAGCGCTTCTTGATGTCCGAAGCGATATCCACGGTAAATGTATTGGCCGGATTGCCCCCCGCGCCGTACGTGACACTGATAAAATCCGGCTTCAGAGGCGCGAGCTCGTCGATCGCGTGATAGACGCTCTCCACGGCATCCGTCCGTTTCGGCGGAAATATCTCGAATGAATAGTTCGTCTTCCCCGGAACAAACTGCTGTGCGAGTTTCATTTGCCCCACCATCCTTTCCGCTGCCTAGAACTGCAGCAGCGCATAGATTACATAAGCACAGACCAGCAGGAAGCCCTGCAGGCGGCTGCCCTTCTTGCGGATCATCATCGGTACCGTAAGCACCAGCATCAGCCCGAGCCCGAGCGGCAGGTCAAGTCTTGCCGTCAGCGGATCGACCGACAGAGGCCGGATCACAGCCGGGATTCCGGCCACCAGCAGAAGGTTCAATGTATTCGCTCCCAGGATATTGCCCAGGGAGAGATCCGAATGTCCCTTCATCACCGCGGAAACCGCCGTCACCAGCTCCGGCAGCGACGTCCCGAGCGCGATAAATGTCACCGCGATCACCCTCTGCGGCAGATGGGCCGCCTCCGCAAGCCGCACGCCGTTATCGACCAGGAGCCTCGCCCCGAACGCCAGCCCGGCCGTGCAGACAACAAACATCACCAGCGCCCGCGCCACATGACCCGCGGGCCCCATCTCCTGCGGCGGGATCGGGTCCTTGCGCACGCACAGCACCGTGTAGGCCGCAAAGCCCGCGAGCAGGACCGCGCCGGCCCACCGGGGGAATCCCCCGAACATCAGCCCGCACACGGTCAGGAACACGTCCGCGGCCGCAAAAAACATCAGCCGCCACAGATACGGTTTCGGTTCCAGGTCCCTGGACGGGCGGGCGAGCAGGCTGAAGCCCGCGATCAGCGCGGTATTGCAGATAATGGATCCCGTCGCGCTTCCCGCGGCCAGATCCGGCGCTTCCCGCACCGCTGCCGTGGCCGACACCAGGATCTCCGGCAGCGTGGTCGCGATACTGACCACGGCCGCGCCGATGATCGCCTCCGGGATCTTGCATTTCTTCGCCAGATCCACCGCAGCGTCTACCAGCCGGTTGCCGCAGAGCATAATGAGGCCGAGCCCCAGCATAAACAGCAGAATTACCCTCATAGTTATCACCTGTGTTTGAAGCGCAGATGCGCGATGCGCAGTGGCTGTCCGCGGCGCTTCACACGGACTGCCGGATACCGCTCCCCCCTCAAAGAGCCGCATCCATCCTCCGGAGCTCTCACTCCTTCTCCGGATTCTTTCCTTCCTCCGGGCCTTCCGGCTCAGAGTCTGTCTGATCCTCAGAGGACGCATTAGCAGTGACGTCCTCCGAAGCCGTATTCTCTTCCTCCGCAGCTTCTTCCGCCGCAGGCTTTTCTTCCGCGGCAGGCTCTTCCTCCGCAGCCTCTTCCTTCACCGCAGGCGTCTCCTTCGCGGCCTTCCCCCGTTTCCCGAAGAAAACCATCAGGCCGATTCCCACGACAAACACAAAGAGCGAGATAAACTGTGACGTCGAGACCGCGCCCACACTCCCACGGGCCAGGTCGCCGCGCAGGAACTCCACGAGGAACCGTCCCACGCTGTAGATGATCAGATAGAGCGAAGCCACCTGCCCGTCCGCCTTCTTGCCCCTCTTCGACCAGAAGACCAGCAGGAAGAAATGCAGGAAATTAAACGCCGAAGAGATCAGCTGCGTCGACACCAGACACACGCCGTTCGGCGCAAAGTCCGAGTGCGTAAATGTAATCCCCAGAGGGCTCTCGGTCTGAATCCCGTAGCAGCAGCCCGCGAGGAAACACCCCAGCCGTCCGAAGCCCTGTGCCAGGGCGATCTCCGGCATGATAAGATCAAAATAAGCCAGGAAGGAGATCTTCTTGCGGCGGGCATACAGCCACGCAGAGACGATGCCCATGATGATGCCCCCGTAGACCACCCAGCCGCTGTTGAGATCCAGAAGAATCTTCGGATCCTTCACGATATCCGGCAGGATCGTGATCCAGTAGAGGACCTTCGCGCCGAGGAAGCCCCCGATCGTGCCCCACATTCCGAGGTCAAACACCGCGTCCGGATTCAGCCCGCACCGCTTCGCCCGCCACTGGGCCACCGTGAACGCGGCGATGATTCCGATCGCAATCATCAGGCCGTAGCCATGCACGGTAAACGGCCCGATGGAAAATAAATCATTATACATATCCCATAATCCTCAGTCTCAATAGCCGAAGCTCCCGGTCAGAGACTCATCATTCTCAATCCAATCCTTCACCGGCACGACCCGGTACGCATCCTTCGTATCCCGGATATAGACCGTCTCGATGCCCGCGTTGATCACCATGCGCTTGCACATCGAGCAGCAGCTGCCGTTCTCGACGTATCTGCCCGTAGGCACGTCCGTCCCGCACAGAAACAGCGAGCTTCCGAGCATCTTGTCCCTGGGCGCGCTGATAATCGCGTTCGCCTCCGCGTGCACGCTGCGGCACAGCTCATAGCGCTCCCCGCGCGGGATCTTCAGGTCCGCCCGGATGCAGTGCCCCAGGTCGGTGCAGTTCTGCCTGCCTCTGGGCGCCCCCACATAGCCCGTAGAGATCACTTCGTCATTCTTCACGATCACGGCCCCATACCGTCTGCGGATGCAGGTGCCCCGCTGCGAGACCACCTCCGCGAGATCCAGATAATAATTGATCTTATCGCGTCTTTCCATCTCAGAACTCCTCCAGGTGTTGTTCATAATCTAATATTTTACCCTAACTGTCCCCCGAAATCAACCTCGCCGGGCACTCACACCGTAAAGCTCTCCCCCGGAGCCCCGTAAGAGATCACGCGCGGCGCGTACTGCTCATAAGCCGGATCCGTCAGGAAACGACCGATCGTCTCATACTTCTCCCACAGGTGCATCGGCACCACATGGTCGCAGTCCACATTCTTCAGGAAGCACTCCATCCCCCAGCCGTACCGGTCATCCAGCCTCGGATCCAGCACCACAAATGCCAGGTCAAAATACTTCCCCTCCAGCTTGTTCATCTCCGCCAGGAAATTCGCCGTCATCTCCAGATACTCTTCCATCGTATCCTGGTCGCCCCAGGTCCACCAGTTCAGGTCCCCGGCATGGAAGATCTTCTTGCCCTCCACCTCCGCCAG
>JAEEGL012346034.1_pt1 | contig 11248 bp, 7 predicted proteins | sample 9134231 | NCBI WGS metagenome assembly JAEEGL01 (sample SAMN16246548, study PRJNA631951) | gut metagenome | biome: gut microbiome; feature: rumen; material: fiber-attached | host: Bos | place: Iran: Karaj | collected 2018-10
AAAATCCATAGATGGGAATATTGGTATTTTCTCCTGTCCCATCGTTTACTGTCAGTGACTCGACGGCGCGTGCCGGCCCAATGGCCGCGAGCGTCGCAAGCAGAAATAGAAGTAAAGACTTTTTCATAATGAATACCGAAATAAGTTACTAAATGTGGTGAATAACTCGAGAAATCAAGTTCAATGCACAAAGTTAATAATAATATTTCACAATCAGGTGCTATTTTGGGGTAAAATAAAAATATAATTTCATTTAGAATTGCTGTTTGTGAGCATTGGTTCACTTTTTTACTTCGATTGGCCTGAACCGCTGAACTATAACCAAAACCGTACGAAATTAGGCTGCGGCTCAACAAAATCAAAATAAATTTTGCTTTTGTGTTCGCCTTGCACTAATTTTGCAAAAAAATAGACTATTATGAAAAGAATAATTCCTATGGTGGCATTGCTGGTGCTGGCTCTTGTGCCGATGTGTGCCACGGCTACCGAGAGCGTTAGTTCGCCCAATGGCGAGGTGGTGGTTAACGTTGATGTGACGGGAGGTGTGGCCACTTATCAAGTGAACTTCCGCGGAAAAGCCGTGGTGGCGCCGAGCCGCCTGGGCTTGCAACTGCTCACTGAGAACAGCCGCGGCGACTTCAACGACTTGAACGCGCGAAGCACGACCAACAACCTGTCGCTCTACGACGGCTTCGAGATGGGCGCGGTGACACGCAGCACCTTCGACGAGACCTGGCAGCCGGTGTGGGGCGAGGAGAAAGAAATCCGCAACCACTACAACGAGTTGGCTGTGACGCTTAACCAGACTGCCCTCGACCGCAATATCGTGGTGCGCTTCCGCGTCTACGACGACGGCTTGGGCTTCCGCTACGAGTTTCCCCAGCAAAAAGGCCTCAACTACTTCGTCATCAAGGAAGAACTCTCGGAGTTTGCCATGACGGGCGATCACACGGCATGGTGGATTGCCGGCGACTACGACACCGAGGAGTATGAGTACACCCGTTCGCGCCTGAGCGAAATCAGCCGCCTCTTCGACGGCACCATCTCGTCGAACGCCTCGCAGGAGCAATTCAGCAAATCTGGCGTTCAGACCGCTCTGCAAATGCGCACCGACGACGGCATTTACCTGAATCTGCACGAGGCCGCACTGGTCGACTATCCCTGCATGAGCCTGAACCTCGACGAGGCAACGCTCACGTTCAGGACGTGGCTCACCCCCGACGCACAAGGCAATAAGGGATATATGCAGACGCCTTGCCACTCCCCGTGGCGCACAATCATGATTACCGACGACGCGCGCAAGGTGCTTGCGTCAAGGCTGATCCTCAACCTTAACGAGCCGTGCAAAATCGAGGATACCTCGTGGATAAAGCCTGTGAAATACATGGGCGTGTGGTGGGAAATGATTGCCGGAGCCGGATCGTGGGCCTACACCGACGACCTGTACAGCGTGAAACTTGGCGAAACCGACTACAAGCACGTGGTTCCCAGCGGCAAGCACTGCGCCAACAACGATAATGTGCGCCATTACATCGACTTCGCTGCCGAGCACGGCTTCGACCAGGTGCTGGTCGAGGGCTGGAACGAAGGCTGGGAGGACTGGTTCGGCAACTCGAAGGACTACGTGTTTGACTTCGTGACGCCTTATCCCGACTTCGACATTGCGGCGCTCAATGCCTATGCGCACTCCAAGGGCATTAAACTGATGATGCACCACGAGACGTCGTCGAGCGTGCGCAACTACGAGCGTCACCTCGAGGCAGCCTACCAGTTGATGGAGCGCTATGGCTACAACTCGGTGAAGAGCGGCTACGTGGGCAACATCATCCCGCGCGGCGAGCATCACTACGGGCAGTGGATGGTCAACCACTATCAGTATTGCGTGGAACTGGCCGCCAAGCACCACATCATGGTCAATGCCCACGAGGCCGTGCGCCCCACGGGCTTGTGCCGCACCTGGCCCAACCTGATTGGCAACGAGAGTGCCCGCGGCACTGAGTACCAAGCCTTTGTGGGCACCGAGCCGGGCCACACCGCGATTCTGCCGTTTACCCGCCTGCAGGGCGGTCCCATGGACTACACGCCGGGCATCATCGAGATGGACCTCTCGACATTCTCGCCCGACAATCACAACAAGGTGAAAAGCACCGTGTGCGGACAGTTGGCTCTCTATGTGACGCTCTACAGCCCCCTGCAGATGGCTGCCGACCTGCCCAAGAACTATGCCAAGCGCATGGATGCCTTCCAGTTTATCAAGGACGTGGCCGTGGATTGGGACCGCAGCGTCTACCTGGAGGCTGAGCCGATGGAGTATGTCACCATCGCCCGCAAGGCCAAGGGCAGCGACTGCTGGTTTGTGGGCAATGTGACTGGCAAGAGCGATTTCAACTCGGTGCTGAAACTCGACTTCCTGGATCCGGGCCGCAAGTACGAGGCAACCATCTACTGCGACGGCAAGGACGCCAACTATCTCACCAACCCCCACAGTTACACCATCACGCGCAAGCAAGTCACCGCCAAGACGGTGCTAAAACTGCGCTCGGTGGCTGGCGGCGGCTATGCCATCAGCATCAAGCCGCTGTAAAGCAACACTAACCACATTCTAAAAAGCATCTTATTATGGCCGAAAGCAACTTTATCGACTACGTGAAAATATTGTGCCGCAGCGGCAAGGGCGGCGCGGGCTCGGCGCATCTGCACCGCGCGAAATACATCCCCAAGGGCGGTCCCGACGGCGGCGACGGCGGCCGTGGCGGACACGTGTACCTGAAGGGCAACCGCAACCTGTGGACGCTCATCCACCTCAAGTACACCCGCCACATCCTTGCCACCGACGGACAGCCGGGCTACGAGAACCAGTCGACCGGCAAAGATGGCGAGGACCGCACTATCGAGGTGCCCTGCGGAACGGCAGTCTACGATGCCGAGACCGGGCAATTCCTGTGCGACGTCACCGAGCACGACCAGGTGGTGCGCCTGCTCAAGGGAGGCCGCGGCGGACTGGGCAACACCCACTTCAAGAGCGCCACGCGCCAGACGCCGCGTTTTGCGCAACCTGGCGAACCCGGCATCGAGAAGACGGTGATCCTGGAACTTAAACTGCTCGCCGACGTGGGTCTGGTGGGCTTCCCCAATGCGGGCAAGTCGACGCTGCTCTCTGTCATCTCGGCCGCCAAGCCCAAGATTGCCAACTATCCGTTTACCACGCTCGAGCCCAACCTTGGCATCGTCACCTACCGTGGCCAGCAATCGTTTGTCATGGCCGACATCCCTGGCATCATCGAGGGCGCCAGTGAGGGCAAGGGCCTGGGACTGCGCTTCTTGCGCCACATCGAGCGCAATGCGGTGCTGTTGTTTATGATTCCGGCCGACAGCGACGACATCCGCCACGAGTACGAGGTGCTGTGCAACGAACTTGAGACCTTCAATCCCGACTTGGTGAGCAAGCCGCGCGTGTTGGCCATCACCAAGAGCGATATGCTTGACGATGAGTTGATCGACCAGATGCGGAGCGAGTTGCCTGCCGACGTTGAGACGGTGTTTATCTCAAGTGTGGCACAACGCGGGCTTACAGAACTCAAGGACCTGCTGTGGCGCACCATCAACGACGAGCGCAACCGTATCCCCGAGACGCTCACCCACCGCGACCTCGATGCGCGTCATCGCGAGAAAGCCGAGGACGAGTTTATCTTTGCCGCTCCCGAGAGCGAGGACGAGGCGCCGGTCGACGACACGCCCAACAAGGCCCGTGGCCGTGGCAAGATGACCGACCCCGAGCAGAACCAGCGCGAGTGGAGCGAGGAGTACTGGGAGAGCGACTACGACGACGAGAACAAAGACTTCCAGGTCGTCAGCGACCCCGACGACGCCTAACCCCTCAGGCTTTTTGGGTTTGTCTTGTCAAACTCACGTCACATTGACAACTATTATACTTATAATAAAACATGGCGCAAACAAAAAATGCACTTATAAGGCAAAAGGTCATAGACCGTTGCTTGCGAAGTTCAAAGCAATACTCCGTCAAAGATATGATGGAGAAGTGTAATATTGCGCTTGAAGAAGTTGGTTACAAACCTGTAACCTCTAAAGTCACCATTCTTGAAGACCTCAAAGGGATTGAGACGAATTTTCCTGAAGCACATATCGTACAACGTAAGGTAGGTCGTTATATTTATTATGAATATGAGGATAGATCGTTCTCAATTTATAACATACCCCTCAACGATGATGAAATGGCACAACTGGCGCAAACCATTTCAATACTCTCAAAGTTTGAGGGTATGCCTACATTTGATTGGGTTGATGACCTTATCGAACATTTCAAGTCAACGCTAAATGTTCCAACAACAAAAGAAACCATCGTTGCTTTCGATGAGAATTTTGACTTGAAAGGGCGTGGTTGGTTCGCCAAGTTGTTCAATGCCATTGCTTCGCAACAAGCTCTTGAAATCAAATACCAGCCTTTCGGGCAAGATGAAAATAATTTTTTGTTCCATCCTTATCTGCTAAAACAGTATAACAACCGCTGGTTCTTGTTGGGATGTGTTGACGGTTTCAATACAATAACCATCTTTGCTCTTGATCGTATTAATGATGTTGCGTCTGCCAACATTCCTTATAAGCCAAATACCGACATTGATTTTCAAGGTTTCTTTGAAGAAAGAGTCGGTGTATCAAGTGGTAAAGGTGAGGCGGAAATCATACAAATTAAGGTAAGCAACGACCTGTATAATTATATTGAGACCAAGCCTATTCACGGCACGCAAAAAAAGGTGCGTGATGAAGAAGACGGCGTGGTCATTCAGATTGAAGTCGTAATAAACCGTGAACTGATTCAACTTCTGCAATTTTATGGCTCTGGGGTTATCGTGTTGAGACCCAAAGAATTGCAGGAAGTTATAATTAGTGGTGCGAAAAAAACTTTACAAAACTATCAATCCGTTCAGATAAATTGAATACAGGGTATATAATTTTGCAGCGTCTAACAAAACCAATGCATTATGAAGACAACATTAAACATAAAGAATTTTAGGGTGTTCGATGAAAATGGCGTTACCTTTGAGTTGAACCCGATTACAATTTTGACTGGCAGCAACAGTTCTGGTAAGAGTTCTGTTGTCAAGGCAATTTTTCTGCTTAACAGTTTTCTTGCTCAAATCAAGAAGGCCGTAGAAAATGGTGATACAATCGAACTTGATAAATATAAGTTAGATTTTACCACCTATCCCAACACCCTTTTAGGCCGTTTTGATAAAGTGGTTCACGAAGGGGCTAGTTACAAATGCGTCACTTTAGAGTATACGGTTCATTCTCTCATGCTTTCAAAAGACGTGAACGTAAAGCTTGTGTTCTCCGGTGATGAGAATGATGATCTGAATAATGCCTATCTGGAATCTATAACCATGAGTACTAGTGATGGCACATTCTATCATTCCTGCAAAGGAGAGGCTGCATATTGTAACTTGAACATTATCAAGGATGACTATATTACATTCCTTCTTACAGAATTTGCTGTACATGCATTTTGTGGTTCATCAGAAGCATATGATATCGAGGGAGATATTTCAAAAGAAGAATATGAAAAGACCTCGAAAGAGATAGTGGAGTATCTCCGTGGTGTTGATAAGCCTCGCAGAAATGATATCTTCCGTTATGTGCGTATTACCAAACGCCAGAATTCTCTCATTCGCGAATTGAATGCAGAGCCATATGTAATTAAACAACTGCAAGGAAAAAAATCAATCTTCTTTATTCCTGTGATTGAGAAACTGTCCTCCTTGTCAAAGAGTGAAATTGAAGCATATGTTTTAAGTGAGTTTGCCGATGGCGCAGCCGAAGATCTTGCTTTTGCTACACGCAGAGTTGTCGATGATTTTATGAAGTCTGATTTCGATAGTTTTGCCGAATATTTCGCTGACTTTGAAGAGCGCTCATTCGATAAAATTATATGCGGTGGCACTATGTTTGGCGCAAGTCGCTCTAAAGGATTTTGTTTACTTAAGGCAAATGATTTAGTGCTTGATAATAACTATTTGACGATGAACCCATATAACATGCAGTTTTTGGAAGTGGATGAATTATGGGATGATTCTACTCCTATAGTAGAAGATGAGGCTACAAAAAAGGCTAAAGAACAAGCCGAAATTGAAGCATGGCAGAACTGCGAACTCACTTTCGAGATGCTGTACGAGATTGTAATGGCATGGAACGAGAAGATTTCCAAAGACGGGAATGGCATCTATGAATATGTTGAGGCCTCACAATTCAACCCCTGGGGTAGTTACTACCATGTTGCATACAAACTGCTCACCAAATTTGCCGAGGAATTAGTGCGTGAAGCCGCTTGTCCTGACTGGTGCGGCAATGTGTCCTATGTGAGTTCGGCTCGCGCCAACGTTAGCCGCCTTTATACACTTGAAAACAAGGACGACTTCTCTATGCTTCTTCAAAACTACTTTGAAAAAAGACGTCTTTATCGTAAATATAGAAGTGGCAATAGTTTTAATGGCAAGCGAGAATATGAAGAAGATAGTTTCATGAACCGTTGGATTAAGAAGTTCGAAATCGGCAAAGCCATTTCTCTCCATATCGACAAAGAAGGTCTTGGCGTGCAAATCCGCTTGCATAAGGCTGATGACGATGAAGGCAGAATCCTTGCCGACGAGGGCTATGGCATTACGCAGTTGGTTTCTATTCTCTTGCAAATCGAGACTGCTATTCTCGCCGCCAAAGGAGAGAAAGTGAATCGTTATTGGAGATTTGAGTATCTTGACAAATACGACTATAATTCGTTCCACTACGAAGAAAACACCATAGCAATTGAGGAGCCAGAGATTCACTTGCACCCCAAGTACCAGTCGCTGCTCGCTGATATGTTCCTTGAAGCGTATGAGAAGTATAACATCAACTTCATCATCGAGACGCACTCGGAATACCTAATTCGCAAAGTACAACTGTTGGCTGCAAAGATTGAACCTATTGATGATAAGACAAACATTCCTGTTTTCTATGAAAAAGGCGTTGACAGTATTTCTATATTCTATGTGGATTCTAATAATAAAGATAAGCCAGTGAATAGAATCAACATTTGTAACGATGGCTACCTTGATGACTCTTTCGGTGAAGGGTTTTATGATGAGGCAACAAGATTATCCCGCCGCTTAATATCTGAATAAATATGGAGCGATATAGAAAGCACATATATTGCGACTGGGATTTCTTCACGGCCCTAGCATCTAAACAGGATGGTGAAGCATCTTGTTTAGATAACTCTTTTAATATAGACAACGAGGTGGCGTCAGACATCCGCAATCTGCTTCTGTGTTCGGATGTGAAACTGTATCTAAATATTTCCAAAGACTTTTTTTACAATTTCCTTGACGAAGCAGAAAAGAAAAGCAAGATCGAGCGTAACGCACTTGAAAATCTTGTCATTAACATGGAATACAAGCGACATAATAGCGCTCTGCATCTGCATTTCAATGCATCAAAAGTTCAGTTCAACGATTCGATTATTGACACAGATAGGCTAAACGCTTTATTCTTTTCTTGCGAATCCAAAGAGGTTTGCGCAGAAGCGATGGAAGAATATGGAATTATTGTTTTCTGTGCTGAAAACATCAATGATTTCAAATATCTGACCTTTGACCAGGGTGTGGCAATTCAGAAAGCAGAAACAAGCAACTGGAACCAGTGCCTGGGTGGGCATAAAGTTGTCCCGTGCAATTCGCTTGTCATTGTTGATAATTATATTCTCAACGATCCTGATAGCATAGATGAAAATTTGCCAAAGATTTTTGATTCACTTATTCCCAAAAGCCTCAATAAATTGTTGCCTTTCCAATTGACAATATTTGCAACTCTCTGCAATGACAGAGGCACACCCTACAACAGCGAAAATCGCTTAAAGAGAATCAAAGAAATCTTGAGTGAGCTTCGCCAAAATATTACATTTGAAGTGTCAATCATCAAATGTTCGAAAGATAAATTTCACGACCGTACAATCTTCACCAATAATCTCTTCATTGGTTGCGGTGGTGGCTTTGACCTCTTTAAGAGAGGCAAATCAAAGAAGACTACCACTGTATGTGTTTTACATCCATTTCTTAATAATCATACGAAATGGTCTCGAAAAGCCTATTCTGATATACTCTATGATGCAAGAGATGTTTACAATAAAACATCTTTATTTGATGAAGAAAGAATGAACGAGTCATTCCCGAGTTTTGCAAGAGGAGAAAGAATCAATAGATTATTTGATTTATCATGACGAGGATATCCATTTAGCGAAATTCTGAGTATTCATGCCTTGTTCAATGTGTTGGTTAAAAAATTAATAGTAGATGCTTATACTTATAGATTTAGATGGAACGCTTATCGGTACAGTTCATCCAGCATGGAAACCGTACAAAGATGGCCAGGATGGTTATTCGATAGAACAGTATCTTGGGCAAGTCCCTATATTGCCAGGGGCAAAGGAGTTTATTGAATCTCGTAAAGCTAAAGGGGATAAGGTCTTAGTTGTATCAGATTCTCATTTCCGGTATGTCAATCCAATTTGTAGAATATTTGGGGTTGACAATGTTTCGTTGGCCGATAAACCAAACACGACAAAACTTGTTGAGTATTTAAACACTCATGCTGACTTGAAGCATGAACTTGATGCTGGCAATTGTGTTGTAATCGGAGACACAAAATTGGATATAGAGTTAGGTCGACACATTGGAGCAATGACAATATGGTTCCTGCCATACAAAATCACTGACGATATCAGGGATGAGCGTGATGGTATTGGCGATGAGATGGCGAGTAAAAAGATGGGTCCCACATTCGCTGCAAAAACATTTGCTGAGATGGAAACAATTTTGGAGGCGCCATTAAGCAACCTTTACACCATCGAAGCTGCTTTTGTTGGGCAAACCTCAACTCGAGCAATTCGTCTCAATAACAACCGCTATGCTGATGGTTCATACGCTTTAATAAGATGCTTAGCCCGACAAGAGCAAGGAGCTTGTGACAAATATGGAAGAGCCGACAAATATTATATGATGTCCAACCCTGAGCGGACTCAAGATTTTTTAAAAACACTTGCGACTGGCATCTCCAATTACATCAATCAACCAGCCATTGTTCAGCAAGGATGGGATTACTTTACATACCTAACAGATAAAAGGACAACCGTTCCGCCCAACAAGATGAAAGAACTCTTTGATTTGGTCGAGACACCGGTACAAAAAGTTCAACTTCTGAAATGGGACGACAATGTGCAAGGGTCGCTTCGCGAGCAAAATCTGTACCGAGACCGTCAAGCTTTCTTGCAAAAATACTTGTCGATAGAATGTCCAGGTGGTACAAGGGTTGACCTTACAGGGAAAAACGTGATAGTACTTGATGACCAATATACGACGGGAGCAACCGCATGGCATGTTATTAGAAAATTGAAAGAACAGGGTGTAAAGAACGTTTTGTTTTTAGCCATGTTCCAAATGGTGCTACCCGTAAACGATGATGTCGTTTGCCCAAGATGCGGCAAACCCATGCTAATCAAGATTCGTCGTTCCGATGGGCATAGATTCTATTCATGTACTCCTCCAGAATATCGAGGCAATGGTTGTGGTTATACTTTGGATATGTGCGATTAACAATTTAGACGAACTTGACACATATATAAAAGAACACAAGAACTAATGATTATGGATCTGCGTAATGTTTTAATATTGTCAATGGTCAAGGGCATAGGTCCTGCTTTTATAAAAAAGAATCTTCATCGATTGATGCAAGATAATTCTTGTGCGGCAATTATTGGCGAGGTTAAACCAGAAGAAATATCCAACCTAGAGCATTATGCCCGAGTGGCTGATGAAATAATAGTAGATTGCAAAGCAAATAGTATCAGTATGCTTAGTGTTCTTAGCAATGATTATCCTACTCAACTTGCTGAAATCGGAGATCCGCCTAGCGTGCTGTTTTTTAAGGGCAATGAGACGCTTCTTAAGCATGTGATTGCAATCATAGGTACACGTCATAGCACAAAACTCGGAAACAATATTGCAGAAAGAGTTGGAACATATTTCTCTGAAAAATTCTCAATCTGTAACGGACTTGTTGAAGGCATTGATGAACATGCAATATATCATAATGGTCAAATAGCCAAAAACGTTGTCGGCATCATTTCTGGCGGCCTAATCTACAAAGAAACGTGTACCGCCAACCATATAAAAGTGATTGATGATGTGCTCAATGCTGGTGGTTTGATTATTTCCGAATTCCTTCCTCGGCAAAAAGAGGATAAATTCTCAGGAAGCAAAGCGAGTCGAATTCAAGCAGGGCTTGCACACGGCCTCATTCTTGTACAGAGTAAAATTGATGGAGGGTCGAAATATACCTTGGCTAAGTATGCTAAATTAGGTAGACCGGTGGGGGTTATCCACTATCCTTCTAGTGAAGAATACAATACTGATATATTCGGTGCAAACCGCCTAATTATTGAAAAAGGAAAAAATGGTCTGGCTCAGATAATTGACATAAAGAGGGTGTCATCGTTAAATGTTGGACGTGTCATTCCGTTAACAGGCAAAGCCGACTATGACAAATTAATTCAAGAAATAGAATACAATAATTGCAGCCTTTTTTGACATATTAGAAGTCAACTAGGAATCGCGTAAAAAACACACTAGGTTAAATATCATTAAATAATTATAATATTTGTTGTGAAATGTGGGTGCCTCGCTCCTTATTACCGCGAGGCACTTGCACGGGTGCGCACTTTTTGCTACTTTTGCACCGCATTCGTGAGAGGGGGCATCGGCTTCCTCATTTTTGTTATGTTTTTTCAAGCAACACAATGCATCACTCGCCACGCCACGGCAAGGCTTTAAACGGCTCGCGAAGCGAGCGTTATCCAGCGGCAACAGCCGCGTTCACCAGCCGAGCAACGCGAGGCGTTAAACCGCGGCGCAAGCCGCACCAAATTATGATTGACAAGACTGAATTGACACAAGTGATTGAGCAGGCGCTCCAGGGAACCGACATGTACCTGGTGCAAATCACCGTGAGCCGCGACAACATTATCGACGTGGCCCTCGACAGCGATGGCGACATCACCATCGACGACTGCGTGCGCGTTAACGACGCCGTGCTCGACGCCTTCGACCGCGACGTCGAGGACTACGAACTCACCGTGGGCAGTTACGGCATCAGTTCGCCACTGCTTGTGCCACGACAGTATGCCAAAAACATGGGCAACGAG
>JAEEGL012630160.1_pt1 | contig 11248 bp, 11 predicted proteins | sample 9134231 | NCBI WGS metagenome assembly JAEEGL01 (sample SAMN16246548, study PRJNA631951) | gut metagenome | biome: gut microbiome; feature: rumen; material: fiber-attached | host: Bos | place: Iran: Karaj | collected 2018-10
CTATCGCACAGATCCCTTCCCTTCGGGGAAGGGTTTTCCTTATTTATGGTGCCCCCGTAAACCATACTGGTTACAATAATGAACATGCGATTAAACCTATTGAAATAATGAGGTTTCTTTGATATACTCATAAAAGTCATTGATCTGATGAAAAGAGGATGTCATGGTATATACATTCGGGTTGGCCAAACATGCGAATACTCGCTATCGTGATTCATTCATTCGTTTGTGCCGTTGTGAATTGCAGGCTATGCTCCATGCTCTGTCCGTCGACAGTGAAATTTTTGAGGAACCGATTGGCGGTTCTGTGTTTCTGACCTTTGAAAGCCGTCCCCTTTCCCCTTCGGAAATCGCTTATCTTTCCGACCATTCCGGAGCGGTATTTTTTGCGGAAAAGAGTGGGGATCTGCTGAAGCCTCTGGATTTCAGCCGGAACAGATACCTGGATGAAGATTTGCCTGAAATACTGAAGTATAAGGGAAAAACATCCGCGTCGTTTCTCCGCCTGATGATCAATATTGCATTGTCTCTTTCTCCTTTTCGTTCTTCCGATGAACCCCTGGTCCTGCTGGATCCGGTTTGCGGAAAGGGTACTGCCTGTTTCTGTGCGCTGCAATCCGGCATGAATGCAATTGGCCTTGATCTGGACCAGAAAGCGATCCGTGAATCTGCGGATTTCTTCTCCCGATATCTGAAGCAGGGGTTCATCAAGCATTCTTCCCGCGTTTTCTCTGAAACCGCAGGAAAGGCTTCTCTCCCGGTAAGGGAATTTGTTTTCGCTGATTCCAGAGAGCATTATCTGGCAAAGGATACACGCTTTCTGCGTCTTGCAGCAGGCGATACTTCCCTCGCCCCTGCATTGTGCCGCCGTAATCCTGCGCACCTGATCATTGCGGATCTTCCTTATGGCATACAGCATGCTCCGCAATTCGGACATAAACCGGAGCCCTTTGGCAGTTTGCTTTCAAGAGCACTTCCTCATTGGAAAAGGGCACTCCGGCCCGATGGTGTCGCAGCGATCAGTTTTAACACGCTTACCTTCCCCACCCGGCAGGTTATCGACATTGTCCGATCCTCCGGCTTCGTTCCCTTTGAAGGTGGTTTATACGACCACCTCCGTCATGAGGTTGAACAAGCCGTTGTCCGGGATGTTGTTTTCATGATGAATAAGTCCTAATAAAGGAGGTACTACATTCATGACGGAAAAAGAACTGTCTGCAATGACCGTCATGCAGCTTCGCAAGCTCGCAAAAGAACAGAAAATCACGCTCGGCGCCGGTATTGACAAAGCCGGTATCATTCAAAAGCTTTTGGATGAATCCGATGATGATATCATTCCGCAGCTGAACATGGAATCAGCTGAAGCTGAACCACGCTTTCAGGCTGCCTGGCATAACAGCGACGCTCCCCGCTTCAGTGCGCGCCCTGCCTATCAGGCTCCCGGTGCCGCTCCGCGTCCGGCCTGGCAGAATACAACGCCCTCAGGCCATCAGCTTCCCCGGGAGAACCGTATACCGCCGGCCCGTCCAGGCGGAAGTGCGCCCCGTTTTGGCCCGGCTCCTTCAGCAGCTTCTTCCGTTTCTTCTGATACTGTTCAGGTCAGAAAAGATACATCTTCAACGATCTCCAATCCGCTCCCCGAGCATCGGTTTGGAGACACTCCCGCCTACAGTCACAGGATTTCAGCCAACTATACACCGGCTTATAATCCCGCGGCCAAAGTTCCTGAACCTTACACGCCTGTTCCTGCACAGGATCCGGGTATCTCTGCTCCGACGCTGGAGGAGCTTCTTGCTTCCGGAAATTATCAGGAAGGAAGCGGTATTCTTGAGCTTCATCCGGACGGCTATGGATTTCTGCGCGCTCCTTCTTTCCTTCCGTCCACGAAGGATATTTATGTTTCCATGGCCCAGATACGCCGTTTCGGATTGCGGACCGGTGACTATATTGAAGGAAAAATCCGTCCCCAGCGGGAGGGAGATAAATATTCCGCGCTTCTGTATATCACCACAATAAACGGTGTTTCCGAAGAAGAAGCCTTTACCCGGCCTGCTTTTGATGAGCTGACCCCGGTTTATCCAACCCGAAGAATCTCTCTGGAGTCAGCGGATGGTTCTTCCCACCCGGACATGCGTCTGATTGATCTGATCGCGCCCATCGGTTTCGGACAGCGCGGACTTGTACTTTGCCCTCCTAACACCGGCAAGACAGAACTGATGTCCAATTTTGCCAGAGTGATCTGCAGCAATTATCCGGATGCGGAAGTATTGATGCTTCTTATCGACGTCACTCCGGAAGATGCTACACTTATGAGAGAATCTGTTCCATGTCAGGTCCTTTCCTCCAGCTTTGATCAGGCACCGGAGGCGCATCTTCGGCTTTCTGAAATTGTACTTGAAAGAGCGATGCGCCTTGTGGAGCAAAAAAAAGATGTCATCCTTCTGGTTGACAGTCTGACCCGCCTGGCAAAAATATATACGACGGCTGCAGTTCAGCAGGGACGCAGTTTGCCCGGCATGGTCAATCCTGCCAGTCTTTTCCGTGCAAAACGTATGTTCGGCGCCGCCCGTTCCTGCAAGGAAGGCGGCAGCCTTACAGTGATCGCTGCCATGGATATCGCTACAGGCTCCAAAGTGGATGATTCTGTTGTTGAAGAATTCAAAGGCACAGCAAATATGGAACTGACCCTTGATCTCTCCGTTGCAAGAGCCGGTATTGTTCCGGCTCTCAACCTGCAGCACAGTTTTACGAAAAATGCTGATATTCTGCTGAATGATCAGCAAAAAGAAGGCTTATCTTTGATTCGTACGATGCTGGGATCCACTTCCTCAGCCGTTGCAATCCCGCAATTGATTTCCATGATGGAAAAAGCAGATACCAATGCTGCACTTCTCCTGAAAATGAAGGATTGGTTTGCTTTGATGAACAGATAACCGGACAAGCCGCTGAAAAATGCCTGATTCATATCGAATCAGGCATTTTTCAGTGTTCATCCGTTTTGACTCTCTGATTCTTAACGGAAAGAAGTTCACCCATACTGTCAAGGATCACCAGCTTGTAGCCGTCTTCCATTCCGCTTTTATACTTGATCTGGAGGGTCATATCCTGCAGGGTCATTTCAAAAGGATCATAAATATCCTGATTGCTGACATTGGATTTCCAAAGCACTTTCCCGCCTTCTGAGATTGCACAGGGATCTGTTCCGTCTGTTCCAGCCAGATAAATCGTACCGTCGTCGTCTACTACAACCAGTTCGGCATTCCCCATAGGACAATTGCCGACCGTTACACTCCAGCGTTCTTTTCCGCTGAGCAGATCCAGCATACTCAAACCATATCCGCCGTCAAAAACCATAACCTGCCAGTCATCTTCAACGCCGCCAATAAAAGCTTTCAGCATGGGATACTGACTGAAAACCTCAACCCTTTCTTCATGTCCCCACAAAGGATTTCCGTCAATAAAACATCCGATCCTCAGGACTTCCCAGTTTTTCTTTTTTTCTTTCACGATCTCCCGTGCGGCAACAACAGACATGTTATAGTCTTCCCATTTCAACGTAATCTCCCCGTTGCCGATCACTTCATCCATTGTCATACGTTTGGAAATCGCCATGGAAAGCGGGGGCTCCGACTCGGGCGCGGGAACAAGATATCCTTTCAGCACATATCCCTTCTGGCCTTCATATTCGCCCTCAACAAAAAGATTGTTGCCGATTTCCATGCAGGAATAAACGATGGAACCCAGCGGAATCTGCGCCAGCCGCGGAGAAGTTTTTTTTGGTTCGGTGCGAAGTGAAACCCATTCATCGCACCAAACAACCCGCATTGCACCAATATATCCGGCAGGCTTTTTTTCCGGCATTCTGTCCGCAAATGAGCTGGCTGTACGGAATAAAAGAAGGACACAGGTCAGAAGAATAAAACTCTTTTTCTTCATACCGGCACTCCTCCTTTGACTTTTTTATTTCAATATTATATTATACGTCCAATCGGACAGATTCGCAAGCAATCCTATTCCTGTTTTATACGTCTTTTATACGATTTGTAATAATTTGAATAAGCTGCAGCAAAAAAAGAAAAGGCCGCACATTTCGTACGTCCTTCTTCTTTTTATTCCATATTGAAGCGCTTTTTGAAGCGATCAACGCGTCCACCAGTATCAACCAGCTTCTGCTTTCCGGTATAGAAAGGATGGCACTTGGAGCAAATATCTACCTTCATCTCTTTCTTTGTGGAACCGGTTTCGAATGTTTCACCGCATACGCAGCGAACGATGCATTTGCCGTACTGGGGATGGATGTTTTCCTTCATTGCTGTTTCACCTCTTTCGCGTATGCAATGGCGTTAATACGCAAAAAGTATAATAGCATATCTGCTTCCCTTTTGCAACATTTTTTTTCGTTTTTTGACAGATCCCGCATTGTTGTTGTACAATAATCAGGCCTTCGGGCACCTTATTTTTCTGATTTTTTTTCAGAGATTCGGCAGTTTTTCTTCTGAATCGGTTTCTTTCGTTTTTCCCGGTTTCATCTTTTTATTTTCGGAGGATTCATAACATGAGTCAGTTTCAGGCTCCTCAATGTCCCGGGTTCGATGTCGGCGGTCAGGCCGTTCTGGAAGGCGTAATGATGCGTTCCCCCAATGCCACTGCGGTAACCGTCCGGCGTCCCGACGGCACAATGGTCACCAAGCTTACACCGTTTACCCCTTTGAAGGAAAAGCATCCATGGATGGGAAAGCCCTTTATCCGGGGAGTCATCAATATGGGTACCATGCTGTATTACGGTATGAATACGCTGAGCGATTCAACAAAGATGCTTGGCATTCTTGATGAAGAACCAACCAAATTCGAGAAATGGCTGGCAAAAAAGCTCGGAAAAGGTGTGGATAAAATTGTCATGGCTTTTGCCATCATCCTGGCTGTTCTGCTTTCTCTCGGTCTTTTCATGGCACTTCCTGCCGGACTTGAATCTCTTCTGAAGAGCGCAGGTGCCGGTCCGATTGTCTATACACTTCTGGGTGGTCTTCTGAAAGTAACGCTGCTTCTGGGATATATGTTTCTGGTTGGTTTCATTCCGGACATCCGCCGTACTTTTCAGTATCACGGTGCTGAACATAAATCTGTTCATTGTCAGGAATCAGGCAAACCGCTGACACCGGAAAATGCCAGGGAATTCTCGCGCCTTCATCCCCGCTGCGGAACAGCGTTCCTTCTGATCGTGTTTGTAATCAGCATTCTCCTTTTTCTGGTGCTGAATATCCTCCTGCCGATCAATAATTTTTTCCTTCGTTTTCTTTTTCACCTTGCAATGCTGCCCATCGTTGCCGGTGTCAGCTATGAGGTGCTTATGGGCCTTGCCCATTCTGATTCTAAACTGTCCCATATTCTTCGGTTTCCCGGAATGCAGATGCAGCGGCTTACAACCCGGGAGCCGGACTCCTCCATGCTTGAATGTGCTATCGTTTCAGTAAATATAGTGCTCAACGGCTTCCCGGAGGGTACTCCCAAAACACCCGAAGGATGGGGGGTATTCCATACTTATCAGGAGTCCGAACCCGGTTATGTGCATCCTGAAGAATCCATGACAAATGACGGAGTTCCGGAAGCATGACACCGCGTCTTCTGCTTCACCAGACTGCAGAGCAATTCAGGTTGCTCGGTATTCCTGATCCTGAAGAAGACAGTGCGCTTCTCCTTTCTTCGCTTTGCGGACGTCCTCCGCTGTCTCTTCGCCTGGATTCGGATACAGAGCTTTCCCCTGAGATGATCGAATCCTTTCACATCCTGGCCGGGCGAAGAATTGCGCGTGAACCTCTTCAGTATATTCTTCAGGAAGCTCCTTTTTGCGGAAGATTGTTTTATGTGGATCCTCGTGTGCTGATTCCGCGCCCCGAAACTGAACTGCTGTGCGAGTGGGGGCATGAAATCATTTCTTCTGACGGATCTGCGGAAGCTTTGGATCTGTGTTGCGGCAGCGGATGCATCGGAATTACCCTTGCGTTGAATTCTCCTTCTGTGCATTTTACACTGTCCGATATTTCGCAAGATGCTTTGGAGGTTGCTCAGCTCAATGCATCCCGCTTAGGTGCTGATGTGGTTTTTCATCAGGGAGACCTTACTGAAGGACTTCCGGATGATTCTTTTGACGCGATTTTTGCAAATCCTCCGTATATTCCCACAGAGGATTGCGCGCATCTTCAGCCGGAAGTCATGAAAGAACCGGTTATCGCTCTCAACGGAGGCGAGGATGGACTGGACTTTTATCGCCGGATTGTGCTCAAATCCTGCCGGGTATTGAAGCCAGGCGGCTTTCTGCTGATGGAAGTCGGTTTCAGTGAAGCCGATAAAGTAGCTTGCCTGCTGAAAAAAGCCGGTTTTACCGGATTGATGACCCGAAAGGATTATAACGGAATTGATCGAATGATCATGGCCAGATCTGCTCCCCGGGAGGATTTATGTTTGAAAAAATAAATGCGTTATCCGACCGTTTTCGGGAACTTGAAGAAGAAATTTCCCAGCCGGAAACAGTCCTGAATTTTGAAAAATATCAGAACTGTCTGAAAGAGTTATCTTCTCTTCAGCCTCTTGTTCAGAATTATAAGGAATATCTTTCGGTTTCTGCTCAGCTTGATGAAGCAAGGGAACTTCTTTCCGATCCTCTCCTGGCTTCGGAGGCTGAAAGGGAAATCGCAGAGCTGTCCGAAAAGCAAAACGAACTGACAGAATCGCTGAAATTATTGCTGATTCCGCCGGATCCGATGGATTCCCGTAATGTTATTCTTGAAATCCGTGCCGGAGTCGGTGGAGAAGAAGCTTCTCTTTTTGCCGGAGATTTACTCCGGATGTATTTGAAATATGCTGATCGGAACCAGCTGTCTGCAGATATCCTTTCTCTGAGCGATACGAACCTCGGCGGTATTAACGAAGCCCTGGTAATGATTTCCGGACCGGATGCTTTCGCCCGTATGAAATTTGAAAGCGGGGTTCATTGTGTAAAACGCGTACCGGCCACTGAAAGCAGCGGAAGAATTCATACTTCCACGGTAACGGTTGCCGTTATCCCTGAAGCGCAGGACATTGAAGTGGAAATCAATCCTTCCGATCTTCGGATTGATGTTTACCATGCGTCAGGTCATGGAGGTCAGGGGGTCAACACAACAGACAGCGCGGTTCGTATTACGCATCTTCCGACAAATACCGTTGTAACTTGTCAGGATGAACGAAGCCAGCTGGAAAATAAAACAAAAGCATTGAAAGTGCTTCGTTCCCGCCTTCTGGACAGCAGGCTGCGCAAAGAAGCCGAAGCTGTTTCTCTTGAAAGAAAAAAGCAGATTCGCTGGGGAGACAGAAGCGATAAGATACGTACATATTACTTTAATCATGATTATGTAGTTGATCATCGCATCAGCATGACTGTCAATCGTGTTGCCAATGTAATGAACGGGGATATTTCTCCCTTTATTGATGCATTGCGTCTGGCGGAAAAAACAGAAAAACTGGCCATTGACCAGGATCGGAAGTGATCGTATTGGAAACCAAGCTTCTCCAGGCAACTCCGGATTCCCTTTCTCTTGCTTCATCTTTGCTTCGCTCCGGCAATCTGGTTGCCTTTCCCACCGAAACTGTTTACGGTCTCGGTGCAAACGCGTTGGATCCGGATGCTGTTCTTTCTATTTTTAAAGCCAAAGGACGGCCTGCAGACAATCCGCTTATTGTGCATATTTACAATGATTCCCAGCTTCCTTCACTGTGCACTGTCCCGGATTCGGCAATTCCTCTGATGGACGCTTTCTGGCCGGGTCCCTTAACCATGCTGTTTGAAAAAAAACCTTCGGTTCCGGATGTAGTTACTGCCAGTCTTCCGACAGTAGCTGTACGAATGCCGTCCCATCCAGTTGCACAGTCTCTGCTGAAAGCATGTGATCTTCCGGTTGCCGCTCCCTCTGCCAATTCTTCCGGCAGGCCCAGTCCAACGCTGGCGTCGCATGTGCTTGAAGATATGCAAAACAAAATTCCTTTGATCCTGGATGGCGGTCCCTGTGACGTAGGAGTCGAATCCACCGTTCTTGATCTTTGTCACGGTGCTCCGACGATTCTTCGTCCCGGCGGTATTACAAAAGAGATGGTTGAGTCTGTTCTCCATACGGAGGTCCGGCTCGCAGGAAGCATTCTTCGCCCCCTGAAGCCTGATGAAAAAGCGTTGTCTCCCGGTATGCGTTACAAACACTACGCGCCCAAAGCAACGGTAACATTAGTGGAGGGTTCAGAATCCGCAGTCCTTTCCTGCCTGAAGGAATTCTTCCGGAAGGAAACTGCTGCCGGAAGAAAATCCTGTGTGCTCTGTTTTTCTGAACATGTCAGGGATCTTGAAAACTGCAATCCTCACGATATAGGTTCAAAAGAGCACACGGAGGAAATCGCTCACAGGCTTTTCAATGTTCTTCGTCAGCTGGATGAGGAGGAAATGGAAGCCGTTTTCAGTGAAGTGGTTCCTCCGGTTGGTGTCGGACTGGCTGTAATGAATCGTCTCGGTCGTGCTGCCGCTTTTCGCACAGTTCATGTGGATTGATCAAAAAAAGGTTCCCGTTTTCATTGCGGGAGCCTTTTTTGATCGGTCTTCATCAGATGTTCAGCAAGTCACTGAACGCTTTCAATGCACCATCTGTTTCATGCGCCAGTACTTTCTTGGCAAGGACCTTCCCCAGCTGTACCCCTTCCTGATCAAAGCTGTTCAGGTTCCATAGCATTCCCTGGAACATCACTTTGTTCTCAAAGTGAGACAGAAGTGCACCCAAGGCTTCCGGAGTCAGCTGATCCCCGATAATAATACTGCTGGGCCTGTTTCCTGCGAAGTATTTATTGCAATTATCATCCTTTTTCCCGCAGGCGAATGCCATAATCTGCGCGGCAACATTGGCGCACAGTTTTTGCTGGCTCGTGCTTCCCTGTATATTCACATCAGATTCGATCTGGCTCTTTCTGAACCCGATGAACTGCAGCGGAACAATATCTGTCCCCTGATGGAGCAGCTGATAGAAGCTGTGCTGTCCGTTGGTGCCGGGTTCTCCGAAAATAACAGGACCTGTAACATAATTCAGCGGTTCTCCGTACCGGTTCACACTCTTCCCGTTTGATTCCATATCAAGCTGCTGCAGATGCGCCGGAAAACGGCTTAACGCCTGGCTGTAAGGAAGCACAGCCGTAGAGGGATAACCGAGTATGTTTCTCTCGTATACACCGATCAGTGCATCCATCATCGCAGGATTTTTGTATATATCTTTTTCTGTTGCAAGCTGGTCTTCTTCTGCTGCGCCTTGCAGGAAGCGTTCAAAAATTTCAGGACCGAAAGCAAGCGAAAGCACGGCTCCGCCAACTGCTGAAGTGGAAGAATATCTTCCCCCGATGTAATCATCCATGAAAAATGCCGCAAGATAATCATCGCTTTTTGCAAGCGGAGAAGTTTCGCTGGTTACAGCAATCATATGCCTCGATGCATCAAGTCCTTTTTCTTTCAGTGCATTTTTGACAAAGGATTCATTCGTCAGCGTTTCGAGCGTTGTGCCACTCTTGGATACGAGGATAAAAACAGTTTTCTCCAGATCTGTGCCGCGAAGTACACCGGCAGCATCATCCGGATCCACGTTGCTGATAAACCTGGCTTCCATTTTGAAACAACCATTGGTTTTGGCCCAGTTTTCCAATGCAAGATACATGGCCCGGGGCCCCAGATCGCTTCCGCCGATGCCAATCTGAACAACTGTGGTAAATTTTTCACCGTTTTCGTTTACGATTTCCCCATTATGGACTTTTGCGGAAAATTCGGCAATTTTCTTTTGCTGTTCAGCATAGAAGGCACGTTTGTCAACGCCGTCTGCAATAACAGCCTTACCCAGCTGGCCTCTGGTCAGATGATGAAGCACCCGCCTTTTTTCACCGGTATTGATGACTTCACCATTAAACAGCTCCTCGAATTTTTCTGTCAGGCCGCATTCTTCTGATAAAGCATTCAGTTCCGAAAGCACTTCCTCATTTACCTGTTTAGCGGCATATGAATAAGTAAGGCCGGCCTTCATGGGAATCTGATACCGGGATACGCGGTCAGCGCCTTTTTCTCCGGTCATTTCTTTTGTCAGATCAACCCTGACAGGGTTTTTCAGGATTTCCTGATAGGATTTCAGGGAATCCAGGTTTTTCCATTCGCTCATATTCAGCCTCCGTCTGTTATCATATATTTCCAGGAACATTATACTGCTTTGCCGTTTCTCTTTCAATACAAACAAAAACCCTGTGCATAAAAGCACAAGGTTTTTGAGGCAGTTTTTGCAAAACAATCAGCGCTTGCTGAACTGCGGTGCACGACGTGCAGCCTTCAGACCGTACTTCTTGCGTTCCTTCATTCTGGGGTCACGCGTCAGCAGTCCGGCTTTCTTCAGCGTAGCACGAAGTTCAGGATCGGCTTTGCACAGGGCACGGCTGATACCGTGACGAATTGCACCGGCCTGGCCGGTCAGTCCGCCGCCCTTAACATTCACCATCACATCAAAATTTCCGACATTCGTCAGATTCATTGGCTGACGAACCGTCATCTTCAGAGTCTCAAGTCCGAAATAGTTGTCGATATCACGCTTGTTGATCACGATTTTCCCGTCACCGGATACGAGACGGACGCGGGCAACAGCTTTCTTACGACGGCCAACAGCACTGTATTCTCCCTTAGCCATTCTGATTTACTCCTTTCCGCGTCTCATCACTTCAGTTCCAGAACTTCAGGCTTCTGCGCTGCCTGATCATGCTCTGAACCAGCGTAAACTTTCAGCTTCTTTGCCATCTGGCGTCCAAGCGGTCCTTTGGGCAGCATGCCTGTAATCGCATGTCTCACCGCAAATTCGGGTTTTTCAGCCATCAGCTTGCGATACTTGGTTTCTTTCAGGCCGCCGGCGTATCCGCTGTGATGATAATACACTTTCTGATCAAGCTTTTTGCCTGTCAGGACAGCCTTTGAGGCATTGATGATAATAACATAGTCACCGGTATCCATATTGGGCGTATAAATGGGCTTGTTCTTGCCGCGAAGAATATTCGCAACCTGGCTCGCCAACCGGCCGAGCACCATTCCCTCTGCATCCACTACATACCATTTGCGGTTGATGTCTGCAGCTTTCGGAATAAATGTTTTCAAAGGTTATTCCTCCCTAGACTGTTGGTGGTCGTCCCTGCATGATGGTCGCATGCCGGAACATGTTTCAAG
>JAEEGL012789796.1_pt1 | contig 11248 bp, 8 predicted proteins | sample 9134231 | NCBI WGS metagenome assembly JAEEGL01 (sample SAMN16246548, study PRJNA631951) | gut metagenome | biome: gut microbiome; feature: rumen; material: fiber-attached | host: Bos | place: Iran: Karaj | collected 2018-10
GGGCGGCCCCAGCGCCAACATGTACGGCATGCACGGCAAAGACCTTGAGCGTTGCCAGCGCTGCCAGCGCCCGTCGTGCCTGCATCCGCAGCCTTGCAGTAACCTCAACACTGACCATAGCCAACTGCTGGACATCTATCACGCCGTCGATGCTTTGCCCCAAGTGAAGAAATCGTTCATCGGCAGCGGCGTGCGCTATGACCTGTCGATGCACCGCACGGGTGACCCGCGTGTGGACAAGATTAACGCCCGATACAACGAGGAACTCATCCGCTATCATGTGTCGGGACGCCTGAAAGTCGCCCCCGAACACACCAGCGACGAGGTACTCATGCTGATGCGCAAACCCTCGTTTGAACTGTTCAAGCGATTCAAAGCACTGTTCGACCGCGTGAACGTGAAATACAACCTGCGGCAGCAGCTCATCCCCTATTTCATCTCGTCTCACCCTGGCTGCCATGAGGCCGATATGGCAGAACTCGCCGCCATTACCAAGGAACTGGACTTCCGCCTGGAACAGGTGCAGGATTTCACCCCCACGCCCATGACCGTCTCGACCGAGACCTATTTCACAGGCATACATCCCTACACGCTGAAGCCAGTCTATTGCGCAAAAACGCCAATGGAAAAACAGGCGCAACGGCTTTTCTTCTTCTGGTATGACCACAAGAACCGCGCCGCCATCACCGCAGCGCTGAAACGCATCCACCGCAGCGACCTGCTGCGCAAACTCTATCCCCAACGATGAAAACCGCCCGAATACTCCTGGCAGCCCTCATGCTGGCATGCAGCCTGCATGTTCAAGCGGGTGATGATGCCCTGCGGCACACCACCGATGTGTTGTGCCTGCTGCCCGATGCCACAGCACTGGGCGTAGCCATCGCCAAGCACGACCATGAGGGCCTAAAACAACTGGGCCTGAGTACAGCTACTTGCCTTGCCGTAAATTACGGGTTGGAATTGTGTATCCGCAAGGACCGTCCCGACGGCACAGGTCATCACGCATTCCCCAGCACACACACTGCCGTCGCCTTTAACGGTTCGACATTTCTGATGAAGCGTTATGGCTGGAAATGGGGCGTTCTTGCCTATGTTGTGTCGAGTTTTGTCGCCTGGGGACGTGTCCACACCGACCGCCATGACTGGTGGGATGCTTTGGGCGGTGCAGCCATCGGTGCCGGGACAGCTTTCATCTTCACTCGCCCGTTTGTCAAAGATGTTGATGTAGCAATAAGCCCGACCACCTTTGGTGACCGGGCTTATGGCATGACTGCAACAATACAGTTCTGATTTTACTTCACGAGCACTTTCTTTGCCGTACCGTCACTCATCTTGACGATATTGATGCCCTGACGGGGGCCGTCTGTGCGGTGTCCCATAATATCGTAGTATTCCACGGGAACGGCATCACCGTCAACAAGTATTTCCTCAATGCCTTCTGAGGGATTGTAAAGCCTTACCGACTCAGCATTGTTCAGATACATGTCGGTATAAACGCCAGAGGCTATCGGACGGGCGATAAATGCCACAACATTCAGGTTACTGAGATTCCAGTCATTGGGGATGGTAACAGTAAACTCATTGCTATAACCGCCATCCACCCTGTTGAAGTCGACGCCCTTAACCGTACCCAAAGCGCAACGGAACACGCCATTGTGAACATACCTGCTGACCCAAATGCCAGAGTTCAACTGGCCGGACACAATACTATCCTCTGTGATACAAACATAAAGCTTGTTGTCATCGCCAAGCAGCAAGTCGAAATCGGGCGTCATCTCACCTGATACGGTAATCACGGCCTCACGGGTTTCAGGATCCACGACAGGGTCGATGCCGATGGTGGCAAAAGTGGGATGCGTCTCGGCAATGTAGTCAAAGAACTGGCCCAGTTCTTCAGCTATTTGCTGGTGATCCTCCGAATAGTAACCGATGCTATTAACCAGTTGCCTGTCATTCTCCCAACCGGTTGAGCGGTCGAAAGAGGCTGAGGGATAGGAGGAATTGGCGACATAATCCATAATGCTGTCGCCCTGAGCAGTGGACATGGGATCAGTGCCACTAAAATTGGCATGTATTCCTACCCAGATGATATCATCACGCATCTGCTTGAGGACGCTGAGCATCGAATTGCCTAACGGGCAATAGGTGCAATTAACTGAAGTATATTGCTCAACATAATGTTTCTGGCGCGGATAGGTGCCACTGTGAATCATGAGGGAAGTATTCAACGGATAGACATAATCGAGTGTTTCACCATTGGCGACAGCATTGCAAACGGTCAGCGTGTGGCTGCCTGATGCTAAATCTGCAGTCTCCAAAGAGCCCTCGATGGTAACAGTGCTTCCAGCCTCAATGACATCAGGGTTACTGATGGTTTTCACCAGCTCGCCATCCATCTGCACATCAAAGACGAGAGACTGGGCGTCAAGCGCTTGAGTTCCCCTGTTTTTCACGTTGAACGAGAACAACAGTTCTTCACCTTTTTTCAAAAAATCAACACAATCCAGCCCACTGGCCTTGATCATCACCTCGGGGTAATGGTCTTTCTCAACAATACACTGTACACACAGGTTACCATAGGAACTCAAGCCGGCAGTGGTCCACCGGTACTGGCTTCCTGCTTTCTTATACCAATAGGTGTCATATATTTCATCGCCCTGCTGTACCAGAGCAATGGGCTTGACAGACGAGGTCTGCTCATATTCAAAGCCTATCATCAGCCTTCCGCCCTCAGTCGGACTGATCTGATACGGTGTAGTCAGTTCGACAACATTCCATCCGGTCTCGCTAACCTGGCAAGGCCATGATACCATCGTGCCATAGGCACCGCCTTTGGTGATGGGCACCACAAACACTTTGGACACCGGGGTGCTCTCGGCAAGACCTACACGGAAGGCCACAATCTTACCACCGGCAAAGATGTCCAATTCCTCAGACTCAAGGATAGTACCGATAGAAACCTTTCCACTGGCATTCTTAACCGAGACGCCCTCGGTACCGACATCATCGGTATCGTAGTGGCCCATGATCTTCTGGTTTTCTTGCAAATCAGCCATTGCCGGAACTTGTGCGTTCGCCAGCAAAGGAAGCGACAAAGCAGTCGCTAAAAGAAGTAATAGTTTTTTCATGTATGTATTTTTTTAAATAGTTATTATCGAAGGTGTTTCACGCGTTGTTGAGAATGATGCCGATAACAACGTTGACATCCGAAATGTTCACTTCACCGTCACGATTGACGTCGCCCTTGTCTTCGGGGGTGCCCAGAATCATTCTGATGATGGCATTGACATCAGAAATATTCACCTCACCGTCGCCATTGACGTCACCCTTGATAGGCTCTGGAGCGCCGCCCTTGATGAATTTCAAGTGAATAGTCGGGCCATCGGCCTTGTGGATATAGGAGGGCGGGAAACCACCCATTTTAACAAATAGTTCAATCGTCAAGGTGACATCACACTCACCGTTGGCTGTGGGGAACCACTCGCTCTGGATATCCTGCATGTCACTCATGAGCTGGCCGATGCTGGTCTCGTAGGTACCCTCTTCGGTCTTCATGTTACAGGTAGAGGGGAAGCAGATCTGATAAGTGCCGTTATCGATTTGCTCAATAGTGTAATGCATCTTGATGAAGTCATTGGCAGTACCCGAAAGATTCAATACCGACACGCCCGAGTAGATGACCTCGGCACCGTCGTCACCGGTTTCGACCACATCACGCACAACGGTTGCACCGTTCTCAATGATATTGCCATCCTCGTCCATAAACACATAGCTCTCGTCAATCTCAGGGGCGATATCACCCTTGACAAACCTCAATGTGATGGTGGGACCATCAGCCTTGTGGGTATAGCTAGGCGGGAAGCCACCCTGCTTGGTGAAAATCTCTATCGATAAGGTCACGACACACTCACCGTCGGCCGTGGGGAACCACTCGCTCTGAATGTCCTGCAAGTCGCTCATGAGCTGACCGATACTTGTCTCATAGACACCCTCTTCTGTCTTCATGTTACAGGTAGAGGGGAAGCAAATCTGATAAGTGCCGTTGTCGATCTGCTCAATGGTGTAATGCATCTTGATGAAGTCGCTGGAAGTGCCTGAAAGATTCAACACCGACACGCCCGAAAAGATGACCTCGTTACCGTCCACATCGGTTTCAACGACATTGCGGACAACCGTTGCACCATTCTCGATGATGTTGCCATCCTCGTCCATAAACACATAGCTCTCATCAACCTCTTGGGCCATGGCAGGCCATGCCAACAGAGACAAGGCAAAGAATAATAAAGTAAAGATTCTCTTCATAGTTATTTAGTTTTAGTTCTTGATTGACAATTTGCTTTTTGCCACTTGTTTCACTCCATCGGCGTCATAGAGGAAGGTGACAATCGAACAATGCTCAGGCACCCATGCGGGATCAAGTTTGATGGCATAGTTCTTGATAGCCACCTGGCCGCGATTTACGCTCAGTTCGTCACCCCAAGGGTCATTCACGCTGGCACGGAACACATGCATGTGGTTGTAGTGCTCTGCCTTGCTGCCGTTAGGCATTAACTGGAAACTGTCGATACTGTCCTCGACGAGCCACACTTGCAGCTTGCCGCTGACCAAAGCAGAATCCAAGCCGATGGTCTGCACCTCAATCGAGGCCTTACGCGTCTCTTCATCATAATCACTTGACGTCTGGAAGCCCACGGGAGCCTTGAAAGCAATTTCGTAGTTCACGCCACCGCCCCAATCGGTATAGTCGAATGCCATCGAGCCAAACAGTCTGTCGATCAGACCTGTAGGCTGTGCCGACAGTCCCCACGTGTTGAAATACATGTCGCCCACCTCGGTGTAAAGCGGTGACAGTTCACCTTTATCTTTACTAAAGGGTCCCGAGTGGATAGCCACAGCTATGACGGTCGAATCGCCATACTGCTCGACAAGACGCTCAATCTCCTCGGTTGCACGCGGACAATTCACACAATACTGGCCTGTGTAATCCTCGATGAGCACTGCACGCCCCACTTGAGGCGGCTCAACGTAGATGAGTCGCTTGTCATTGGACACCTCGTCACAGGACGCCATCAGTACCGATATGGCCAGCATCAATATGTAGTAGAACTTTTTCATTGCTTAGAATGTGTAATTATAGGACAACGTGAAACCTCTGGTAGCGGGCACCCAACGGCATACGCCACCTGAACAGTTGAATCCCGCATTGGTGCGGCCATAACCAGCCATGATGCGGTGTGATTTGAGGCTAAAAGTTACCAGAGCCTGATAGTAATGGATGTTGGTCTCGCCACAGTTCCACATATCGCTCACAGTAAACATCCAGTGAGGCGCCAACGACAATTCAGCAAGACCAAATGCCCAATCTCCATCATCGCCGTCGCAGAACTGGTACTGCAACTCACAACGCAAGGTCGTTTTGGGCGAGAATCGATACTTACCGTCGGCAATGAGAATGTTGCTCACGATCATACCGCCGTGCCCCTCGATGACCGTCATATTGTAACGCTCATTCATGTACATGAATATCAGTGAGAAATCACGGGTGAATCGTTTGTCAATCTGGACATTGATATCCTGATAGAAGGTTTCGTCACCCATCTTGAAGAAGCTGGACTTGTAACCGTCGCTGCCCATGATGCGGCCATCAACAACGGGATTCTTAATTGCTTCCTCATCAATGCCCCTCACATGAGAAAAGTTCAATGTCACCTTAGTGCCATACTTGCCGCCCAGGGCTGTACCCTTTTTGAACGAATAACCCAGTTCGCCCTGGAAAGCCCACTCTCCCTCAAGATTAGTGGCATAAGGGTATTGTGACGCCAGCGCATAGGTATGGTCATGGGTGAAGGCTGGCAAGTGATTGATAAAACTCGAAGTACCATTCATGCTGCGCCTGCTGCGGAACGACATGCCCTGACTGCGTTTGGCTTGCAACAACGCACTCATTCCCTTCTTGGAATAAGAAGCGCTCAGCATGGCCACACGGCCATTGCCATAATGGTATCCATTGTCGAATGACGGATCTTGGCTTTTCTGCGCATACTCGGCCAGCACATTAAAACCCCTGTGTGCCAAGTTGATGCGAGCATCCCAAGCGTTGACATACTCGGGCAGGTTGAGTTTGTGCGTCGCATCCACAAAGATGGCATCCTCATCAGCCTTCTCATACTTGTTCACCCATGAACCGCCAAGCGTGATGTGCGTGTCATGGCTCTGCAATGACTTGATGAATTGCTCCAGTCCTATCTCCAAATCGGCACCGCTCACGAGGGCATCGTTATGATGCCAATAGCGGCGCTGCTTTCCTGACAGCACCTTCAGGTTCACGCCATCTACAGGCTTGTAATGCAACCGTGCACCACGCAGGGCATTGTCAATACCCAGCGAGCGCTCTTCATAGGTGCGCAAAACAAAACCGGAACCGAACTGCTCATAATAATCGCCAGCAGTGAGTTCCACATTTTTGTAGTGGCCTTTCACATAAAAATGTGGCAGTCCCTTACCCTTAAGATCAGGTTCATAACCAGGCAATGGATGTTGAAGGAATTCAAACCTGACACCAGCATCCACATATTTGCTGCCCAAGTTCAAATCTACATAAGTATTTGTCAACATCCAGTCATCGGTTTGCTCTGTTCCAATTTTCGAGTCGGCCTCCGGAAAGAGGATATCACTTTGGATGCTACCGCTGACGGTCACTTGTGAAAAAACGGGTAATGCCGCCAGCAACATGACCGACAGCATTAGGGGTATTAGGTTCTTAGGGTTCATCCTTGATATGTAAAAACTAGTGGCCTCGGTGTTCACGCACCTCTTGTATCAATTCATTTTCAGCACCGTCGGTATAACCACTGTGCTTGGACACGATGTTGCCATCACCATCCACAACGACAACAAAGGGAATCATCTGACCGCCCAATGCCTTGAGAAACTCGCTGTTAGGGTCAAGCAAAATTTCGTATTCCCACTCGTTCTGATCCACTAGGGGTTTCACCTTGTTGATGTTCTGGGCTTGATCGATGCTCACGGCAAAGATCTTGACGCCAGTCTCGTCTTTCCATTCGTCATAGACCTCGGCAATGGCGGACAACTCGCGGTTGCACGGCTTGCACCATGTGGCGAAGAAGTCGATAATAAAAGGATTGCCGTCGTTACTCAACGTCTCGGTGTTGATGGGCGTTCCATCAAGAGTTTTCAAGGAGATAGCAGGAAGCTGAGCCTGAGCTGCACCAAAAGCGGACAGCAGGCAAATCACTGTAGCAAAAATACACTTTCTCATATACATCAAAATTTTGGGTTCATATTTAATAACCTGCAAAGATAACCCATTAAATGCAAATATCGTACAAAAAGCCTCAAGAATTCAACCCAGAACCGTTAATTTATGGTTTTTTAACAACAAAACAAAACATGGTCCCATGCCCAGGAACAAGCCTTGGCATGGGACCATAAAAATACTGAAAGTTAAGCGTCTAATGGGTAACTGATTAGTGCATCACCTTCTTGGTGGAAACAACACCATTCTCGTCGGTAGTGCGGATGATGTTGACACCAGGCTGCAGTTCATTCACCTGACGGCCATCAACCGTGAAGATCTCGACGGTGTTGATGCGGGTGCTGGTCTGCACCTCATTGATTGCGCTGGGCTTTTCCTCGCCAATCAGTACACACATCACATACATACCACCACTGCCGGGAATCTCATTATAGTTGTTATCATACTGAGGATCCTGGGTGTAGAAAATATAGGCATAATGCTCGTCATAGGTCACTGAGAAACCGCTTGACTTGAAGTTGTCCTCGCAGATCTGCTTGGTCCAGATGGTCTCGCCGAACTCATCAACCTTTACAACCATGAAGTTAGCACCGTTCCAGCTGGTAACGTTGCCATAGAGCACAACCCAACCGCCATCGACGGGAATAACCTTGACGGGAGTGAAGCCCCAGCTATCGTTAAAGTCGAGCGATACGCCATAGGTGTTCTCACCAGTCCAGAAGTAGTTGTCGTTATCATCAATTACGTTAACGTTCATGTAGTTGGCCGAGCCTGAATAAGCCCATTCCCATGCTACAAACGCGCGATTCTCCTTGGCGCCCATGGCTGCACTGCCTGCGTCGCCGTCAATGCTACCGTTCAGGCTGATGGCCTCAGCTGCAGTCACACCCTCGGGGGTCAAGAAGTTCACTACCTGATAGCCGTAGAAGTCGGCCAACACGCGATAAGACAACATCAGGTTATCATTCTCGTTGATAACGGTGAGAGGAGTGGGCATGAACATGCCACCGCTCAGGGCACGCTCCTCAAGGGTAACGGGAGCCTCCCATACATTCTGTACATCAGCGCCAATCAGCTGAGCTTCAAGGCCGAGAATCTGGTTCTCATAGACCATATATACCTTACCCTCGGGAGCGGGCTGCATGGTCAGGATTCTGGACTCCAAAGACATGGGAGTCTCGTTGGCCACGGTACCGTCAGCGTTCAAAGCAACAACCAGCCAAGCGCTCTCATTAACCTGTACCGAGTCAGGCATCTGCTGGTTGGGGAACCAGGGTGAAGGTGACCAGTTATCCTCGTTAGCCTCTTCCATGAAATACTCAGTGTGGTTAACGGCGGCAATGATATTGTCACCACTTACACAGATTGCAGGAGCGACATCCTCGACAGCGAAAGCATTCTCATGAATCTTGCCGGCGGGGAACAGGATACCGTCAGCACCCCATACGGGCTGACCCTGCTGGTCGTAACGGTAGAGGTAAGTCTCAACAAACTCCTCGTTAGGATCATTGCGAATGTCGCTATAAGCGAACAGGAAGTCTCCATTAGAAGCCATTGCGAAACCATAGTCAGTGGTCCAGCTGCGGGTGGGCTTGTCACAAACGATGATGCCCTCGTCACCAAACATAGCGTTGCCGTCAGCGTCAAACAGCTGGAAATGCAACTTGTAGGAGTAAACGCCATTGGTGTTCTCGACACGCAACCAAGTGAGGGCAATCTTGCCATCATCGGTACGCAGTGTCTTCATCTGCACCTGGCCAGTCGTTCCCTCGGCATCCAGACGGGTAGCCTCGGTGTCACTGGGCTGCCACTGAGCCATCATCACTGTGGTGGTCAATGCCACCATCATCAAAGTAAAGATCTTTTTCATAAAAAAGTGATTTAATTGATAATTAAAATTAAACAAATTTTGCGCAAAAATAATCAAAAACCTCGTTCACCCCCCCTACTTATCGTAAGAAAAAACACAAAAATAATGAAAATCAGTAAGCGCTAGCGCGATGCACGGTAATAGAGCACAGCAGCGATGATGCTATAGACAAAGTTAGGAATCCACATCGCCACACGTGGACTGGTATAACCCGACACGGCAAATGTCGAGGTGACCGTCATAAACAGAATATACGAAAAGCTGAGCAACAGACCCAATCCGATGTTCAGGCCTATTCCTCCCCTCACCTTGCGGGATGATAACGACAGACCGATAATCGTAAGGATAAATGATGCCGCCGTCATAGCGATGCGGCGCTCATACTCAATTTCAAAACTCTTGATGTTAGCCACACCACGAGCCTTTTGTTTGTTGATGTACTCTTTGAGTTCAGGAGAAGTCATCGTCTGCTCGTCATTCTTGGAGATGAGGAAATCACGTGGGTCAATATTGAGCAGTGTGTCCATGACATTGCCCTTAGTCATGGTTTCCTTCATACCCTTGAAGGTGCGGATGGTGTAGTTGCGGACTGTCCACAATCCCACCGAGTCATACTTGATGGTCTCGGCAGTCATGCGTGACTTCAGGGTGTTGCCTTCAAATTCCTCCAACGAGAAACGGAAACCGCTGCGCGTGGAATTGTCATAGCGTGCCATATAGGCCATCACGCCAGGTTTGACCTGCAACTGGATATTGTCACCATAAACCACCTCCTTGTTCTTCACCCATTTGTTCTGGTAGGCGATACGCTCGATATTGGCAGGAGGAATAATGTAAGCCGCAAGCAGATAACTGCCCAAGGCAATCACTGCTGCCGAGAACAGATAAGGTAAAGTCAAACGGTGGAAACTGATGCCATTGGAGAGCATAGCAATGATCTCGCTACGGTCAGCCAGACGTGAAGTAAAGAAGATCACCGCAATAAACGTAAACAACGGGCTGAACTGGCTAAGCACAAACGGCAGGAAGTTCATGAAGTATTGGAACACCGTAGCCTTCAAGGGTGCAGTAAGCACAGCATCGAGTTTCTCGTTGGTGTCAAATACCACCACAATAGCAAACAGCAGCAGGATGGCAAAGAAGAAAGTACCCAAGAATTTCTTGACGATATAGCGGTCGAAGCGCTTCACGTAGTACCACGGGTAGCGCTTGCGGGTATCCAGCGCGGAAGCCCCATCGTTCTTTTGGGGCTCAGATTCTTCGGAGATCCCGGAGATCTCGGAAACCTCGGAGTTCTCAGAGAGTCCACTGGGCTTAATCTGCTCTATGTCATTGAGTTCTTCTTCCATCGTTGATTATTACAGGCGTTGCTGCACGTCGTGGAGCATTTGTTTTTTCCAAGTGGGGAAATCGCCATCGATGATGTGCTTGCGGGCCTCACCCACGAGCCACAGATAGAAGGCGAGATTGTGTATACTGGCAATCTGCATGGCCAGGATTTCCTGGGCGATAAACAGGTGACGCACGTAGGCCTTGCTATAGATATGGTCCACTATCGAGGGGCCGTCTTCTTGCAAGGGGGTGAAATCGTCGGCCCATTTTTTGTTGCGCATGTTCATGATGCCGTGGCGGGTAAAGAGCATGCCGTTGCGACCGTTGCGGGTAGGCATCACACAGTCCATCATGTCCACGCCGCGGTCGATGGCCTCGAGCATGTTGGCAGGTGTTCCCACACCCATCAGGTAGCGGGGACGGTCCTGGGGCAGAATGTCATTGACGATCTCTATCATCTCATACATCACCTCGGTGGGCTCGCCCACAGCGAGGCCGCCAATGGCGTTGCCGTCGGCCCCCAGGTCGGCGACAAACTTGGAGGACTCCTGTCTCAGGTCTTTATAGACACAGCCCTGCACGATGGGGAAATAGGCTTGACTGTGGCCGTAATGAGGCTGAGTATTCTTGAAGTGTTTCCAGCCGCGCGCCAACCAGTTGTGCGTCAGCGTCAACGACTTGCGGGCGTAGTTGTAGTCGCTGGTTCCCGGCGGGCACTCGTCCAGGGCCATCATGATGTCGCTGCCGATGGTGCGCTCGATGTCCACCAC
>JAEEGL013133326.1_pt1 | contig 11248 bp, 7 predicted proteins | sample 9134231 | NCBI WGS metagenome assembly JAEEGL01 (sample SAMN16246548, study PRJNA631951) | gut metagenome | biome: gut microbiome; feature: rumen; material: fiber-attached | host: Bos | place: Iran: Karaj | collected 2018-10
AATATACATATAAATAAATATAATTATTTACATTGGGGATGGGGATTGGGCCCAATCCCCAATCCCCAATCCCCAAATAATTATAAATTAAAGATGTGATTTTTATTTAAAAAATTTTTCATTTTTAAAATTAATAATTAAAATTTTAAATATTAAATAATTAAATAAAAAAATGTAATTAAATTAATTTAAAATAACAATAGTTAATTAATTATTTTTTTAATAAATTGAAATTTTTTATTGATATTAAAATAAATCTATTTAAATTATATTTTTTTAATTTTATTATTTCATATTTTTGAATTTATTTATTAAGTTATAAATAATTTAAATTATTTTTTTTTTTAAATTATTTGATTATTATTCAATTTTAAGTTTTTTATCTTTAATTAAACTATCCAAGGCTTTTTCAAAAACATGGTTATTTTTTTTGAGATATTCTTCTATACATTCATCTTTACAAATTTTTTCATTTAATCCAAATAATATTTTGAAATTTCTAATTAATGTATTATAATTAATAAATTCAATTTTCAAATTTTTTGAATCACAAACTTTATTTTTTATTTGTAAACTAAAATAAATATTAATTTCACCTTCTTCTATTTGATTTTTTTTACTCTTCAATTTTACAGAAATTTCACTAATATTATTTGTTTTTAATTTCGGTAAACGACATTTTTCAAATTCTAATTGACTTTTTTCATCATTACATAATAAATTAGTCTTATCAGGCCAATTAGAACCAATATTTTTGATTTTTAATTTTAAATCTATTGATTTTTCATTTTTTATATAATATTTATTTGTTTCACTATATATTATAAAAGAATAATTTAAAATTTGATTATTATTTCCAATATTATTTTTAATATTTTTTTTTATTTTTACTAAATCATGCTCATGTTCATCGTTAACTTCACATTTTTCACATAAATTAAAATCATTACAAATTTGACATTTATATCTATATCCTTTAATTGGACAAATTCCACATTTACTACATTTAATATTTTCATGTACTGTTTCACATTTAGAAATATTTATTGAAGATAACTGAGATTTTTGAATTTCATTAATAAAAATTTTTGAAGTTGATTTTTCAATCTCTTCAAATATTTTTGGCTTAATTTCTTTTGATATTTTTTCAAATATATTGTCTACATTTTTTATAAATTCATTATTTATAATATTATTTAAATTATTATATTCTTTTATATCTATATTATTATTTTCTAATACATTCTTAAGTTCAAGATCAATTTTTTTATTTTCATTTTTTTTATTTTTATTATTTTGATTTTCATTTTTATGATTTTCATTATTTTTATTTTCATTATTTTGAATTTCATTATTTTGAATTTCATTATTTTGAATTTCATTTTTTTTATTTTCATTATTTTGAATTTCATTATTTTGAATTTCATTATTTTGAATTTCATTTTTTTTATTTTCATTATTTTTTTGATTTTTATTTTTTTCATCATCTTTATCTTCTATTACTCTTACTTTTTCATCTTCATCTTCATTGTCATCATTTTCATTATTATTTACTTCATTATTTATATTACCAAATTTGTTATTTTCATTATTAAATTTTTCTTTTTCATTATTTTTGTTTTCAATTTCTAAATTTTTATTTTCATTATTATTAATTTCATTTTCTTCTTTATTATTATTATTTTTATTTATTTTATTATTCATTTCTTCTTTTTCATCTTTTGGTTTTTCATTATTTATTTCTTTTTGTTCATCTTTATCTTTTTCTTGAATTTTTTCATTTTCTTTTTTTTCATTTTTCTCTTTTTGTTCTTTTTTATCTTTTAATTTTTTTTTCATTTCATCTTTTAATGTTTTTTTTAATCCTTCAATTTTGGATAATAATTCTTTATTAGTATTTTGTAATTTAATAATTTCGTTTTCTTTTTTTATTAATTGTTGTTTTTCATTTTCTTTTTCTTTCATTAATTGTTGTTTTTCATTTTCTTTTTCTTTCATTAATTGCTGATTTTTTTTTTCTTTTTCTTTAATTTCAATTTTACTTTCATTAATTAGTTCATTTAATTTATTATTATCATTTTCTAATTTCATATTTTCTTTTTTTAAATTTTCAAAATCTTTTTTTAATTTTTCATAATCATTATTTAATGTTTCGATTTTTTCTTCTTTATTTTTTAATAATTTTATTTTTTCTTGTTCAAAATCTTTTTTATTTTTTTTAAGTTTTTTTTCTAATTCTTCTTTATTTTTCTTAAATTCATTTAATTCATTATTTAAATCCTCAATTGTTGAATTTAAATTTTCTATTTTTTCATTATTTTTCTTATTATTATCATCCATTTCAGTCATTTGTGAAATATATTTTTTATTAATTTCAGTTTCCTTTTGTTTAATTTTTTCTTCAAATTCTTCATCAAATCTTTTTTTATAATCATCTTCTAATTTTGATTTAATTTCATTTTCAATTTTTTCTTTTTCTTCTTGTAATTTTTTTTTATAATCATTTTCCATTTTTAATTTAAGTTTATTTTCAATTTTTATACTCAATTCATTATTTATATTTATATTATCATTTATATTATTATCATCATTATCTTTCAATTTTTTTTCAAGTTTTTTTTTATTTGAAAAATCACTATTAATAAGTACATTTGAAGAATTTGTTATTTTATTTGTAGAATTTGATGAATGTATGTCCATATTAATTATAAATTTCTTTGGAATGTCTTGAGTTTCAAAAAGATTTATTGCTGCATCATAATCAACATCATTAGAAACATTAATAAAATCATTAGTATCATCTTGATAATATACTTTATACATATTTTCAAAAGTTTCTAACATTAAATTAAAATTTTTACATATTTGATTTTTAAGTTTTTCATAATTTAATGGTTTTCTAATTTCAAAAGTATTACCATCATTTTCAATTTCAATTTTCATTAAAATATATAATTTTTTTATTAATAAATAATAGTTAAAAAATATTAAAAAAAGTTTATATATTAAATATTTTGATTTTATAAATTTATTTAAATTTATAAAATAGATAATTAAAATTATATTTTATAATTTTAAATAATATTTTTTTCATTTTATAATAATAATTATTTATTTAGCAATTAAATATTAATAAAAACAAATTCATAATAGCACAAATATTTTTTAATATAAAATTTTTTACTTTAAAATATTTTTTATTAATACAAAATAAATTTCATAATTATTAATTTTTATAATTCATTAAAATAAAATAATTATTATCAAAAATAATAATTTCTTATTAATTTTTACTTTTATTAAAATATTTCAAAATAAACATAAAATGTCCAACAAAAAATTTGATAGTAAAACAACAAAGAAATTAATTTCAACATATCAAAAAACAATAACACATTACACAGCAGAAAATGAGCAATTAACAAGTCAACTTCAAGATTTAAAAACAACTTTATCATTAAATCAAAATCTTTTATATGATTTTATTACAAAAAGCATTGGAGAAGATGAAGAAATAACTAAATTAATAAACGAATCTAAAACATTATGGGAAGAAAATGAAACATTAATAAAACAAAAAAATGATTTGGAAATGAAAACAAGCAAACTTCAAGAATTAATTGAAGATACACCAACTGAAATAAGAGAAGAAATTAAAATAATTACTCAATCTAATAATAAAATGAAAAATGAATTAATTCAAAAAGATAATATGATTAAAAAATTAAAAGCTGATTTAGAAAAAGCTAGAAAAAATGCTCTATTTAAAACCGCAAGAACTGAAGTTTTAGTAACTGAACCAACAAAAACAAATGTTGAAATTAATCATGAATTATTAAATACTAAAGCAATTTTGGCTAAAGTTTCAAATATGCATGAAGTAGAGAAAAAGAAAGCAGCAAAATTAGATAAAGAAGTTAAAAATTTACAAAAAGAAGTTATGAATCTTAGAAATTCGACATCGATGGATAATAATATTAATAATAATGATAAAAAATCTAATGCAATTTTAAATAAAAAAATAGAAAAAATGAATAAAGATAATAAAAAAAATAATAATAACATTGAAGATAATAAAGAATTAAATAATTTAAGTAGTGATGAAAATGAAGATGATAATTCAGAAGAAAATGAAGATTCTGAAGAAAGTAGTAGTGATAATGATAGTGTAGATAATAAAAAAAAGAAACCTAAAACTAAACAAAAAGAATTAGATATGTTAACTGAAGAATATTCAAAATTAAAAAAACAAAATGAAGAATATGAAAATAAAATTCAAAAATATAAAAAAATTTATAAAGAAATGAAAAATAAAATTAAAAATTTAAATCAATTAAATAATGGTCAAAAAAGTGAAAGAATACATAATTATAATAATATAATCATGCCTGCTGCAAGTACAGATGATGCAACTAGTCATAAAAATATATGAATTGAAATTATTATTATTATTATAAATAAATATTATTTATATTAATTTAATAATTATTAATTTTATATGTCTATCTTTATTTATTTTTATTATTTATATATTATAAATAAATATTATTATTTAAATAATATCTTCAAATTTTGCTATTGAAAAATTTTTTATTATATATTTATTAATAATAAATTTAATTATTATTATTATTTTATAAATTTTTTTAATTTAATTTTCACCTTCTTCTGCTTCTTCTTCTGGTTTTTCTTCTTCAGGAGCGTAATGATATACTTGAATAGTATTATTAATTTTACCTCTATTAATCATCTCATCATAACAATGATTAAATCCTCTAAACATTTCTTCAGTGTCTGGATCTTCATTACTAAGAAATGCAAAATGAGCAATACAATCTTCAAATACTTTACATCTTAAAACAAATTCTGCAATTCTATTATAGAATAATACATTATGAATTTCTGGATTATTTGTATATGTTTTTAATGTCAACATTTCACTATCAAATTCAGGAACTCTAACTGATTTTTTTTTATTTGGTTTATTAAAATCTCCTTCTAACATTTCAGGTACACTTTTTTTCCAATCAAACATACAAAGTGCTTCATATTTATTTAATCTATCTTCAATAGTTTCTTTTTTTTCTTCTTCTTCTCCTTCTTTTTTATCTTCTTCTTCATCTTTTTCTTCTTTTTCTTCTTTTTCTTCATTTTCTTTTTCTTCTCCTTCACCTTCTTCTCCTTTATCAAAAACAAAATTAAAATGATCTACGAAATTACCTTTACTAGCAAAATCTATTAAAACTCTTATTATTAAAGGATAAAAATCTATACGAACATCAGGTTCTTTTTCAATAATTTCTTCCTCTTTTTCTTTTTCTTTTTCTTCTTCTCCTTCTTCTTTTACTTCTTTTCCTTCTTCTCCTTCTTTTCCTTCTTCTTTTGCTTCAACTTCTTTTACTTCTTTTATTTGATATGGTTGGGAATATTCTTCTATGAAATTCTTAAGATATATATCAGAATTATATTCTAAATTTGTTAATATTTCACATATTTTATCCCAACTTGCAGGGTCTAAATCTGTGATATTTTTAAGATTATTAACATCTATCTCATCTTGTCCTTCTTCTTCATCATCTCCTTTTTTACCCATATTTTTTTTTAATATTTCTAATATCTTCCCTCCTGCTTCTTTTGTAAATTGTAAAGTTAAAGTGCATTGAGTTTCAGTAAAAATATTTTGTAATATCTCATTTATATTTTCTGGAGTCCATAAATTTTCATCAGTATAATAATCTCTTCTAATAATAGAAAAAGTGGTTAAAATTATTCCCATAAAACCTCCATAAACACCTATATAACCTTCAGGTTTATTATTATTACCAATTTCAACAATTTCTTCACTATAAACATCTCCTTTTTCTTCTCCTTTATCAATAATACCTTCTTTAATTTCTCTTTTTATTCTTTCTATTCTTCTTAATCTTCTTCTTTCTTTTCTTGCTAATTCTTCAGCTATTCTTTTTTCTTCTTCTTCTTTTCTATGTCTTTCTTCTTGTTGACGTAATTTTTCTAAATAATCTCTATGTTTATTTACTGATTTGATATGTTTTTTTATTAAAGAGTTTTTTTTATTCACCAATAAATTATTAACAAATGCAAACATATTTTTAAATTGATTTGATAATTTTTCAGAACCTTCTTGAATTTTAATATTTGTTTTATTTTTAATAGTAATTTTCGAATAATTTCTAAATTGTCCTCTATTTATTAAATCTCCATATGAGTTTTTAATAATATTTTTTAAATAATGTTTTGATATTACTCTAGAAATAAGTTCTTTTTGTGTTTTTTTTCTTGTTTCTCTTTGATTTTTTCTTGCTTGTTTAGCCGCATCATTATTAAATTTTAAAGCAATTTCTCTAGATTCAATATCTTTAATTCTTCCATCATCTTCTTTTTTTTTTTTTTGATACATAGCTTTAGCTTCTCTTAAATTATTAATTTCATCTTCTTGTTCAATTTCTAAAACAGATTGTTCAAGAGTTTTTCCAACAATAACAGTTAATAAAGGTTTAACATCTTCATCAAAACAGAATAATTCACCATCTTCAATTTGAGTAGATATATCTTTTCCTAATTTTTGAGGTATAAAAGGTTTATTAACATCTTCTTCTTTAACTTTAATAGGGTCAGATTGAATACCTAAATCAGCAGTTATAATTTTTTTTTCTTCTTCGACTAAATTTTTTGTTATATCAATTGGAATATGAGCTCGTTCGGGTTTTGGAATGAATAATTTATCTTTATTTGAAACATATGAATTTATTTCTTTTTTTTTCGTTTTTACATTTTTTACTTTTGTTTTTTGATCTTCTAATGAAACTAAATAAGGAGAAGCTTCTACTCTTTCAGAAAATGTTAAATAAACTGGACCATTTTGTTGACGATATAATCTATTTGATATATAATTATTATTTGCGTTCATTCTATTTGATGATAAATTACTTGTTGCATTTATTGAATTATTAATATTATTGTTTGACATTTTTATTTATATTAAAAAATTTAAATTAACAGTTATAAAAATTATTATTTAAATTATTTAATATTTTTATAATTAAAATTTTAATTTTTTTATACACCTCCACCAAATAATTTTTCTATTGCAAAATTTATATTTCCTTGACAATTTTTTAAAATTTCAATGTTTTTTGCTTCGTCTGTGAATCCCATATCTTTTAATTGAGCTAATTGTTCTTTATAAATTTCTCTATAATTTATGTTTTCATTTTGAGTATTATTATTATTTTGTTGTGAATTTGTTGGAAATTGTATAGGTATTCTTAAATTTATATTACTTGGAGGTTGTCGATTTAATTGTTGAGAAGGTCGAAATAAATTAAATAAATTTTGAGGATTGAATTGAATATTATTATTATTATTTTCATTGTCCATATTATTATTATTATCATTATTATTATTATTGTTATTATTGTTATTATTATTATTATTATTGTTATTATTGTTATTATTATTATTATTATTTCTATTTTGCATATATTCTGAGAATTTGTTACCTATTTCTGGAAATGATTTTCCAACTAAGTTTTCATCTACTCTTATATTAGTTGGAATTCTTCCTATTAAATTTTGCATAAATTGATTATTTCTTATTGTTCCTAATCTAATTTGATTATTTATATCACGTAATTGATTATTTCTTATCCTTAATTGTTGTAATTCAGGAATATTCATAAAATGAGGGTTACTTAAAAGATTTAAAATAGTAGGATTAACTTGAGGAAAAGCTCCTAATAAATTTGTATTTCTTGCTCCATTTGGATTATAATTTCTATTTCTAATGACAATAATTGAATCATTATTTTCAATATTATATGATTCAATTGATTCAGTATCTTTAAGATTTTTTCCTTTATGAACAACCCTTTGAGCTCCGGTTGGAATGTTAGTTAATTTTTCAATTTCATTTTTTAAATCTTTAATTGTAGTTTTTTTTGAAATTGTTAGATTATAAGTATTTGTATTAACAGTAGTTTTTATAATTAAAGAAATTTGATCATTTTCAGACATAATTTAAATTATTTTAAAAAAATGAATATTTAATTTTTATAAAAATAAATAAATTAAAAAATATATAATTAAAAAATATAATTTTTAAATAAATTTATCAATTGCTTCTTTAAAACCTCCATTTTTAAAATCATTTTTACATACATAATCCGAAATTTTTTTAACTTCTTCACTTGCGTTATTAACACAACAACCAATTCCTGCTTCTTTTATCATTTCAATATCATTAAAATTATCCCCAATTGCTAAAATATTTTTTCTATCTAAATTAAAATATTTAATAAAAAATTTTATTGCAGAACCTTTATTTATTCCATAACTAATAATATCTAAATAACCTTTTTTTGGAACAGTTAATGTTATTTTTCCTTTAAATTTTTCATCTAATTTATCTTTAATTTCATTTAAATAATCAAATCCATCAACTTTACATAAAGCAATTTTACCTATTTTTTCTTTTTTTAAAAAATCTATGTCTAAATTTTCTATTATTTTAAATTTTGTTCCTTGTTTTTCTTTTACTTTTGGTTCATTTCCGTCATTTTTAAAAATATAAATAGTATCAAATGTTAATAATTCAATACATAAATCAAAATTTTTAACGAAATTAAATATTTCATAAACTAAATTAAATTCTAATGATATGTAATTTAATATTTTTTGATTTTTATTTTCAATTATACATCCACCATTAATTAATATTGAATATTCATTTTCTTTTTCATATGTGTTTAATTCTTTTAAAATTTTTATTGTTTGAGTGTATGTTCTACCTGAACAAATTATAAATTTTATTCCTTTCGATTTAATACGATTAATTGCTTCTAAATTAAATTTTGGAATTTGTTGTTCTACTAATAATGTATCATCTAAATCACTAAAAACATATTTAATTTGTGGTTTTTCCATTTAAATTTATATTATTTTATTTTTTTTTTGAGGAAAGATGTTTATAATATTTATATTAAATTTTATAATTATTTCACTTTTATTATTAAATATTCAATTTTAATTTAGTAAAATTTAAAATATTTATATTATTAAATTAATGAAAAAAATTCAATTATTAATTATTTTACTATTTAATTGTATATTTATTTTAAATCAAACAAAATTTGAAACATGTAAAAATACTGAACAAAAATCACCTGTGAATATAGATAATTCAAATATATATGAAATTTCAATTCCTCCCTTAAAAATTATAAGAAGCTATTATCCTTCATTTGGAGATATAAAATTAGACACAGATGATATGTCATTAAATCCAAAGGGATGGGAAAAAGCAAGATTATATATTAATTATTATAATGAAACATTAATATATATACCAAAAAAAATTTATGTAAGAATTTTTTCTGAACATTCTTTTGAAAATTTAAAATATGATATTGAACTTCAAATATGTCATATTTTAAATAAAGAAGAAAATGTAAATATAAATGTTTCTAAAAAATTATGCTTATCAATATTTTTTGATTCAGGAAGAAACAAAAATAGTAAAATATTTGAACAATTTTATAAAGAACTAGAATATGAAGATGATTTAACAAAAAAATATGAGTTAAAAAATATAGAAAATATAGATTTAAATTTATATATTAATTTTAATGAACCCTATTATTTTTATTATGGTTCAGGAACATTTTTAAAAGATGAATCATCTGAATCATATGAATCATCTGAATCATATGAATCATCTGATTCATCTGAATCATCTGAATTAAATGATGAATTTAATTGTGATGAAAAAATTTATTGGATTTTAATGAAAAAAGTTAATTATATGAGCAAAAAAGAATTTAATAATTTAAGATTAGCGATTTATAAAAAAACTGGACCTACAATATCAACATCTCGAAATAATGTTAATAAAGATGGAACAATAATTTATTATTTTGAAAATAAAGAAGAAAAAAATGATTAAATATTATTAAAATATTTTTATATTTAATATATTTTTAAAATAATATTGTTATTAAAAATAAATATTAAAAAAAATAAATAAATATAAAATAAAAAACTATTAATAATAATTAATGGCCGAAACAGTTTTATCAAAAAACACAATTCGTCTTGCAGAATTTGAACAAAGAACAAATTCTTTAGAAGAAAAAACAAATAAAGTCGAAAAAAAATTAGCAGAAGATTCTGATAAAATTATAAATTTACAAAATCAAATAAATCAAATAAAAAATGAAACAGAACAAAAATTAAATGAATCAAACGAATTAATAAAAACATCAATAAAAAATTCTTTTCAAAATGAATTAACTCAAGGTGAAAATCAAATAACTGAAAATTTAAATAATATAAATATTTTAAAACAAGAAATAGAAGAATTATATAAAAAAATAAATGATAATGAACAAGAAGCAAATGAAAAATTAATAATTTATAGAAAAAAAACAATTGAATTAGAAGATTTAAAAAGACAATATCAAATGATTAAAGAAAATTATGATAATGCTTATAAACAAAATCAAGATTTAAAAATAGATTTAGATAATAGAAAATTAAATATTGCTACAGTAGATGTTGAAATAGAAGATATGAAAAAAGTTATTGCAAAATTAGTTGATGCTAGAATTATATTAAATAAATATTTTTCTACACATTATGAAAATTTTACTGATGATGAAAAAAGATTAATTTCTGAAATTGAAGGAAATGTTTTTCCTGATATTAATAATAATAATCCAAATTTACCCGACATTAATCAACAAAATCAAATCATTTCTTCTTTTGGACCAAATAATAATAATAATGTAGATAAATTAAAAGGAAGTAATAATTTAAGATATAGTAATAATAATAATAATAATTATTATAATTATTCGAGTGCTAATTATAATATTAATAATCAAGGAGGAGGAAATTATAATAGAATTCTTAATGAAAATGAATATGCACAATATCAACAAAAATTAAAAAATGAAGCTTCTCCTCAAATTTCAAATCAAAATAGATTAGGAAATTCTATACAAAAATCTTATGTTGGACCTGATGATGATTATTGGTATGAACAAAATAGAAAATATTAAATATTTATTTTATAATAAATTTTTATTTTATATATTAAATATTATATTATAATTAAATAATATTTTAAAAATATTTGAAAATATTTTGAAATTATATAAATAAATATATTTAAATTAATTGGGGATTGGGGATTGGGGATTGGGGATTGGGGATTGGGCCCAATCCCCAA
>JAEEGL013454539.1_pt1 | contig 11248 bp, 8 predicted proteins | sample 9134231 | NCBI WGS metagenome assembly JAEEGL01 (sample SAMN16246548, study PRJNA631951) | gut metagenome | biome: gut microbiome; feature: rumen; material: fiber-attached | host: Bos | place: Iran: Karaj | collected 2018-10
AGATGGCGTCGGCTTCGGGGATTTTTCCCTTGAAGTCAGTGGTGACCTCGTATTCGACGCCGGCGGCCTTGAGGCGGTCGAGGATGTCCTGGCCAATCTGCAGACACTCTGGCGCGGCGAATATCTGGCGGACATTGGTGTAGTTCATCAGCAGGCCGGAAAGAGAGCGCACGGTGCGCCCGCGGGCGAGGTCTCCGCAGAAAAGCACGGTCTTGTTGTCGATGCCGCCGCGCTTTTCAAACGAACGCGCGAGGGTGTAGATGTCCAGCAAAGCCTGCGTGGGATGCTGGTCTTTTCCGGAACCCGCGTTGATGATGGGGATGGGGCGGTCGGTATTGGAGATCATCCACGCCATTTCTTCGGCAAACCCCTGCATCGGCGTGCGCATGATGATCAGGTCGAAGAAGGAGCTGAAGGTACGGATGGTGTCCTCCTTGGTCTCCCCTTTCGCCTCGCTGGAGATGTCGGGATCGCGCACTTCCGCCGGACGGATGCCAAGGATCTGGCATGCGGAATAGAATGACAGGAAGGTACGCGTGCTGGGCTGCGTGAAATAGAGCATCGCGCGCTTGTTCTTCAGCAAGGTAGAGAGATAGTCCATGCCCTGCTTGCTCTTGCCGATGCGGCGGATGCGCGTGGCCAGGTCGCAGAGGTGGTCGAGCATCTCGCGGTCGAACTGCTGTGCCATCACGCAGTGGTACGGACGACCGCTGGACTGCACGAAATACGGCGCCTTCTCCGCCAGGGAGAGCTTCTGGAAATCCGCCCAGGCGATTTCCTGCAACATTTTCCGATGCAACATCGTTTGTCTCCTTGTGCCTCGCCCGGCCAGCGAGGCCGGGAAACCCTCGGCCCTATTTTGCCAGCGACGCGACGATCATCGCCTTGATGGTATGCAGACGGTTCTCCGCCTCGTCGAAAACCTTGGAAAACTCGGACTCGAAAACTTCTTCCGTGACCTCCAGTGCCCCGCACTCCTTGGAGACCTCGGTCTCGTTGTTGTGGAACGCCGGCAGGCAGTGCAAGAAAATCAACTTTGCGGGGTCGGCGTTTCCGGTGTTTTTCACCATCGCCATATTTACCTGGTAGTCATGCAAAAGCGCCAGACGTTCCTGGAACTTGGCCTCCTCGCCCATGGACGCCCACACGTCGGTGTAGAGGATGTTCGCGCCCGCCACGCCCGCCACGGGGTCATGGCTGACTTCGATTTTGCAGCCATTGCGTTTGGCGCCCTCCCCCGCGATGGCAAGAACCTCCTTTGACGGAGCCAGTTCCTTCGGGCAGACATCCACAAAGTCCATTCCGACCTTGCTGCAACCCACCATCAGCGAATTTGCCATGTTGTTGCGCCCGTCCCCCAGGAAGGCGAGTTTCAGGCCTTTGAGATAGCCGAAGTGCTCCTTGATGGTTTGGAAATCCGCCAGAATCTGGGTGGGATGCCAGTCATCGGTCAAGCCATTCCAGACGGGAATGCCGCTATAGGTCGCCAAGTCCTCGACGGTCTTCTGCTTGAAACCACGGAACATGATTCCATCGAACATCCTGCCCAGCACCCGCGCGGAGTCCTTCACGGACTCCTTCTTGCCAAAATGGATGTCTTGGGAACTGAGGTATTCCGGTGAACCGCCTTCGTCGTGAACCGCCACACAGGTTGCACAATGCGTTCGGGTAGAACTCTTTTCGAAAATCAGGCAGATATTTTTCCCTTTCAGCAGAGGATCCACCAGGTTCTCGCCAGCAAGTTTTCGCGCTTTCAGCGCAATCGCCAGGTCAACCAATCCAGTCACCTGCGCGTCACTCAAATCGGCCAGGCGAAGAACACTCTTGCCATATAGCCCCAAATCTGGTAGTTTCATGTGTTTTTCCTCTGATGGACGAAAGGATGCCCAGTACATTATAAATAATATAGCCCTTCAATGGTCTTTTGTGGTTGGCCGGAGGCAAAGCCGTCCGCTTCGCGGCCAACGGCATCCGCATTGTCGTGGATACCATCCTGGCCGAGTTGCGGAGCTTCCCTTGACAATCCGTCTGGGAAGGCGTTTTTGCGCTTATGACAATGGCGTCACCGTGACTTGAGGGACTCGGCGTCCCATGTCTGGCAATGTTCCCGTAGTATTTCCCGCTCGCGCTCAGGTAGAAACTGCCCGAAGCGGTGATAGACGTCCATGAAGCAGGAAATGTCTTCCACGACATTCTGCCTGCCATTGGCGAAAGTCACGAAGGTCGTCCCCTCCGACCATTTCGAGGAAAATTTCCGATGATTGCCAGGTGCGTCCAGCAGCAGGGGGATATGCTCCAGGTCCTGGGTCCAGTCCAAGAAACCGTATGCGACATAGCGGTATGGCTCCCCGGTGGCAGGACAGCACCGGAACTCCACCGGAGGATCAAAGTCTAGAAATTCCAGCTCTTCGCTCTGAAGCAGAAGCTCCAGCGTATCCGGCAGAATCATTTTGTCACCGCTGCCATCATCACCATAGAGCATCAAAGCCAAGCCGATATTTTTCATCCGGCTTCGACAGCCGGTGCACTGTGTCTTCACCACCATCCAACGGCGGTTTTGCTCCTCTCCATAGAAAAAAGTGCCTATGGCAAGCAGCCCAACCGCCAGCAAGATCCACCAGAAGATCGCACTTGGCTTTCGATGATTGCCTTGTTTGCCGAACATCACAGAATGCACGGGGTGATTTTTTCCAGCGGGATGGGCAGGGTGCGCTTCAGCTCCAGCGACTCAATCGCACGCTGCGCAAGATACGTGGAGCGGAAGCCCGCAAGTTCGTCGCAGGGAGACGGCAAGTCCTCCTGTATGGCGCGCACGAAGCCGTCGAGCATGGCCCGATGGCCCTTGTCCGGCATCAATGGCGTGGCATTCTCCTGGAGCTTGGCGTTGGTGCTGCCTGCGACATTGGCGAGGTATTTTGCCTGGAAAGCGGCGAAGCCCTGTCCCTTTTCGGGGAAGGGATCGTGCTGAGGCGCAAAGAATTCAGGGGCGTTCTCCGGCATGCCGTAGTAATTGTTCTCCACAAAATGGAGCGAGCGGAAGAGGGCGGCGTTGTCCGTGACTTCGTAGAGTTCCTTTGGGAAGTCGAAGGTGCCGGAGCAGGAGAAGTCCAGCGTCATGCTGGCTCCGCGGTCGAAGCGCAGGTGGATGCCGTGGGAGAGCCGTGAGGAGCCCCAGGCGGTGATTTCGCAGGGCAGCTGCGGTGCGAAGAACCAGCACGCCAGATCCAGCCAGTGCACGCTCTCGCCGATGATCTCGCCCCCGCCGGAGAGCGGGTCCAGATGCCCCAGTCCGTAGGAGGAACTCTCGTCCTGGATGCGGATCATCATGTGCGGGAGGTTCTCCTCCGGCAACGGCTCGCGCACGGTCTCCACATAGCGCCAGGGGTTGTGTTGCGGATTCGCGGCGTGATCCAGCCACTTCTTGCGCAGAGATTGCATGGCAGGGGACATCCGACGGTTCAGGTCCACGCAGAGCTTGACTCCGCCACGACGGACCGCACGGATGATGCGGTAGGCCTCTTCGTCGATCATCGCCATCGGCTTCTCGCAGAAGATGTGCTTGCCGGCCTTCGCGGCGGCCTCGATGATGGGCAGATGGACCTCATGCGTCGTGGCGATCTTGATGAAATCCACGTCCGGGTCGCCGAGGACCTCTTGCAGGTCACTCGTGCGGCACGGAACGGCAAATTTCTCTGCGGCTCGCCGTGCATTTTCCGGGTTCACATCGCAGACCCACTTCAGGTTTACATCTGGGTGCGCCGTGAGATTCACCAGATCTTGGTTCCATGCGAATTTCCCACAGCCAATCTGCGCGGCAGTCAAAACCTTTTTCGCCTTCATCAGATGATTTCCTCTAATTATGCAGAATTTCCCGATGAGTCTGTCCGTGCTTGAAAATTCAACGAATTTTCTTGAATGAGATGTATTTATCGATACTTTTTCCTTGCGTCCAACGCCCGGCATCACTGAACTGTGATGACAATCTCCCTCGTGTTCGCCGGAGGTGCATCTTTCTCCCAAGGACGGCTGTATTCAAATCGCAGAAGGCATTTCCCCTTCTCCTTGGTTCGATACTGAAAATGGAATATGCCAGGTGCTCCACAGAGATTCCGCTTGGCTTTTACAGTTTCGTATGATTTCCCAATGCACTCCAGAAGGTTATCCGAATCTTCGTCTTCGACTTGATTCCACACAAATCCAGTGGTCGCATTGCCCCTGATGTCGATGGTAAAAACCTCGTTGCAAGAGAGGGTTATCGAAGAAACGTCATCGCCGTTGAATCGGCGGGAAGCTGATGTGGTGCAGCCTGTTAGCAGGGCAACGATCAACGAGGACATGATTAGAAGTTTCATCTTTGTCGGGGTATGAGGCAAATGGTTTAAGGCGACAATCAAGATTCTCGCAATCATTCACTAAGAGGGGTGTCTCGCCGTTTAATATAACCTGGATCCGTGAATTTGCGTAGGGATGTAGCGTCGGCGCCTCGCACAAAGTATAATTCACGGATTCAGGTTTTTGTGTAACAAAGCAAATACAAAAAACGATGCCTTGGGAATTTCTCTGCGTCCTGCAAGTATCGTAGATATGTTCGCCTATGCATCGGTGAAGGCAGTTGCATTCAGGAAGGCCTTTCTATTATGGAGGTAATAAAAGACATAGGGAATGTACACCAGAAGTCCCGCAAACGGGATGACTGCGGAGAGTAGCGCAATAAGTAATACAAACAGAATTTTAAGAGACGTGAAAAGTAATTTGCCAATGCAGGCCCGAAGTGGATTTAGGAAGGCACGCAGAGGCGACATCACAAGAGCATTGAATGCAATATAAAACGTAACGAAACCGATGATCGGTATGCCATTGACCAGCAGACCGACAAGCGCGATGACGATTGCGCGGCGATCCAAATATTGCACTAATTCTATACGCATTGCATTATCCTGCCAGATTCTTGTGTGGCATCTTCTACAGGATGTATAGCGCAATGGAGTTGCACAATGCGGACAGCGGTGCAGGATTAGCAGCTTGAGTCGATGGGCGTGGAGCTGCTCGACATCGTTTAAATCTATCGATGCTCTCCGTGGTAGTCCACAAAGACCAATCGTGGCGACTTCTTCCTGACGTGCACCGCATTCCGGGCAGATTTCGGCAAGACTGGAGATGGATTTCCCGCAGGCCGAACAAAGGTGATTCGTGCTCTCTTCTATCTTCTTTAGACTGGTTTGTAGAATCTTGCCAAGTCCAAGGACAAGCAGCGCCAGCAAAAGGGAAAGAATCGGCAGCGCAATCGCCAGGACAAGGATAAATAGGGCCAAACTCTCCTCGGCACCAACAAGCATGGTCTGGAGATGTAGGTCGTTGCCAGGATCGATCAAATGCACGCAACGGACGACGGAACTACGTAATTTGACAAAAAACGCAGTCAATGCGCCGCTGACGATTGCCCCAAGCATGGCCAGAGGCAAAATTGTCGCTTCTTTTACCTCAGATATCGTCTGAATCTCTTGCAGGCCATCAACTTCCTGCTGGCTTAGAAAACCAAACGTGATGAGTGCTGATAGAATGACGCGGGCGTTTTTCTCAAATTGTGAATCATTGAGAAATTCGCGCAAGGCACTGTTCCAATTGGCGATGATTTCCAGGCTGGCAAGGATGCCGACTATGATGAAAATGAGGTCGTTGTTCATCCAATGTGGCGTCATTGATTGCATACGCTCAACTGCTGACGCCAAAAACTCTATGTGACCTCCATATCGAATGAAAAGCATATAGATGAAGACTGGCGTAAACATCCGAATGCTAACGATTCCTGGCAGGGAAAGAATCAACGAGATGGCATTGATGATGGGGACGATGTTGTGCATTTCTTATAGCTTTTTGGGAAAGCCATTGTAAATTGTTTATTGAACTATCATCTGGTTGTGTCATGTCATGATCCATACTATAAACGGCATTCTCCGATTCCTCTTCTCTTTCCTTTTTCTAGTGTGGTCAACTACTCTAGAGGAAGTGATGTCATTTTATCCATGAAAATTGTACATGACTGTATTATGGAGCCTGACCTTAGATATTATGAGCTTTACCTCGGGGACAGACCTTTGTTTTCAGGGAAAAACTAGCTCGGCACCGTAATGCCTGCATCTGTTTCCATTGCATAGCGAGGATTTTCCGGAGATGCTCACGAGTGGCATTTTTCGTCCAGGGGGCAATCAAACTGCCGCTCAGCTCCTCAACCAACCCAAAGTCATTAAGAGTTGCATGGTCCAAACGATGACTTGCCAACCCATAAGAATAACGATAAATACTTTATCTTCAAATTTATACCGACAGAATACGCAGGCAATGACTAGTCCTATGGAGTATAATATCAGGCCTCCAAAACCGAGTTTCGCGTAGAGTTCTTCGGCATTTATCGCCTTGTCCACCCAAACTGGTGCTGACACTTTGTCCAATGCATTAAGCAGTTTTAAGAACAGTTCCACGACCATATAGAGTGCAACACTCATCGGTGCTTGTAATAGAGCCAAAATCCAAGTCAGAGAATGGCGACGACTGCCAGGATGAATATGCAACTCCCATGCGCAGACTTGAGCCGCAACCATCGGTGCGCCAAAAAAGCAGAGCACGATGAGTAGCCCTACAAGGTGCCCCAATAGCAACTCCATAATGCTGATGCCTGGTTCATAGATGCCTCCAGGCATTAAGCCCAACAATAGTGTCATTACCAAAATGAATGCCAAATTCGCCCATAAAGTGATTTGAGGATATTTGTATTTCATTTTAGGATAGTTTTACTATGATTTTTGTAGGTTTCTACAAATCGTGCAATCGACTTGAAAATATGTCCTCATGGGGATAGGACATTATAATTTATTGTCTTAAAGTAGATTTTCCGTTATCCGAGAATAATTCAGGTGCGGCATACCGGTGTGGGGCTTGAGGGACTCGGATTTCGGCTCACGAATCTCGGGGTAGAGGGACTCAGGGTGTCGGGAGTCGGATAGGACTCGAAAGATTGGGGTCTGTCCCCAATTTGCAAGCAAATAAATAACTATACTACACTATAATCTAATTATGCAAATCTAGGTTTGCTGTTTGGTTCTACAGCCCAGGAAACACCTTTCCGATTACAATACCCCACTATAGTGCAAATCATGATATCTTAATAGTTATCAACAAAATAGATGTATCATTATGATATAACTACACTAAACTGCATTTTACTAAACTAAACTAAATTTTATCTTACTGCATTTTAGTTTAATGTAATAACATAAAATTATCTGCGGTGAAAAAATTTTTAAAATAATGTATATACGCGCGTGCAAACCCTGCAGACTATACTATAGTATTATGAGTTACGAATTTGCTATCCTCAACAAGCATGCCTGGGAACATCAATTCAATCGAGTTATTTGAGCAGCAGCTTTCTCGTTTAGGCGAGGAGCATTTTCTGGTATTGCTATGGGCGGCGATGGGGGAAGACAAGCAAGTCAAGTATAATATCACCAATCTTTTTGACGATTTGAAGCATAGCGGGATCACTCGAACCAAGCAGACTGCGGTAGCAATCGTGGAATCCCTACGGATTTTGTGTCTGATTGACGTCCGCGACGAGCGAAATCGAAAGAACATTTACATTACGGGGTTTGGCGCGAAGGCGTTAGAGAAACTCATCACCACGGGGCGCTTCGTAAAGAAGAACTCTTCATTTTTAGAGGAACTCAAGAAATGAAAACCATCGGCATAGGCGGTGCAGGCAGCAAGATTGCGGTCAAATTGGATTCGCAGTGCGCGGCAATCAACATCTCCGAAATCGAGCTGTCGAAGATTCCGACGTCGGGGGCAAAGATCCAGGCGTCGCTCCACGATGGCAGTGGGGTTTTCCAGGGTGCGCGGATGGATCCCGCAATTGGCTTGGAGGCCTACGGCTCGGTAAGCCGCCAATTAACCAACCTGATTCGCGGGGCGATGGTGATTTCGGCAACGGGTGGCGGAACCGGCAACGGCATCACGGCGGGAATCCTGCGGGATCTGACGGGGCGTCAGGAACAGATTCCCGTAGAGGAGAAGACCATCTTTGCGCTGGTATTGCCTTATGGCAAAATGGAGCCGGACGAATTTGTAAGCAACACCTCAGCATTCCTGAACGGTCCGTTGGCGGAGGCGATTGACAGCGGCAACACAGGCAACATCTTCATGTTCTCGAACCGCGTCAAATTTGAAAAACAACTGCCGGAGGACAAATACAACCAGATGATGGTAAACTCGCTGAAGGAGTTCTTTTCCATTCCGGAAAAAAATGCGCAACTGAAACTGCTAGAAGAACATATCGACCAAGCAGACTTTGCGCTTTTCCTCTCGAAGCCCTACTTCAACCATTTCACCGCATTCAATTTCAATCCGGAGAACGACTTCGGGAAACAACTCGCCACACATTGGAACCCGTTGCTGCTGGAGCCGGAGCAGCCCATCGAGGCACTCTTCCTGCTGGAGGTTCCCACCGGCAACGATGGCACGTGCTTCTACAGCATCCTCAAGCATTTCAATGACCAAGGCGTAAAACCCCTCTACAGCGTTGTGGAGAACCCCGCCCTCAAGGGACCACGTGTAAATGTCTCGCTCCTCTATTCGCGGAAACCTGCAGAAGAGGTCCAGAGCTTCAACCGCGAATCCGAAGAGCACGCCCAGACCAAAGTCCGCCGTACCATCGACCAGTATGTAGAATTGGAGCCACTTCAGGTCAATCTGGACTCGGAGGCGGACAAAGTCAAATCCAACGGCGAGGATGACATCATCAAGATGCTTAAGCGCATCAACAAACTTTAGCAGTCCTTATCACAAGGACAGCCGGCGCCAAGCCGAAGAATGCTGGATATAACGCAATATGGCAGCGGACAATCGAAGATACTTAACCCCAGAGGAACTAGGCCAGAGCGTGCCTCGAAAGACACCAGGGGCTCCAACGCCCCCGTCGCAAGTGACCGTCGGCCCGGCCTCGCCCCGCAAATTGGGGGACACTCTCGCCGTAGATGAAAATCTTGACCAGCTGGTCAAGAACATGCGCAAGAACGCTACGCCTGTCTATCTCCCAGAGAACCCTCTGAGCGATGCCGCCACCAATTATCTCAGTGCCACGTTGCCAGAACGCCTGGACAGCCTTTCGCCCGCCGCTCGTCAGGAACAAGCGCAGGCGCTGATGGACGGCGCATCCTACAACCTCGGTTCCTTTTTGGACCGCGGCGCGGAATCCGTGCTCTACAATGCGACAATCAACGGTTTCACATTCTGCGTGAAATCCATCCGCAACTGGAAGGACCGCTGGTTCGGCGATCCCCGCTACAAGGGCAACCAGGGCAAGTTGGCCAGCGTCTCCTACAAGACCAAATACAAGCACCTGAGCAACGAATTCAAGGTTGGTCAATTGCTGAACAACGCCTCCGTGGCCACCCTGGGCACGCAGATTCCGGTGAGCATCTTCTCTCTGCGCAAGGTCAGCAGCGTGGCACTGGAGCTGGGCTGGGATCTCCTGATGGAGCGCATCAACGGCATCGACCTGGGAACCAAGCCGCTTCAGAACGCGCTGAGCCTGGAGGACAAGGTTCGTGTCTGCCTCCAAATCTGCAAAGCCATCGGCCAATTCCATCAGCGGAATCTCATCCACTTGGACATCAAGCCCTCCAACTTCATGATGGAGCGCAGCGGTCGCATCCGGCTCATTGACTTCGGCATTTCGGTGCCCACCGGCTTCCAGAAGAAGACCATCGCCGGCACTGCGGGATTCATGTCCCCCGAACAAATCTGCCGCGCCGAACTGGGTATGGACACCGATATCTTCGCGCTTGGCGTGACCTTCTCCCTGCTCTTCGGAGCAAAGCCGCTGAACCAGGACCCCAATGACGCCGTGCAAAAGGACTTCCGGCACAGCGCGGCGCGGGACATGGAGAAGAATGAGATGACCGCCGTCGGTGAAATCCCTGAATTGACGGGAAACGCCTACCGTGAACTGGCGGATGTCATCCGCAATTGCACCGTCTATCGACGCGACCGACGAATCCCATCCTGCACCTTGTTGGCCAAGCAGCTCCAGAATGCGGCCGAAAACTGCGGATTGAATATCTAATGGACTGCCAACGGGCGCCCTCGCCTCCCAAACGCCTTGAAAAGCCTCAAACTCTTTATGGATTTGGGGCTTTTTTTATGCCACGCTCATGAAAAAGAACCTGTTCCTGGCTATCGTTGTTCTGGGCATTATCGTCGCACTGCCACTTTTGCTGCGCCATTCGTCGGAACAGTTGCCGTCCGCCAAGCGTCAACTGGTGATTCTCACTCCGCACAACGAGTCGATCCGGCATGAACTTGAGCTGGCTTTCCGTGAATACCACCGTCAGCGCCACAATGGCGAGGAAATCGCTATCGACTGGCGCAACGTCGGCGGCACTACGGAATGCGTGCGATATCTTAAAAGCACCTTTACCGCCAATTTCCAGCATGATTGGTGCAGACGGAATCCCGGCTTCAACTGGAACGACCAGGTCGCGGCCGACATCTTCAACGCCAAGACGCCCTTGGACGGCTCCAGCGACGCTTCACGGGCTCGCATAGACTTCCTGGGCAGTGATGTCGGAATCGACATCGATATCTTCATGGGGGGAGGGCAATATGACTACGCAGGGCTGGCAGCCGCAGGAATTCTGGTGCCCGCAGGCGTGCAGTCCCGTCATCCCGAATGGTTTGCAGGTGACGAGCCGATTCTGGCAGCCGGCGGAGGCGGAGAAACCTGGTACGACCGCGAGGACCGCTACTATCCCTCCTGCTTCTCCAGTTTTGGCATCATCCTGAATGTGGACCGCCTCAGCCAAGCCGGCTTCTCGGATGAGGAAATCGCGCAATTCGGCGCACATTGGAATGACCTGGCCGACCCCAGGCTCTATCAAGCCATCGGAATCGCCGACCCCTCCCAGAGCGGATCCATCAACAAATGCTTCGAGATGCTCATCCAGCGGGTAATGCAGGACGAGGTTGCCAAGACGCACCCCGACGAGGAACACCCGCAACCCACCCCAGAGGAACTTGAACGCGCCTGGACGCAGGCACTCACCCTCGTAAAGCAACTCGGCGGCAACGCCGCATACCTCACCTTCTCCGCCGGAAAAGTCCCCGCCGACGCCGCCACCGGCCAGATCGCCGCCGGAATGTGCATCGACTTCTACGGCCGCTCGCAGGTGGATTGGGAATTGGCGCATGTCGG
>JAEEGL013540403.1_pt1 | contig 11248 bp, 8 predicted proteins | sample 9134231 | NCBI WGS metagenome assembly JAEEGL01 (sample SAMN16246548, study PRJNA631951) | gut metagenome | biome: gut microbiome; feature: rumen; material: fiber-attached | host: Bos | place: Iran: Karaj | collected 2018-10
TGCCAAACAACACCAACCGGGAACTTTTCGCATCGAATAATAACGATATGATGGAACGTTTCCTAAATAACGTCTCTCTCGAAAAAAACGAGACCCTGGCCGATCTTATGGCCAAGGTCTATAATTCTTTGGATAAATATGTAGCCGGTGATCTCGTCATGACCGACGACAAGGCTCCCGTGGAGCTTCTCAGCATGAGAGCGATAGACGAGCTGGTTTCCGACGAACTGGCATACTATCAGGACATCCTTCACGAGGAAGGCATCCGCGGCCTCGTGGAGCGTTTCCTATAGGACGTGTTCCTCCTGCTCCTCTTTGACTCCGATAAGACAGATAGCTTTGGCTCTTCCTCCGGGAAGAGCTTTTATTATCTCGCTGATGCTGAAATATCTCATGCTAAGCCCCGCGTTGTGCGCGGTAAAATGCATGCCGTCTTTTTTGATATAGAAAGTATGCACCTGCCTGAAAATATCGTCCTTATCGTTCATTACGGTCAGAATGAAATGATCGCAAAAATATCCCAGCACATCCAGATCCGTCTCGTCCATGGTGAAATTCACCGTTATGCCGATAAGTCTCAGATAATCGACGATAGCCTTCGGGGACACTCCGAATCGACCCGCCCTTAGAATACCGTCATTCTCGAAAGTCTCGATAAGATCTGGAAGCGGCACTTTAAAGGAACCCCCGTCGTATCTAAGGAGCATATTGTACACCGCTATCACCTCACAGCCCGAATAATCCAGGGTGGACTTGCCGAGGCTCATGTCCCTAAGCTCGGACTGGCGCTCTATCAGGGCTGTTTTCGGTGATAATTCACGGGACTTCATCCCGGCCAGAACGAAGGCGCCGTGAGATGGAGTCTCCATAAGCCTGTCGAAGGCCTGTCTGTTGGTGACGTCATTTGCAGAAAAGTTGCGTCTGATCCTTTTTTCGACCCATCTCATCCTGTCGATGAAGTTCACGACCGTCCTGTTATTCAGTTTGCCGGGTATCTTCTTTCCAATCATCTTACTTGGATAACGATCATCCCAGATAATGATCCTTTAAGTATCTTATTTGCCAAGTCCTCTGTTCTTAAGGAGCTTCTTGTAGGTCTTCGCTTTTTTGCCGGGGAGTTTCAGTTTAGCTTTCTTGGGCACTCCTTTGAAGGCATTCTTGCCGACCTTTTTGGATGTAAGTGAAGTCGTCTTAATGGTCAGTGTCTTGACCTTCCTGCAATTGTAGAATGCGTACTTTCCTATGCTCTTTACGTTCTTGCCTATCGTTATGGTCTTCAGTTTTTTGCAGTTCCTGCAAGCACTGGCGTTGATCTTTGTGACCTTGTAGCTCTTCCCGTTTGCTTTAACAGTGGCGGGGATCACAATCTTGGTGATGGTCTTCTTTGCAGGTTTGACGAAGGTCACAGACTTCTTGCCGGTCACCTGGTATGTCAGTCCGTTTTTTGTGAAAAGGTTCTTGTCGTTTTTCTTCTTTACCGAGATCATGAAAGGTGAGAACTCGTCCACGTCCATGCATACCTTGCCGGAGTCAATGACTGCGTTCTGTGTCTGAACTGTACCGTCAGAAAGCAGATGTCTGATCTTCAGCTTATCTCCATCCTCAAAGCCTTCCGGAACGTCGAAGAAGACCTTGGTCTTCTCAGAAGACATGTCGCAGGCTCCCTTTACGTCCACTTCATAAAAGCCTTTTACGTTGTATCCATTCTGTTCCAGCGCCTCATAGGCTTCCCCACTCTCGTCGAGTTCCTTGACCTTCAGCTTGGTGGAATCATCCATGGTGGAATTCGATACGAAAACGCCCGTCTTCGAATTCTCTATTCCAACGTAATATGTGGAAGAAGAAAGATCGGCTTTTATATATCCCTCATCAGGCTTGTCGCCTAAAATCTTGCCCAGTTCTGAGTCTTCATCCAGATAATACACGGAGTTGCCATAGTTATCGCTAAGTTGTATTTCATAGATATAGTGCGTTCCATAACAGTCACCGCTGACCAGAACTTCATATCTTCCTGTTTTATCATTATACGTACAGCTTGTAGCAAAGAAATCGCCCAAGCCGCCGCCCCATATATTGGTATTATAGCAGTCCACTCCGGTGTCATCCTGAGCTTTGAAGCTGATGATAGTCTGCTCTTCCCTGTCGAGGTAGATCTTTTCGACCTTGAATGAATCAGTGTCCAGAACGGGCGGGGTGATATCTCCCTTTCCGCCCCTGACTGTGAAATTCGCAGCGCTCAGGTCAGCATCCTTTCCTTCTACACCAACGTAATCCGTGTATTTTTCCAAAAAACTCTGTTCCCTGTCAACGTATGTGACGATATTGCCGAAAGCATCCTCTGCCGCGAAAACCAAAGGTTCGTATTTACCGTAGTTGCTGCAGTCCACCTCATACTCAAAATAACCGCTTTCGGGATCATAATCACCGTAAGTACGAAGGACAGCGCTTGAATACGCATAATCAAAATATGTACTTGCTACCGGAGAATCATCGCTTATCTTCACCTTGAATCTGACCTTATCCTTAAGGTCAGGATTTTTATCCGAGACTGTCAGGCTGTCAAAATCAATGGCAGGCGCATCGTTTTCCTTAACGTATGCTCCCTGTGAAACGGTGAAATTTCCCTTACTCAGATCAATATACTCAACAAATGATTCAGAATAATCCTGAGGTACTTTGGCGCTTGCGCTGTTGTAGTATTCCTTGTTGTTGGAATATACGTCTGTGATCCTTATGCATTGTATCTCATTAAGACCGAAATATCTGGGCTCCACATCAAAATCCCAAAGACCTGTCGATTCATTATATTCGCCGATCCCATAATCAGCTATTTCGCCTACGCCCATTACCCATAACGTTGCATCTGCGATATCAGATTCATCGGTGATCTTCATGGAAATAGTTACTTTTTCGGCTTTGTCGGCCGTAGTCTTATCGACTTTGACTGTATCAGCGTCCACCACAGGCGCACTGGTGTCCTTATCCGCTGCATATGCGGGACTTGCAGGCACCTGGAGGAAAACAAACAGCATCAGAAAACACAGGATCAGGCAAAAGTATTTCTTTATCATTGTTTTACCTCCTTCATATCATATTGCACAAAAAATCTATATTATTTATATTATCAGTATAATTTTACCTTGCTTCAAACATAAAAGCAAGCGACTAAATAAAAAACAAAGCTCCCATGGGGTCAAGCCCGGGAGCTCTGCTATTCAATGATATTTTATTTTGCTTCAAATACTGCCTTGCATCCCTTGTAGGTCATGTAGCAGTCAAGTTTGGACACTACCTCAAATGGCGCGTGCATGCTGAGCACGGGAACGCCGGCATCGATGGTCTCGATGTTTCTGTTTGCCATGTCGAGCGCAACTGTTCCGCCGCCGCCTTCGTCGATCTTACCCATTTCGGTGAGCTGCCAGAGAACGTCATTATCGGTAAACAGTTTTCTGATGTATGCAACAGTCTCCGCGTTAGCATCGGAAGCTCCGCCTTTGCCGCGGCCTCCGGTGTATTTGCAGATCGCGATACCATGGTTGACCCTTGATTCATTATTCGCTTCGAATACTTCCATAAAGTTTGGATCAAGAGCAGCTGTAACGTCTGCAGAAAGGCAGAATGATTTGCTGAAGCAGTCATAGAGATCTACTCCCTGACCCTTGCACATGTCGTTCATGAAATGCTCGAAAGCCTGAGAGATCATTCCGGTGATACCCATGGATCCGACCTCTTCCTTATCGGCGAATATGCATACCGCAGTTCTTTCCGGGATGTCTTCCATATCCAGAAGAGCCTTGAGCTCTGCGAAGGCGCAGACTCTGTCGTCATGGCCGTAAGCACCGATAAAGCTTCTGTCGAAACCGATCTCCACCGCGTCAAAAGCAGGTACGGTCTCAAGTTCTGCTGACATGAAGTCCTCTTCCACCATACCATACTTCTCATTCAGGAGTTCCATGACGTACTGCTTGACCCTGGACTTTGCTTCCTTGTCTTCGCAGGGAACGGATCCGATAAGAAGGTTCAGATTCTCTCCCGGGATCGCCTCTCCAAGGGGCTTCGCAGCCTGCTGTTTGCCAAGGTGAGGAAGAATATCGGTGATGACGAACTTAGGCTCGTCGCCCTGACCAAATTTAACTTCAAGTTTGCTTCCATCCTTAAGGCAGATCACTCCGTGAAGTTCCAAAGGAATGGTGAGCCACTGGAACTTCTTGATGCCGCCATAATAGTGCGTTTTGAGGTAAGCCATCTCCTCAGCCTCATACAGCGGATTTGGCTTCAGGTCAAGTCTCGGTGAATCAGTATGAGCTGCAGCGATATTGGCTCCCTCTTCAAGTGACTTTTTGCCTATTACTGCCAGATCTATGTTCTTGCCACGGTTATTGTAGTAGACCTTGTCGCCGGGCTTGAGTTCCATTCCCTTGACGTAGGGCTTGAATCCCTTGGCTTCAGCCAGTTTGATGCATTCCACCACGCATTCTCTTTCGGTCTTGGCCGCATTCATGAAATCTATATAAGCTTTAGAATAGTCCTCCATCTTAGCCTTGTCAGCTTCAGAGATCACGTCATAGCCATTTTTCTTTTCGATCAATACTCCCATAAAATAAAAAACTCCTTTTTCGTGAAAATAAGGGACCCGCGAGGGGTCCCCTATTCGAGTTTAACCTATTTAAGATTTTAAATCAAGTGTAAGATTATTCTATCTTTTCAGATTAAGCTACGGGCTGTGCATACTGTAAGAAGTAATATCCCATTGAAGTGTATCCAATGTTCTTCATTGTCTTGTTGCAGTATACGTTTGTGTAGTAGTAGATAGGTGCTACAGGGAATCCGCCTTCGCCGAACAGAGTTTCTTCTGCTTCATAGAGAGCCTTGTCACGGTCAGTGCCTGCGGGTGTTGCCTTAGCTGTCTTGATAGCTTCGTCGAACGCAGGATCACTATAGAGACCATAGTTGTATGCGTTTCCGGTAACCATCAGTTCGAGATAAGTGATAGGGTCATTGTAGTCAGCGATCCAGCCAAGACGTGCAACTCCGAACTTATGCTCGCCAAGTCCGTTGGTGTAGGTGTTCCACTCCTGGTTCTCCAGTGAGATGTTCAGTCCGAGAACGTTGCCCCAGTCCTGTCCGCATGCTTCTGCGATAGCCTTGTGAGCGTCGCTGGTGTTGAAGTTGTAAACGATAGTGGTGTTAGGATCCCACTTGCCTTCGTCTACTGCTTCCTGATAAAGCTTCTTTGCAAGGTCGCACTTGCCCTCATAAGTTGAGAGGTCAGCATCGGGATACTTCTCTGCAAGCCAAGCATAAACTGCGCCGAGTTCAGATGAACCATAAGCGAAATCTGCGCCTGTGGAATCAAGGATACCGGATGCTACGAAACCTGTAGCGGGAGATTCTCCTGCCTGAGTTACGTTGTCAACGATGTTCTGTCTGTCGATGCAAAGTACCATAGCAGCTCTTACTCTCCAGTCAGTGATCTTGTCACAGTTGAGATACAGGAAGTAAGTACCAACGTAAGGATCGATGAAGCAGTCGCCGGAATCCTTCAGAGATGAGATCATATCGTTAGGAATGGATTCAACGAATGCCCACTCACCTGACTGATAAGCTGAAAGGATAGCTGTCTCATCAGCGGACAGATACCAATCGATCTCATCAGGTCCAAGGTTGTCTACATCATAGTACTGATCGTTGGGAACCATCTTGATGACGGAGTCATGTGTCCACTCTGTCAGCTTGTAAGGTCCGTTGCAAACGATCTTTTCAGGGGATGTCCAGTCATCATTTCCTTCAACTACGTCTTCTCTCAGAGGCATAAGTGAAGCGAATGCGCACATCTCAGGGAAGTAAGGGGTATCCTGGCAAAGTGTGATCTCAAGAGTGGAATCATCAATAGCCTTGATTCCAAGTTCGCTGGGTTCCTTTTCTCCGGCCTGGATCTCTGCAGCATTTACAACGATGCCGTCCAGGAAGTATCCATATTCAGATGCAGTAGCAGGATTTACAAGTCTCTGCCATGAATATACCCAATCCTGAGCCTTTACGGGTTCACCGTCAGACCACTTAGCGTCGGATCTGATCTTGAAGGTATAAACAAGTCCGTCATCAGATACTTCATAGCTTTCTGCCTGGCCATAATCAATCTTGGTCAGCATTACGTTTCCGCTTTCGTCAGCAGCTTCGCCTGTGGAAACATACTTCATGAGGTTCTCAAACATATGGTTAGCATATGTGGAACCGTCAACGGAACTGATGAGACCGGGGTCGATAGTCTCAGGCTCAGAAGCGATACAAGCTGTCGCTATGAAAGGTGCTGCTTCGCCTTCGCCTTCTCCTTCGGGAGCAGGTTCACTGCTTCCTCCTCCGCAAGCTGCGAATGTGAATACTACAGCAAGACAAAGGATGAGAATCAAAAACTTCTTCATAATAATTTTCCTCCTTCAAAATTCCTTTGAATACTATAATTATGTTTAAGTAACTTAGTGTTACAAACATACATCTTATTGAGATCCTTTTCGGATCTGAATGTGTACGCTTTACGCTATTTCTCAAGCAGGTGGCAGGCCGCATAATGACCGCCGCCGTAATCCTTGAATTCAGGTATCTCCTGTTTGCAGCGCTCGGTAGCGTACGGACATCTCGTATGGAACTTACATCCGGATGGTGGATTGATCGGGCTGGGGATATCTCCTTCCAGTATCAGTCTCTCTCTGGATCTGGTCACCACAGGGTCGGGGATTGGTACTGCGCTCATCAACGTCTTAGTATAAGGGTGGATGGGATTCTTATAGAGTTCATAAGATTCCGCAAGTTCTACCATATTCCCCAGATACATTACTCCGATACGATTTGATATATGACGTACTACCGAAATATCATGAGCGATGAACAGATAAGTCAGTCCCAGTTCAGCCTGTAGATCCTCAAGCATGTTGACGACCTGAGACTGAATGGATACATCAAGTGCCGATATAGGCTCGTCGCAAACGATGAACTCCGGTTCCACCGCTAATGCTCTGGCGATGCCTATTCTCTGCTGCTGTCCGCCTGAGAACTCGTGAGGGAAACGGTTGGAGTGCTCGGTATTGAGTCCTACAGCCTCCAGAAGTTCATTGATCCTGGTGGTTCTTTCTCCTTTTCCGGTGTAAAGTTTGTGGATATCCAGCGCTTCGCCTACGATCTCTCCTACCGTCATACGCGGATCAAGCGACGCGGATGGATCCTGGAAAATGATCTGCATCTTTCGTCTGTAGGGCAGCATCTTCTCCGCGATCTTTTTTTCTGAGTCGAATATCGTCTTTCCGTCATAGACTATCTTGCCCGACGTAGGCTCATATAATCTGATGATAGTACGTCCGAGGGTGGTCTTTCCACAGCCTGATTCTCCAACCAGACCCAGAGTCTCACCCTTAAATATGTCTAAAGTAACGCCGTCAACAGCCTTTACTGTCTGCTTCTTATTGAAGCCTGCCTTTTTGACGCTGAAGTGTTTCTTAAGGTCCTTTATTTCCAGGAGTTTTGTCTTTTCAGCCATTATTCACTTACCTCCTGTTTCTTTTCTTCCTCTGCAGTCTCAGCTTTAGTGCCGTTCTTGCCCATGAAATGCAGCCAGCATGCTGAGATATGTCCGTCTCCAAGATCCGCGTACGGCGGTTCCTTGGTGAGGCAGATCTTCATGCAGTGAGCGCATCTCGGTCCGAAGTGACAGCCCTCAGGAGGATTCAGCAGATCGACCGGAGTTCCCTCGATGGGGATCAGTCTCTCATGCTCATCTTCATCCAATCTGGGCATGGATGCCAGAAGTCCCATTGTGTAAGGATGCGCCGGTCTGTAGAAAATATCCTCATCGGTTCCCTGCTCTACGATCTTGCCGGCATACATTACCGATACTCTGTCGCACATCTCAGCCACAACGCCCAGGTTATGAGTGATAAAGATGATGGCTGTGTTTTCCTTTTTCTGAAGGCTCTTCATCAAGTCGAGGATCTGTGCCTGAATGGTAACGTCAAGAGCGGTCGTAGGCTCATCAGCGATCAAAAGCATTGGATCGCATATGAGAGCCATGGCGATCATAGCACGCTGACGCATACCGCCGGAGAACTCATGCGGATACTGATCCACACGTTTCTCCGCGTTGTTGATGCCTACCAGTTCCAGCATTTCAATGGCGCGTGCCCTTGCCTTATCCTTAGGATAGTTCTTATCATGGCAGGTAAGAGCTTCCATAAGCTGATTTCCAATGGTATATACGGGATTCAGGCAGGTCATGGGATTCTGGAAGATCATGCTGACTTTGTTTCCTCTGAAGTTTCTCATCTGTTCTTCATCATAAGCCAGTATATCCTCGCCGTCAAAAGTGATCGATCCACCTATGACCTTGCCGGGATTTTGAAGAAGTCCCATGATAGAGTATGCTTCTACGGACTTTCCGGATCCCGACTCGCCTACGATACCCATAACTTCATTCTCCTTCAGGGAATAGCTGATGCCGTCAACAGCCTTGACCTCACCTGCAGGAGTAAAGAAGGATACTTTAAGATCCTTTATTTCAAGTATTGTTTTTCTTTCATCCGACATTATTCCACCTCCCTACTTTTTAAGACGAGGATCGAGAGCGTCTCTCAAGCCGTCGCCGACCAGGTTAAGGGAAAGAACTATAATAGTAAGTATGATTCCCGGGAATAATAGCCTGTATGGGAAGATAGTCAATGTTCCGAGAGCATCAGAACAAAGTGATCCCAGGGATGCCATGGGGGCTGAAACTCCAAGCCCCAGGAAGGACAGGAAAGATTCCAAAAAGATTGCCGAAGGGATCTGGAGGCAGGTCGTGATAACAAGCTGACCTACGCAGTTCGGCAAAAGATGCCTTCTGATGATCCTGCCATTTGAAGCTCCGAGAGCCGTGGCAGCTGTCACATATTCCTGTTTCTTAAGCATCAGTACCTGACCGCGGACTATACGGGACATCGTTACCCAATACAGCACAGCGAAGGTAATGAAGATACTTACGATACCGGCACCCAGCGTGGAAAGCGCATTGGCAAACCACGTATCTGATGAGTCGAACCAGTTCTGAAGAGGATCCTTAAGAACGACCTGAAGGAGAAGTACGATCAGTACTTCAGGTATCGAGTAGATCAGTTCGACGATCCTCATCATCACAAAGTCAACTACGCCTCCGCAGAGACCCGAGATAGCTCCATAGATGGAACCGATCACAAGTACTATGAGAGCAGCTACGATACCTATAACGATGGATACTCTTGCGCCATACATGGTTCTGGCGAGTATATCACGTCCCTGTGAATCCGTTCCTACAACGTGCGGGAACACCTTGGATACTACGTCGATCTCTTTGGCGCCTTCCGCTATCTCTGTAGTGAACTCAATTGGAGTCGAAGCCTTGATCTCTCCGTTCTGGATATCAGATTCGTCCACTACGGACACTACACCATCCTTGACGATGATGACTGAATTTGCCAGCTTGTTTTCAAGTTCGAAACAATAAGTGTTTCCCTTATGCTTAATGTAGTATGTGCCCGGATCGAGAGCTGTAGCAGAACCGGGCTGAAGAGCTGTAGCGAACATGCAGTCCGCTTCATTTTCTATGCTCTTGACCAGAGCCTCCTGATCCGAAAATTCAAAAGGCCCAAGTTTCTGTGAACTTCTATATTGATTTGAATAATCATATGGAATGAGCGTCGGTCCTATAAAAGCAAAGAACAGCATGATCAGGAAGACCACCAAAGCTACCATGGAAACGGTATTTCTTTTGAATCTTCTCGCTGCATCTCTCCAGTAGGAAACGCTCTTTCTTACCTCGACCATGTTTTCCTTCTCTGAATCCGTTGCGGGTTCAAAGGCGGAATCATCGATACCATAGTCAGCCCAGACTTTCTCAGGGTCTACCTGAAACGGGCTGATCTTTTTAAATGCCTGTTTCACGTTTACCTCCTTACTCGTCTGTTGAACTCAGGGTGATCCTTGGATCTACGATCTTATATGCTATATCTACCACCAGATTCATAAAGATGACCAGCACGGATACTACTACAGTAGTAGCCATGATGACCGGATAGTCACGGTTGATTACGCCGTCAACGAAATATTTTCCGAGTCCCGGTATGGAGAATGTAGTCTCCACTACAAAGGAGCCAGTGATAATGAAAGCAGTCAGAGGTCCCAGGAAAGTAATGACCGGGATCAGAGAATTTCTCAAAGCATGTTTAAGAACGATCCATTTATTCTTGACACCCTTCGCCTTGGCTGTACGGATATAATCCTGATTTATGGCATCCAGCATTGACGTTCTGGTAAGCTTGGCGATATAACACACGTCATAGAATGAGAGTGATATAACCGGCATGATATATGCCTTCCAGCTTGTCAGACTGCCGGAAAGAGTAGGAAGCCACTGAAGCTTTACCGCAAAGAATATCAAAAGTGTAGCCGCCAGTACGAAAGTGGGTATTGCGACACCTACGGTCGTCAACACCCTAAGCAGGCCATCTATCCATGTACCTCGTTTGTACGCTGCCAGACAGCCCAACGGTATTCCCAGGACAACAGCTACGATGATCGCGCAGATACCCAGCTTTATGGATAAAATAAATTTCCCCTGTCCGAACATAATATTCTTAACAGGCGTACCTTCCTGCATCTTAAGAGAAACGCCAAGGTCTCCATGTGCATAGTTCACGACATAGTTCTTGAGCTGAACTATGAGAGGTTTGTCGAGACCATATTTCTCGTTAGCCAACTGTATCTGTTGCGGTGTAGATTTTTCTGTAAGGAACGGGCTTCCGGGAATGGTGTTCATCAGGAAGAATGTAATAGTCATGATTAAGAGCACAGTTGCCACTGCTGCTGCCAGTCGCTTAATGATATAAATAAGCAAATAATCACGTCCTTTCCTGTGGTGTATTGTCATAATAATATTGACACGAACTTATTCTATCACATAATCTTCACAATAGCAATGTTTTAAGTAGTTAAAGTAACAGTATTTTGAACAAAAGTCTAAAATCAGTTTTTATTTTTTGATCTGTAACAACTATACGGTCAGAATACTTGCATCAAAAAGTATCTTACGATAAAACAGGGCAGACTCTTCTTTAGGCGAGTCTGCCCTGTTTCAGATCATTTTATCCTATCTTCTGCCCCTCTTTTTGAAGTCCTTTTCGATCTTCTCCTTCCAGGAGCCATCCATGCGTACAGTATCACTCATCGATCTCATGGCGCTCATGGCGCA
>JAEEGL014247438.1_pt1 | contig 11248 bp, 13 predicted proteins | sample 9134231 | NCBI WGS metagenome assembly JAEEGL01 (sample SAMN16246548, study PRJNA631951) | gut metagenome | biome: gut microbiome; feature: rumen; material: fiber-attached | host: Bos | place: Iran: Karaj | collected 2018-10
ACTATGTTATAATCTATTAGGAAATGAGTGAATAATATGGAAATATTAAAACATTATATAATTATATTTTTAATTTCAATGGTTCCTTTAATTGAATTAAGAGGAGCTATTCCATATGCAATAGGATTCATAGAACATGGTACTGAATTAAATATTGCATTATGTTATGTTATTGCTATAATAGGTAACATGTTACCTGTACCATTTATATATTTCTTTGCAAGAAAAGTTCTTGTATGGGGAAAAGATAAAAAGGTATTAGGTAAATTTTTCACTTTCTGTTTAGAGAAAGGTGAAAAAGGTGGAGAAAAATTAAAAGCAAAAGCTAAAAATGGTTTATTTGTAGCTTTACTTTTATTTGTAGGTATTCCACTTCCTGGAACAGGAGCGTGGACAGGTACTCTTGCTGCTTCTATTCTAGATATGGGATTTAAAAAGTCTGTTATAGCAGTTATGTTAGGAGTTATTCTAGCAGGTGTTATTATGGGTGTATTAAGCTACTTTGGTTTTAGTGCAATATTCTAGGGGGATGAATATAGATGGAAACAAGTAAGACTTTATTTGATTATGTAGATGAAAATAGTTTAAAAACATTTGAAGAAAAACCATATAATGAATTAGATTCATTAATACTTGGTATATTATCTTATTTAGATTTAGGAGGAATTGTTCCTAAAGATCATGAAAAGATAACTATGGAAAAAGCTCTTGAAAAGTTTTATAAAAGATATTCAAGTGATGAAAGTTTCAAATTACATGGAACTGGTTTAAGAGCGGCTTATTCTATAATGTGTACTTTAAGAAATAGTACAAGATATAAAGACTTACTATTATATAACTATGATTATCAATCACATGATGATTTACAATTTTCAGCTCTATGTATTGACATAGATGATAAAACTACATATATCTCATTTGAAGGAACAGATGATTTAGTGAGTGGTTGGAGAGAAGATTGTGAAGCAGCTTATATGTTTCCAACTAATTCTCAAAAATTAGCAATTGATTATGTTAATAATCATATTCAAATATTTAGTAAAAGAAATTATATATTAGGTGGACATTCAAAAGGTGGTAACTTAGCATTAGTTGCTGGTATGTATGCTAATGTTATAGTAAAATTTAGAATAAAAAAAATATATTCTTTCGATGGTCCTGGTTTAAGAAGTATGGAATTAAATTCCATACATTATAAGACTATTAAAAGAAGATTTGAACATATAATACCAGATTATTCTATAGTTGGTTTATTCATGAGAAATGATGGTAATTATAGAGTTGTTAAATCTTCTAAAAAGGGATTACTTGCACATGATGCAAATAATTGGTGTATAGATGATGATCATTTAGTTAAATCTAAATTATCTAATAGTAGTAAAAAGTTAGATAGATTATTAAAGAAATGGTTAGATCAATATAGTTTAGAAGAAAGAGCATACTTTGTAGATGAAGTATTTGATATATTTGATAGAGTAGGAATAAAAGACTTTGTTGAAGTAAAAGCTAATATGGTTCCTAAAATGTTAAAGATATTAAAAGAAAGAAAGAATATGGATAAGAAAGCTAAAAAAATGCTTTCAGATTTATTAATTACTATATTCCAATGGGCTTTTAGAAAAAAATAGAAATAATTTACATGATTATTTCTTTTTTTATGAAAAAAACTTTTTATTCATGTTATAATATGTATGAGAATAAGAAGGTAGGGTTAGCTTATGGAATATAAGACTAAAAGATTAGACGTAAAAAAATTTATTCCTGAATATATTCCAATTATGTTTAACATATGGGGAAGCGATAGAGAAGTTGGACGTTATATGCCAGAATTTGATCCTACTTGGGATTTAGATACATTTACTGAACATATAATGCATACATTTAGATACGAAGATTATGAAAGATGTATTATTAAAGAAAAGAAATCTAATGAAGTAATAGGTTATATTTCAATATTTCAAGAAGATAGTAGAAGTAAATCTATTAATATATATTTAAAGAAAGATTATTGGAATAAAGGATATGCTACTGAAGCTATTGAATCTTTAGTAGAAATCTTAAAAGCTCAAGGAGTAGGTTCTATATATGCAACATGCGATAATAGAAACATAGGAGCTTCTAGAGTATTAGAAAAAAATAAATTCGAATGTATAGATGTTATTAAAGGTGAAAGAGTTGATATAGATGGTAATGTTGGTGATGAACTTCTATATGAACTTGAAATAATTAGAGTACTTTACAATCAATAAAAAAAACAGGTTTAAACCTGTTTTTTACTTTTTATAAAAGATAGTAAATCTTGATCTACTGACTCACTATCAAATTTGTTGATTTCAGTACAATATTTGTAATATTCAAATTCATCATATGTTCCAACATAGTGTACTTGATGAACATTTAAATCTATGATTCTATAATTTTTACCTTCTTCAAGATCATCTAATCTTATAGTATATAAAGAATTACCATTTCTTCTTAATACTAAATAACATATGTCATCAGTTAATTTATCTTCAGCAACAATAGTACATGATGTTATTTTTTTATTGTAGTTTTCTTTACTTTTTGCTTTTTTGCTATATTTTTTATGTCTAGCACAATCTTTTTTTAGTTGTTTTATATTTTCTATTTCCTCATCATTTGCTCTTAGACATATATTATATAAGTTTCTTATATCAATATCTTTTGTCTCGTCAAATAATGCATCAAATGGAGCACCTGCTATTGTAATTCTGTGTGATGGATTAGCTATGGTTCTTACTTTAAAACAATTTAGTATATTTCCAGATGTACCATATACATAGTATAGGTTAGAATTATAATTAATTAAGTCTCCTCTTGTAGTTGTTGGCTTTTGTTTTTGATCTTTAGCATTCATATATTTATCTACAATTGCATTTGCTATATTTTCTTGTACTATATCTACAACTTTTAATTGATCATAGTTGAATACAAACTTAGTATCATTTAATAACATTTCATATGTAACACCATTTATAGTTACTAGATTCTTATTTCCATTTTTCCTTAATCCTATAAGGGAAATATAAACTTCGTTTATATCTCTTATAAAATAAAGATCATCCATATATCTAACTATTAAGTTTTTTCTTAATTCAGTTGGATTTTTTAATGCATTCATTTTATCTTGGAAATGCTTTAAATCTTCCATAGATAATCTACTAACTTTTTCTACAAATTTTCTTTCATCAATTGTATGAGCATTGTTAAGAAAAAAGATTGTATCTTTCTTAACTTTACCTGTTTCAATAGTGAAGTATGGCATTAAATTTTCTTTGTCTAATGAACTTCTACATGATGTACCAGCTATAGCTATTAATGAATCTCCTTTGTTTTCAATAACTATGAATGGACCAACTTGATGTCCAAATCCTAGTATATTTTTTTCTGTATCATTACTATATCTTTTAGCAAGTATAATATCACCAACAGATATATCACTAAATTTATAACAAGTATTGGGCAGGTGGACGGAGTTATTGCTTCCTATATATGTAGTATAATTAAAACTTTTTATTCCTTCTATAAACTTCTCCATGATTAAATCTCCTGCTTAAATCCATCATAAGTATAACATATTTTATAAAATATGGTAAAATATTATGTAGGTGAAACATATGAAGAATACTGAATGGTATAAATTAGACAATATGGGTGTTTATTATGCTTCTACTAAGGATAGAAAAAATCCGACTGTATTCAGATTTACTGCTACTATGAAAGATGAAGTTGATGTAGTCAACTTAAGAGTAGCTTTAGAGGATACAATGGAGGTTTATCCTAATTTTAATGTTACCTTAAAAAAAGGTTTATTTTGGTATTACTTAGAAGAAGAACATCATTTACCTGATATTAAAGAAGAGAATAAAGCAGTATGTGCTAGGGTATATAAATCTGAATATGATATTCTTTATAGAATTTCATATTATAAGAAAAGAATTAATTTTGAAGTATCTCATATAGTATCTGATGGAAGAGGTACTATTGAAGTATTTAAAACTTTAATAGCGAATTATGTTAAATATCAATATAAAGTTAAAAATATAAAATTAAGCAATAGTACTATTGAAGAACATTCTGAGGATTCATTTGATAAATACTATGAAAAATTAAAAAGAACTAAAAGTAAAGATGGTAAGATATATAGATATAAAAATAAATTATTACCATTTGAAGATGCTAAATTCATTGAATTACATTTAAATTGTAAAAAGGTATTAGATAAAGCTCATGAATATAATTCTACAATTACAGAATATTTAGGAGCTGTGTTAATACAATCTATATTAAAAGAAATGAAACAATTAGATAAGGGTAAATATATTAAAATAGATTTACCTGTAGACTTAAGAAGTTATTTTAGATCTGAATCTTCAAGAAACTTCTTTGGTTTAACTTATCTATCTTATAAGTTTAATGGAGAAGTAGATGAAATAGATAAGATTATTAAAGTCATAAATGATCAAATGTCTGAGAAGATTAAGAAAGAAAATATAAGTAAGAGAGTTAACCAAATGGTTAGTTTCCAAAAAAACTTTGCTGTAAGAGCAATACCTATATTTGTAAAAGATATATTCTTAAAAACAGTAAATGAATTTACTGGTAATCCAACTACATCTTTATCTAATGTTGGTAAGATATCATTTAGCAAAGAAGTAGATCCATATGTTGAAACAGTAGCAGCAATGATTAGTCCTGAAAATAATTTTAAGATTACTATTTGTACATATGGTAATGATTTAGTTATTAGTATATCTGATAAATTTAGAAGAAATAATATAGTTAAGAATTATGTAAGATCTTTAATAGAATTAGATAAAGATGCTTTCATAATTTCAAATGGGGTGTAGATATGAAGACATGTAATAACTGTAATATAAATATAGATACACCTTCAATTAAATGTCCTATATGTGGAAGTATATTAGTAGGTAATGATAAAGATACTACTTATCCTAAAATAAAAAAGAAATATACTACATTTAATAAAGTATTATTATTTATATTAGCTGTAACAATGATTATAAATGTATATTTAGATTTACAAATATATGGTCATATTACTTGGAGTAGATATGTAATATTTGGATGTGTGGCTTTCTATTTTATGGTAATGACTATATTAAAATCTAAAAGAAATCCAATGGGATTATTAACAGGATATGCATTCTTTTTCGTATTATTATTGTTAGTATTCTTTTTCTTAACAAAATTTTATGTAATAACTAATTTTGTTATTCCTATATTGTGTTTAACAGAATTAATAATAAGTATTTTTTATGCACTTATTAATAAGAATAAATATGTTAAAAAGTATTTAAATGTTATAGTAACTAATATGTTAGTATCTTTTATACCATTTGGTTTAATGGTATTTAAGTTAACAACATTTAATGTTTTAGTTAATATATCTTATGTATTATCTATAATATCATTTGTAGGTCTTATTATATTTGACTATGATGATCTTAAAGATGAATTAAGTAAAATATTTAATTACTAGGTGATTATATGAAATATGTATTTTTGGTTAATAGTTTTAGTTTAAAAGATAATACTAATGATGTTATAGCCAGAATATTAACTGTAGGTAATGAATTAGGTTTAGATTATACTGTAGAAGTAAATAGCAAATATAAATCTACTGAAAAGATATTAAGTAAATATAAAGACTCTAAAAATATTATTATATGTTTAGGTGGAGATGGTACTATTAATAGAACACTTAATAGTATTGTTGATACTGATAATGTTTTAGGTTATATACCATTTGGAACTGGTAATGATTTTTATAGATCTAATAAAGAATTATTACAACAAGGTATTAATAAAATAGATTTAATTAAAATAAATGATAAGTATTTTGTTAATGTAGCTTGTTTTGGTATAGATGCAGATATAGCTAATACAGATGAACTTGTACATGCATGGTTTATACCTAAACCATTAAGATACGTTTTTAGTCTTTTATGTCATTTCTTTAAATATAAAGCTAGACATATAAAAGTTATTGTTGATGGTAAAGAATATGAAACTGAATTTACAACTGTTGCTATTTGTAATGCACGTTATTATGGTGGAGGATTTAAAATAGGGACAAATGCTGAACTAGATGATGGAGTAGCAGATGTTTATTTAGTGGATGATTTACCTAAGTTAAAGATGGCTAGTTTAATATTAGGTATGAAAAAAGGGAAACATGAAAACAATGAAGCTGTTAATGTAATTAAAACAGATAAACTATCTATAGAAACAGAAGAAGAAGTTACTGCTAATATAGATGGTGATAAATTAACATCTACTAAGTTTGATGTTGAAGTTATACCAAATGGTATAGAAGTTTATTATGATCAACATCTAATAGATGAAATAAAAAAAGTTAAAATAAGGAAGGGATAATATGAAAAAATTATTAATTTTATTAATGGTAGTAACATTATTACCATTATATGTAGATGCAAAAACTAAAACTACAACAACTGAAACAACAACTACTACTGCTGAAACTACAACAGTAACTGAAGCTCTAAAGGAAGAAGAAAAACATAGTAAAGGTTCTTCATCAAGTTGGGTAGCAGTAGTTGCTTGTTTAACTTGTTCATTAGGTGCATTTACAATTTTAAAAAGTAAGAAAAACGAAAATGAAAAATAAAAAAGGCGAGTAATACTCGTCTTTTTGTTTGGATAATTACTTATCCAAAAATAATCATAGTTTATCCAATATCTGGTTGATATGATTAATCCAGAAAGAAGGAAAAATTATGAAACAAGAAAAATTATTTGAAAATATAAAAGGATATTCAGAGGTAAAGGATAGTTTAAATAGAATAATAGATATGTTAAACCATCCTGATAAATATAAAGATTTAGGATGCGATATGATTAAAGGTTTATTACTATGGGGTCCTCCTGGAACAGGTAAGACTTCATTTGCATATTCTATAATGAATGCTGTTAATTGTCCTAATTATATTATTAGAAGAGATGGAACTGATGAACAGTTCAATGATTTATTAAGATTGAAGTTTGATGAAGCATCTAAAAATGCTCCATCAATAATCTTATTAGATGATTTAGATAAATTTTCAGGAAATGAATATGATGATAATATCTTCACATCTATTCAATCATTAATAGATAAAGTTAAAACATCAGATGTATTTGTTATAGCAACAACTAATAATAGAATGCGCTTACCTGAATCATTAAGAAGAAAAGGTAGATTTGATGAAATAATTGAAGTACCAAATCCATCTGAAGAAGATTCTTATGAGATTATTAAGAATTATTTAGTTAATAAGAAGATAGATAAAGATATTAATCTTAAACGTGTATCTAATTTAATATCAGGATATTCATGTGCTGAAATTGAATCTGTTTGTAAAAAAGCAGGTATATATGCAGGATATAAAAATCAAACAACTATTAAGATGGATGATATAGTAAATGCTTCATTAGAATTAATATATGGTTGTAATAATGAATTATTTGATGAAGATGATATATCTGGAAATGAGCAAGTAGCATATCATGAAGCAGGACATGCAATAATAGGTAATTATTTTAATCCTGGTTCAATAAGATTTATTAGTATTTCTAGAAGTATATATAAAAGAGGAATAATTGTATATCATACTAATAAATCAGATGATGATTTAACAGAAAGATCTGAAAAAGCTCATCTTGCAAGAGTACTAGGTGGAAAAGCTGCTACTGATGTTGTATTTGGTGAAGTTGATTTAGGAGCTAATTCAGACTTACAAAAAGCATTTAAAATAGCTAGAGCATTTTCAGATGCTTACTGTGCTAATGGATTTGATTCTTGGTTTTATAGCACTGATGAAACTAGTGAAATGACAAAAGCCAATAAAGATAGAGAATCATCTCAAATGGTAAGAGATTATTATATTAAAGCTAAAGAAATATTAACTAATAATCGTGATTTATTAGATAAGTTAGCTAAATCTTTATTAAAAAATAAAATTCTATATGAAGATGAAATAAATAAAATCTTAAATAGTGGTGATAAACATGGGAAAGCTTAGAATAGTACCAGAAGGTGTATATACAAATTATAATCAATCCATGTTATCTGGATATGCTGCAATTGCTTTTTCTTTAGATAGAAAATCAGCTTCTGCAATTGCAGCAGAAAATAAATTATCTAATATTATTTCTAGACATATTATTGATATGAAATATGAAACTCTAATCAATGAACAAGTTCGAATAACTAATTATTTAACCAATAATTATTTTGTATGGAACAAAATTAAACCTCATTCTGATTTAATAGATATATGTATTAACTATATGAATATCTTTAAAGTATGTAAGATAAATGAGTTTGATAATGTTTTATTAATAATTAATTCTAATACAAAAGAATCAGTGATCAAACTATTAAAATATTTAGCAGAGCAGTTAGATATTAATGTTGATTTAATAATTCCATAAATTGGATAATTTATATTCAAAAATACAAGAGCGTGTGTTATAGTATGAAAAAGGAGAGAGTTATATGTTAGTAAAGAATGCTTTTAGAGTTTCATGTGGACATAATTATAGTGAAGTATATAAATCTGATATATATGTATATCAATTAAACGTTACTGATTTTGATGATTGTGTTATATCTAAACCTTCAAAAACAATTAAATATAATGGAAAGGTTTCAGATAAAAACGTTTTAAGTCTTAATGATATTATTATTTCTAAAACCACAAAAGGGAAAAAAGCACATGTAGGATATGTTAGTCAACTATTTGATAAAGACACATTTATATCTAATAATCTAATTGTATTAAGAAGTTCAACTGACAAATATGATCCATTATTTGTGGCTGAATATTTAGATAAGATTATAATACCTGAAAAATTAAATGGTAAGGATAATTATAAATTCGAAAAAGATGATATTGAAAAAATGGAACTTCCGGATATACCTTTAGATGAACAAAAAAAATTAGTGTCATTTTTTTCTTTAATTAATAAAAGAACTGCTTTGTATAAAGAAATAATAGATAATAATAATAAAATTAAATTATCTCTATTAGAAAGATTAAAACAGGAGGAAAAACATGAAAATAATTGATAAAAAATATCATAGATATATTCAATTTGAAGATTATATTAATTCCTTAAGAGATAGTAATGATAAAAAGCCATTAATAATTAAAGAAGAAACCTATGCTTTATTACAATATATGAAATATGTAATAAAAGAAAACGGTTTTGATATATCAAAAGTAATAAATGGTGAAACAAAAGAAGTTAATGATATTATTAAAACAGACTTTAAAGATTTTTTGTCTATCAATAGATTTGTAGATAAAATAGATCAATATCAAATATATAAATTCCTAAAAGAAATATATTTTGATGATGATTATACATGTTTAGGTTTAGATGATCGTATATTAAATAATCATATTACCAAATCTAAAAAATACTTGTTAGTAACTACATGTGAAGTACCATATATATATTTTGAAAATGTTGATATATATTATAAAAATACTATATCAAAAAGAAAACCAACTATTATATTAAGTAGTGTTATATATGATAAGATAAATGGTATCAATAGAAATTATATAAATACTTTAGAAAATGTTCATAAAGAATATGATGAAATTATATTTATAAATAATGAAAAAGATTATGTTGATTGCCTTGATTACATAAGAAATGATTGTAATGGTCATATGGATAAAGTATTTGCTTTATATCCATATAGACAAATATCTAAATATGGTGAAAAACATCTTAGGTTATTACTTGATGTAGAATCTATAATAATCGATAATAGTTTTGCATATATTCAATATCAGAAAAGAGTTAATTTAAGAAAAAAAGAAACTAATGAGATAAATACTGAATCTAAAATATGGATTAAAGATTTATCTAATATTGAAGAATCCGAATTATCGTCAATATTAAATAATAACAAAGAAATAAAAGATATAAGTATACAAGTTACTTATGAAGATATAGAAGAACATAATTTTAGAATTGGTATATCTACATATAAAAATGGTAAAGATGAATTAATAGATCTAGTAGATGAAAATGAAAAGATTATAGAAAGAATACATAGATTAGATAAAATTATATCTACTAAAATAGATGAATTAGTAGTAAGATAAAAGAAGAAGGAGAAATATGTATGGGTGAGTTTAAAACATTAGAAAGAATTAATCTAGTTAAAGATAAAACAGCAAATGAAAAAATGATTCAAGAATATATCTTTAATAATCCAAGTGTTCTTGGTTTAGGAAAACTAGAACCAGTAATTAGAGAAAAATCGACACCAGGTGGTGGATTCGTAGATATGATACTACGTGATGAGAAAACTAGATATGAAGTAGAAATACAATTAGGTGCAACAGATCCTAGTCATATAATAAGAACACTTGAGTATTGGGATTTAGAGAAAAGAAGATATCCTCAACAAGACCATGTAGCTGTAATAGTTGCTGAAGAAATTACAGGCAGATTTATGAATGTAATTCAATTACTAAATGGACATGTTCCGATAATTGCGATTCAAATGAATGCATATAAGAATAGTGACGACAAAATATTAATATTTACAAAGGTTCTTGATAAAGTTGATATAGGAACAGAAGAAGATGATATGTCTGAGGAAACAGACTTTAATTATTGGGAGGCAAAACAAAGCAATAAAAAGATAATTGATCTAGTTCGCTATATAAAAGAGGAACTTAATGATTCATTATCAAATTATGAACTTAATCCTGTTAAGTATTATATTGGATTAAAAAATAATGGCATGTCTACAATGTTTGTGAATTTCAGACCGCAAAAGAAAGCTTTAAAATTATGTTTAAGATATCCATATTCTGAAATAAAACTAGCAGAAATAGAAAAAAGCGGTTTAGAAGTATCATATGATAATGATTATAGACAATTCGAAATCAGAATTAGTACAAAAGAAGAATTTGATAAACATAAGGATATTATTAAAAAGCAAGTAGAAGAAACAAAGAATTATTATAATGCAGAATAAAAAAAGACGAGTAACACTCGTCTTTTTGCATATATATTTTCACCCTTTTTATACTTTTTTGTTGACGAAAATTTTGCTCTCTTCCCCCTGGCGAGACAAAGATTTCGCTTGGAAACCTTTATCTATAAGGGGTAGTTGAATTTATAAAAGTGCGTCTGCACAACAGTTGCACAGTTAATCGCCATTATTTTGGCG
>JAEEGL015388868.1_pt1 | contig 11248 bp, 10 predicted proteins | sample 9134231 | NCBI WGS metagenome assembly JAEEGL01 (sample SAMN16246548, study PRJNA631951) | gut metagenome | biome: gut microbiome; feature: rumen; material: fiber-attached | host: Bos | place: Iran: Karaj | collected 2018-10
GCCTGCCCATTGTGGTGAAAATGATATCCATCATATTGTCTTTTCAGCGTTTCTAAACATTCCTCCTTGGAAATCTCCTGCCGCTTGGCCAGTTCTCCAATCTCTGGCATAAAATACTTTCCAAGTTCATCTTCCGTTATTCCACAAAGAGCACTATAATCCTCGTCCAAAGAGATATCTCTGAGTTGATTTAAATCACTAAAAATACTGACCTTGTGGAACTTAGATACGCCAGTTATAAAAATAAACTGAATACAATCGTCAAAACTTTTCAATGTACTAAAAAAGCCTTTAAATAAAGCCTTATTATGCTCTTGTAAATCTTTGCGTTCAACGACATCAAGAAGCGGCTTATCATATTCATCCACCAAAACAACACATCTAAGCCCTGTTTTTTCCTGGGCCTTCATTAACACCTTCTGAAATCTTTCCTCCAGTGTATTGTTTTCATTAACGGAACCGTATTCTTTTTCCCATCCCTCAAGTAAAAAAGAAAGTTTCTTTTCTAGTGCCCCCTTTTTGTCGTAAGAAGCACCATTGAAATCAAAATAGAAAACCGGATAGGTTTTCCAGGCATCTCTGTTGTTTTCTTCAAGCTTCTCAATTTCCAAGCCAGTAAATAATTCCTTCTTTCCTTCCCAATAAGCTTTCATTGCAGACAGTAAAAGACTCTTACCAAACCTTCTGGGCCTGCTGAGAAAATAAGGTACATTATTATGTACAAGATTATAGATATACCTGGTCTTATCAATATACAGGAAATCATCTGTTATTAGTTTTTCAAACCCCTGTATCCCTACCGGAAGCTTTCTTTCCACTCTCCATTCCTCCAAATAATTGCCGTATACTATAAGCCCACGTCGCAATTGCAGCATGGGCTTGTTTCCTCATATTTGTCGGCTTAGATCGCCGAACAATTATTATAAAATTACATCCCCCATCCCCGTCATCCTCCCAAAGAACGGATCCTCCACAACCATCCGATAGAACGCCTCATCCTTTACTCGGATTTTTTTTATTAATGTCAAAAGAACTTCATCCAGCCCCTTATTGATCACCCGCATCTCCTCAGGCACAATGGCGATATAATCATCAAAGAACGCCTCAATCCCCTCCTGTATATCCATCGCACACCGGATAGCTTCAGCATCCCTGGTCTCTGTAGCAAACGCCGGCTCGCCATCATCATCAAACTCATCTACCGAAGGCTCCGGAGAAGTTATGATAGTCTCCAGCACATAATAGTCATCAAAGATCGCACTCGTATCCCGTTCCTCATCACTATAAAACGGCGTGATATCAAGCCCGCGATTCTTGATAAACTAAGTCTCCAGCTGCAGGAAATACAATCCCTTAAGCTTACCCTTAAGCAATCTCTGCACAAACAGCTGCGTCGTCCCCTTAGCCACAAAATCAAATATCGCAGCATTGCTCCCCCGAACACCAATCCCCGCAATATACCTCCCGTAGTTCTCCCTTAGCCGTGCCGCATTAGAAAGTATCATTGAAGTCCTATCACACTCATCCTTCGGCTCATCATCTATCCCAAACCTTACCTGCAGCGCCTTCCTGTCATCCCCAAAGAAGTGCATGCTGTCAACATATTCCACATCTTCAGCTGTTTCCATTCCAGCCCTTATCGCCGCAGTCCTGGAAGTCAGGAAGTACCTGGCATCCGTCTTATCATCAATTTTGCAAAAGAGCTTTCGGAGCAGATATCCGTCCCTGGCACAAAACAGCACCTCATCAATCCCCTCATCATTCACTCTGCACTTAAACCAATGGGTAAAGTCCGTAATAATAGAACCAATCAGCTCATATCCCATCTCAAACGCCGAATTGGCGCAAAGCCTTTTCTCATTCTTCTCAAAGCAGAACGGATCCGAGAACAGCTTAGCCAGCACAAGTCCCAGCTTCACTCTGTCTGCCAGTACATCCATCTTCTCCTCAATCCCAAGGCCTCCCACCAGGTAAAAGAGCTCCCTGCAGCTCAGGATTCTAAAATTATCACCTCCACTCCTTTCGCCACACTCTATGTCCGCGTATTCATCATCCCCGATATGCAAAACCCTCGGCAGATCCGCACCATTCCCTGCGCCACCAGCCAGTTCTTTCAGTTTGTCAAAAAGTCCTTGATTTTTAGCTACGCCATATTCGCATGAAACAAGAATGTCCTCATACCCATTTATACCAAGGCAATTTAAAAGCCCTTCAATCTGCTCCCTTGAATAGTAGCAATCCGTCGTGATGTATGTTTTCCTACGAGATATGGCATAGTTATAAATCTCATCCATGCCCTCACGCCTGGTCATAAGAGCGTTGTCTATCTCCCACTCTATTTCTGCCAGAGTCCAGGCATCTGGCAGAGCTTCACCTGAATCATCTTCATCCACAGCCTGCCTCTTTGCTTCATCTCCCAATTCGATAAGTATTCTGTTATAGATTTCTTCAAGCTTTGGTGCACATTCTTTAGAAAGCTCTTTTTCTGCCGCCAGCCTAAGCTTTGCAAAACCAGGAATCACCCACCCCCGCACTCTCAGCTCATGCTCAACCAGCTCAAAGACATCTGTATACTCAAACGTCTTCCGTACAACAAGCGTATCAAACAAATCAAAACTCACCACATCAGCTGCATCAATTTTCTCCTTGAGTTCAGCATATGATCCGGACTCTATTCCCTCGAAGTCATACACGACATCCGTTTTTTGCAAAAGATTTTTTCCCCTGACGTCAATCAGCTTAATTCCTTCAGCCTTGCACCTCTCGCCAATACGCTTAGTAATTGCCTTACACGACCCCGGCCTTGCAACAACAATTATCGTCTCTACTCCAGCTTCAACTGCCTCGTCAAAAGAGATAATCCTGTGCCCATACATCTCCCCAGACTCCCTGAATCCATCCAAAAGCCCAATAACAATAAGCTCATCGCCATGCTGTGCGATGAGCCTTTCTGTTTCGGTTCCTAGACCGTAGATTGCGATATTGATTTGTTTAAGACTGTTGTAGTCTAGCATATACTCAAATGCAGAACTTCACTCTGCCAGGTTCTCCCTTCTCCCTATGCGGATACTTAGGATTATTCTTCATCTCATAATAAAGTCGATCCTTTTCCTGTTGTCGTTGCTCCGGTGTCATTTTTTTATGTAATCAGGCAGTTCAATAGGTCTGTCATCTTCTGTATAGCTACCTATTTCATATTCAATCATTTGAATCCACCTCCTTGTACTCTATATCGAAGTGTTCCTGACAATACTTCAAAGTCTCTACCTGTGCTTCAATTTCATTATAACCATCTTCTATATAGGCAGCAACCAAAGGGGCAGAGGTTTATTACTGATTATCTCACAATATAGAAATAGTCCTGGTAAACCTTTCGCTCAAATCATACCCATCCCAGATAAGATCAAATTCCATGGTCTTTCCGATTGGTACAATCCTGTCAACTCCCCTTATGCCACATTCAAGTAGCGGCATAATATCGTTCTTATCCCCGTAATATCCTATAGTCTGGCACTTATTGTTATTGCACACAGAAGCAAGTTCCTTTATATCTTCACAATTATACTCAAAGAAGAAGCCGGAGTTATCTCTACACTCAAACAACTCTCCATCCAGTCTGTCAACATTAACCCTGACAACTAGATTGTCCTCCCCTCTAATAATTTGCGCATCAGGGTAGTTTACTGCTGCCAGATAACCATTTGTCAGCTTATTAACAGCCTGAATATCCTGAAATGTGTACTTCTCTTTTACCAGCTCATGCAGTTTTTCCCAGAATATCTCTTTTGCTTCTTCCTTGTGCTTTCCCATCCAAGCTACCAGAAATGGGCTTGTACATGCATTCTGATCTGTGAGATATGTATCATTGTAAAAGTCCTGAGCAACCTTTTCATATTCCTCAGCTTCCAGATATTTATCAGAATCTATAACAGCAAGCGAATACCTGTCAGCAAAAGTCACTTCTGTTGCTCTGCTTCCGATGGGTGACTTCCTTAGCTCAGCTATAGTCTCATCTCCGCCCCATACAATCCTCACGTCAGCCATCTGTGAAAAGAAATCGTTGATTTCCTTGTCTCGCTCATATCTAACAAGTGCTATATACGCACGCATATTTTCATGATCACAAAGCGTTTCATTTATTGCCTGAACAATAATATCAACCTGTTCAAATTTCTTGGATGGAACACGGACAATATTAGCATTACCAGTCAAAAGCCCCGCGATAAGACTATACGCAAAATTAACCGGAACATTAGATGGAGAAATATGGAAAAGAATCCCTCGCCCCAAATGATAATATCCATCTTCCTTATTGAAACGCTTTTTTAAATTCATCACTGATGCTTTTCTGATCCAGAACGCAAGAGTGGCAATATCAGGCATGCGAAATACATTCTTCTTATTGAGCGCCAGAGATAAGTCGTTTAAGAAGCCACCGGCCTCATCATTAAAAGGCTTTCTGGTCACCGCGGCTTCCATGCCACGTATAACATCATCACTACCAACAAGAAAATTTACTTTATCCAAAACATTGTACTTAGAACTTACTTGCATATGTATCACTGCACCCCCTAAGTTCCGCGTTTTTTAGTCTTCCAAGTATTTTGAAATACTTTCCCTTTCTGCCACATGGACAGTCATCTTCACCAAGTATTATTCCCTCATCTTCAGTTAAAAGACTGTGTCCCGGATATGACTGAGGAATAGTGCTCACCACTTGTATAATTCCTTTTTCTCCGATATCACACAAAGAAAAATCTCTGGCTCTTCTGGTTATCACATCAGAAAAAATACTTGCATGTAAATGCCCACATTCACACTGCATGTAAATACATCCTGTCTGTTCAACCATGCCATAGTAATCATGGACATCATTCAGTCCACATACATCTGTCAGCCTGTTCTTAAACTCCTCCTGGCTTACCGCTTCATTTGCAAGCTTTTTCCATCCGCCGCCATGAATCAAAATGCCATTAAAGAGATCAAATACAGTTCCCTGCTCTTTCAGCTTGCAGAGCTCCTTATAAAAATGCTGCCAGATCATGAATGTAAAACCAAATAGCAGGATTTTTTCACCCGCATGCTCACTTAAGAATAGCTGAAGTCCCTCTATATCAAGCTTCATGTCATCATCCAGAGCATAAGTCTTTTTCGAGCCAAACATGGAAAAGCCAAGAATTCCAGCCCCCCTAGCAGAAAACATTGTCCTGTCTTTAACTACAGACGGACAGTCTATTATGATCATTGGCATTCTCTGAGATCCGGTAAAACTAGAAACGATCTTAACCATAGCTTTCTGCTGGTTAGAAGCCGTAGCCCTGTCAAGATAGATCTTACTGACCCTCTGTCCGGTAGTCCCCGAAGATGTCATAGTCTTTACTATATCCTCGTCACCAACAGATTTAAGATCCAGTTCCTTAAACAGACGTACCGGCAGAAACGGAATATCAGTAAACGTGGAGATTTCCTGAACACTTACTCCACTTGCGTCAAGCATCCTTCTGTAAGAATCACACTTTTCATAGTGTAGTTTTGTCAGCTCAGTCAGCCTCTCATCCAGAAGTTCCTTTTTCTTCTCACTATCCAGCGAATATGGTTCTATTTGAAGTATCTGCTCAAAATCCATTAACTACACCCCTGATTGCGGCACGGTTTGATAGTATTTCTCCAACTCTTTATACAGCACTTTGCCAGCATCATTCTTTGGTATTTCAGGAATAACTACCACTTTGAAAGCACTGTGATTAAGTCCTGTGGCACCAACGATGTATTCTCTGACCTTTTCTGCATAAGAGGCATCTGTAATAAAAATCGACATGTTGTCATCTACTCCCGCAGATGTTACATCAATCTGAAATTCATCCTTGATCAACATATCAATCTCATCAAGATTTACTCTGTTACCGAATATCTTTAGGAATCTTTTCTTTCTTCCAACAATGAAAAAGAATCCTTCTTCGTCGAATTTTGCCAGATCTCCCGTTTCTAATACGCCACCTCTTTCGTCGCCTTTAGAGAGATCTTCCCCGCATTCAGCATATCCCAAAGTAACATTAGGCCCCTCGTACACTAGCTCACCGGGAATTCCGGGCTGCGTTATAGTAGAACCATCCACATCAATGAGTCTAAACTTTCCTCCGGGAATAGCTATTCCCATCGCACCTTTTTTCTCAATTGCTCTGTCATAAGGCAGATACGCCATTCTTGCTGTTGCTTCGCATTGACCGTACATGATAAAGAACTTTTTTCCTGTTTCTTTAGCATAAACTGCGAATTTCTCATGAAGCTCCGGAGCAAGTTTACCGCCAGCCTGTGTCATAGCACGAAGCGAAGGAAGATTCATCCTCATAAATCTCATTCGATCCAACATCTCATATGTATATGGCACTCCGCCAAAAGAGGTTGCTTCCTGATTTCTAAAGAATTCCCAAAACTCTTTTTGAGCTATGGATTTATCTGTAATTAGGATTGTTGCTCCCACCATCAAATGGCTGTTTATTATTGATAATCCATATGTATAGTTCATGGGAAGTGTTGTGATCGGTCTCTCTGTACTATCAAGCTCCAGATACTCTGCGATAGAAAGCGCATTTTGAATTATGTTGTCATAGCTTTGTCGTACAAATTTGGGAGATCCGGTGGATCCAGAAGTAGTCAAAAGAAGTGCAAGCTTATCATATAGCTGATAGTGCTTATCGTAAGATGTTTTTAAAAGGGCGTAACCAAAGTCCTCATGCAATACCGATGAGTTCTCAAAGCACTCCATCATGTTCTGAGGGCACCAGATATATGACGGCTGATATTTTTCCAAAAGGTTATTCCTAAATTCACTTTCAAGCTGTGCATTTAGCATAACCGGAACGATATCGTAATTAAGAAAAGCAATATATCCTATCGCAGATCCAATGGTATTCTCACAAAAAGAAAAAACCAGAGATCTTGGAGACATATTGCTGCACAACACATCACAAGCCTCTGACAGTTCCTTATAAGTAAGCGTCTTGCCATATTCATCTATTATTGCCGTATTTCCTAAGTATTTCTGAAGATCAAAAACCATGTTTGTAACCTCCATCTTAGCTCTATATTATTCCAGACACCTTATCATTTATAATCCTAGCGATATCAGCATAGTAATCTCTTATAAAGAAATGGTTCTCCCCCATCTCGTAAAAATCCACTTTGCAGTTGCAATACTGTCCCCATCTGTCAGCTCCTACACATAATGGATCTTTCTCGCAGTATATAACTGTGGTATCACAAGGAATTCTTTTTCCATGTTCAACATATTCATAATCAGCCCACACAAAATAATCCTTCCTGGTGGGCTCCATGAAAATATCAAGGAATCGTCTGTTATTAAGGAGCCTATCATCTATTCCACCAAGAGCTCTCATCTTTTCAAGGAACTCATCATATCCTAGGTCCGCATATCCCTGGCTAACATATCGCTCCTTAAGGTCTCCTCTGGCACAGATAAATACATGTGAAGGTGCATCCTCCGCCATAACGCTGCTTGAAATATCATAAGCCAGAACGCTCCCTAAACTGTACCCTAAAAGAGCCCAAGGCCTACCATCCCTGCGCTCTTTTATATAATCTGCGGCATCTCTCAAAAAAGGGTCGTATTCTGTAATATACTTCTCCTTCTGTCTTGATAGCCTGCCAGCATATTCTACAGTTATAGCGTCTATTCCCTTATTAAGTCCCTCCACAACGTAGTCAAAGGACCTTGAATTGCCTCCGGCAAATGGTAAAAGAAATAGCTGAATCCCGCTACTATCCATTAAAACTCAATATCGTAATTTGAAGAAAGAATCTCCATACCTTTTTCAAAAGAGCTAAGATCAATGATGTCATCAGTATCCATCATTATATCGAAAGCTTCCTCAATAGCTGCAATAAGATTCATATGGCCTACAGAATCCCATGCCTTAATATCCTGATACTTAAGACCAGCAAGCTGATCTTCTGATACCTCCAGTGATTCTGTAAATGCCTTGATGTACTTTTCTTTGTTGCTCATTATGCCCCTCCTATTTGCATATTCAGATTCTTCATTTCTACCACTAATTATAACTGTACTTAGACTCTCAATCCACCATTAACCTTTATAATCTGGCCAGTTATATAACTGCTTAAGTCCGATGCTAGGAATGCAGCAACATTAGCAATTTCACGCGGTTCCGCAACTCTCCCAAGCATCGTTTCACCAATCAATCTGTCCATAAAGTTAGGATTAATATAATTCAACATATCAGTCTTTGTTGGACCTGGTGCAATAGCATTAACCCTAATTCCCATCTCACCATATTCAGATGCCAATTTCATACTGGCACTTGCAATAGCTCCCTTGCTTGCTGCATATGCAAGCTGTGCTGGATCACCATACAAAGCAACAACAGAAGAAAAATTAATAATTGAGCCGCGTTTCTGTCTTAACATAAACTTTAGAACAAGCTGTGTTAGCTTCATGGTTGAAATGAAGTTTACATTCATAACATGTTCGATATCCTCAAATTTTGTCATCTGGAAAATTGTATTCTTTTCGGGACTAATGCCAGCGTTGTTTACCAATATATCAACGTTTCTTTTTTCGGTATGAATTTTTTTAATTGCCTCCTTCATTCCCGTATCATCAATCAAATCGAAATATAATGGCTCTATTATGACTGAGTTTTTCTCAGATTGATTACGACAAAATGTTTCAAAATCATCAGACTTATTTCTTGCACAAGCCCAAATATTTGCTCCATTTTCCGCAAAAACCTCGACTAGTGCCTTTCCAATTCCTCTATTTGTTCCAGTAATAATAGCGTTTTTTCCTTTTAGCACATGATACCTTTCTACATTTTCAAAATGTGAATGTTGAATATGAAACCTTTTGCTCTGCAAGTTCAGCAGCCACCTCAACAATCATATCTTCTTGCCCCGCAACTACTTTTCTTTTGCCCAACTCTATAAAAATATCTCTTGGATCAACGTCAAACTCATTTGAAGCCGCAATTACATGCGTTTTAAATGCCGAGAATACTCCTGCCATTCCGCTGACGATGCTAATGTCATTTAAACCACCGCCATTAGTAAGCGGGGCAATGACTTGCTCACTAGCGTCAAAAAGCTTGTATAGATTTATATCAAGACTATATCCTTCTTTTTTTAACAACGCAGCAAGTGCCTCTAATTGGCAATTACCTGCGCCGGCTCCAAAACCTCGGATGGTTCCATCGATTATTGTAGCCCCCTCTTGTATAGCTGTATATGCATTTGCAACCGCCAATCCCAAATTGTTATGAGGATGAAAACCAACCTCTATATCCAATCCATCCACTAGTGCACAAATAGTCCGTTTTACCAATTCCGGAGTGGAAGCTCCAGCACTATCCATCAAAATCACTCCATTAGCACCATATGACTGCATTTTCTTAGCTTCTTCAAGAATTCTTTCAGTCGGAGCCATATGGTACATCATAAGAACCCCGTAGGCCTCCATGTCCCTATCACGAATATATTCAATATGTTGTCTAGTCAAATTAGCTTCTGTACAATGACACCCAAACTTAAACAACTCTGTACCACATGCAATTGCAGGCTTTATATCATCTTCAATCGTTCCAAATCCGGGAATCATATATGCACCAAGCTTAGATTTTTTAATATTTTCTCGAGCCGTAGTTAGCATCTCTTGATCTGACAACAAGGATAAACCAACCTGAAGTGAGGATGCGCCCAATCCATTACCATGACCAACAATTATTGTATAAAGCCCAGCTCCATCCACAACTTTGCAAAATTGTGCAATAGTTTCTTTAGAAAGCTGATGTTTAATAGCATGCGATCCATCTCTTAATGTTGCATCAAAAAACTTTAACTCTCTCATTCTAGTAACCTTTCTCTTGCATACTGCAAAGCTATTTCTACAGCAGCACATGTAATAATATCCAGATTACCTGCATACTGAGGAAGATAATCGCCCGCTCCAACACATTTTATACTTGTGGTAACCCTGCCATTTTCATAAACCGGTCCAACTACCAAATCGTAACCAGGAACATATTTTTTTACCCTTTCAACCATTTTTACAACCGAATGCTCTATAGCTTCCATGTCTGGGTTTTCAATTAAAGCATATACTGTATTATGCATTGTAATTGGAGGCACTGCAGGATTTAAAACCATTATTGCCTTGGCATTTTTAATTCCAACCAAATCAATTATTGATTGTTTAGTGGTCTGTGTGAATTCATCAATGTTATTTCTTGTACCTATTCCCGCAGAATCTGAGGCTATTGTTGCAACTATTTCTAAGTAATCAACCTTGGCAACTTGATTTATTGCATACGCTATGGGAACAGTAGCCTGTCCCCCACAAGTAATCATATTAACATTGTTGCAATACAATGCTTCTTTCAAATTAATTGCCGGTACGCAGAATTGTCCAACATGTGCTGGGGTCAAATCGATAACATATTTATTTAACCTTTCTAATATCGGCGCATTGTACTTATGTACTTGCGCACTTGTAGCATCAAACACAATATCACAACAGCCCGGATGTTTTTCTATATAATGAACCGATTCTATCGTCGTGGGAATTCCTAGCATTTCAGCACGTCGAATTCCATCTGAGTCTGGATTATGCCCTGCAAAGATTCCGCATTCCAGCAAATCGCTTTTTTGTATCTTCGCCAGCAAATCTGACCCAATGTTCCCTGTCCCAATAATACCAACCTTAGCTTTCTTCATAGGGCATTACCTAATCGATTGTATCCACAATCATTTCCTTATAAAACAAATTGCGATCCATAAATGGTGCTTGATCCTCTAATGGACTTGAAACCAATCTTCTATTCTTATTCTTCATCAATGCTACCGATAAAAAATCCTGCCTTTCCTTACACATTGCTTCAATCAAAACCGGCCCGTCATTTTCCAACGCCTCTTGAAACGCACCGTCAATCTCATTTCCATTTTCCGCCTTGATGTATTTTATCTCAAATCCTGCCGCAACTTTCTCAAAAGAAGGCATACCAAGTCCACGATCTCTATCACATCCAATATATCTTCTATAACTATCCATATGCCCTTTTCTTATACATGCATATCCATTATTACTAATGACTACTATTTTTATTGGAAGATTGTAATAAGATATTGTTGCCAATTCCTGAATATTCATCATGATAGAACCATCACCAGTAAAAACAACAATTGGTCTATCTGTGGCAAAGGCAGCTCCAACCGCCCC
>JAEEGL015932593.1_pt1 | contig 11248 bp, 10 predicted proteins | sample 9134231 | NCBI WGS metagenome assembly JAEEGL01 (sample SAMN16246548, study PRJNA631951) | gut metagenome | biome: gut microbiome; feature: rumen; material: fiber-attached | host: Bos | place: Iran: Karaj | collected 2018-10
GAACCACATCTCCTCGGTCTCGAGGTACTGCTGCTCGAAGTTGAACATGCCGTTGTGGGCGAGGAAGGCTTTGAAGCGGCGTCCCTCGTTGTAGCCATTGATATCGTGGTTGTGGCCGGCGAGCCAGTAGACGCTGTAGCCGCCGAAGGAGGCGCCGCAGGCGCCAATGCGCTCACGGTCGATCTGCGGGATGTTGGCGGCAGCCCAGTCGGTGGCGGCCATATAGTCCTGCATGCAGAGTCCGCCGTAGTCGCCCGAAATCTCTTCGAGCCATTCCATGCCGAAGCCGGGCACGCCGCGACGGTTGGGGGCTATGACGAAGTAGCCGGCGCCCGACATGACTTCGAAGTTCCAACGGGTGCTCCAGAACTGGCTGACCATGGTCTGGGGACCGCCTTCGCAGAAGAGGAGGGCGGGGTAGGTCTTGGTGCTGTCGTAGCCGTAGGGGTATATGATCCAGGTGAGCATCTGCTGGCCGTCGACGGTGGGAATCCACTGTTCCTTGACTTCGCCCATGCGGACCTGCGAGAGGACATCGTCGTTGAAGGTGGAGAGTTTGGTGCCGGGGGCGGCGGTGTCGGTGGGGAGGTAGGTGTAGAGCGTGGCGGGATACTGGATGGAGGCCTGGGTGGCAACCAGTTTTTCTCCAGCCACCTGCACGCCGTTGACGTCGTGGTAGCCGTGGGATATCTGGCGGATGGCGCGGGTTTCGCGGTCGAAGGTGAAGATCTCGTTCATGCCGCGGAAGGGGACGATGGCGTAGAGCTCGCGGTCGTCGGCGCTCCAGGCGATGGAGCCGACGCTGTAGTCGAAGTCGTCGGTGAGGTCGGTCATAGCGCCGCTTTCGAGGTCGAGGACCATCAGGCGGAGCTTGTCGCTCTCGTAGCCGTCGCGTTCCATGCTTTCCCAAGCCAGCATGCGGCCGTCGTGGGAGAAGACGGGGTTCTGGTCGTAGCCCATGATGCCGTCGGAGACATTGCGGGTTTCGCCAGTTTCTATATTATATATGAAGATGTCGCTGTTGGTGGAGTGGGCGTAGTCGTAGCCGGTCTTCTTGCGGCAGGTGTAGGCCACGAGCTTCGAGTCGGGGCTGTAATTGTACTGCTCGGTGCCGCCCCAGGGGCGCATAGGGCTCTCGTAGGGCTCGCCGCCGAGGATATCGACGGCCTTGTCCATCTGGGCTTTGCCGTTAGCCAGGGGCACATAGTAGATGTGGGGGATTTCGTCGACCCACTGGTCCCAATGGCGGTACATGAGGTCTTCGTTGATGCGGCCGGTGGTGTGGTCGAGCCCGGCGAAGAGCTTCGCGATATGTTCCGGACGTTCGACTGCGATGGTGGAGATATAAACGAGCGACTGGCCGTCGGGGGCCACTTTGAAGCCTTCGAAGCCGCGTTCGCACTGGGCAACCTTGCTCTCGCGTTTTGACTTGAGGTTCATCGAGAGGATTTCGTCGCCACGGCAGTACATTATTGTATTGTCGTCGTACCACACGGGACTGAACTCTGAGGCGGCGGTGCGGGTGAGCTGCACCGCCTCGCCGCCCTCGACGGGCATGAGGTAGAGGTCGGCGTTGTTTCGGTTCTGCTCCATATCGGTGTAGCGCACGGTGTAGAGCACCTGGCTGCCGTCGGGGCTCACGGCGTATTCGCTCATCACGCCGAGGCTCCACATCACTTCGGGGGTGAAACGGCCGTTATCAACGGTTACCTGCGGCTTGCCAATGGGCTTTTCGTTCTGCTTGGGCTGGCAGGCGCTGAGGCACAGGGCTCCGACTGCCAGAAGGAATAGTGTTTTTTTCATGTTATTGCTGGTTTCTTAATTCTTCTTTGGTGGTGATGGGGGTGCGGATGTCGACGCCGTAGAAGTTGAAGCCGGAATGGCCGGGCTCGACAATGTTGATGTACTCGGTGTAGAGCGAGACTGGCTCGAAGGTGAGGCAATAGTTGAGGATGTCGAAGCCGCCGCGGTTGTGGGCGAACTTGGTGTAGTCGGGGTAGAGCGAGATGCCTTCGGCCGAGACGAGCTGGTAGCGGTTGAGGGTGCGGCAGTCTTCGAGGTAGATTTCGGGCATGATGAAGATGCCGGAGTCGACCACCGGACGGCGGTCGGGAGTGCGGTCGCGGTACTGGAAGTAGATTTTCACCTTCTCGCGGTCGACCTCCACTTTCTCGATGCTCACCACTTCGGCGTAGGGCGAGCAGGACTCGAAGTAGGGATAGTCGATAGTGCGAGGCACTTTGGGTTTGACGGGGTCGGGTCGACGGGGGTCGCCGGGCTTGGCGGGTTTCTCGGCCTTGGGCTCGCGGATGCGCTCGTGCTCGAAGTCGCTGTCGACGGCGTAGCATTTCATCTCGGAGTTGAACGAGAAGGTGATGCCGCCCATTGGTGCGCCGCTGACGCGGGTGGCGCGGTTGCGCAGGTTGTACTGGCGGTAGAGCGGAGCCGCCGAGGTGCCGCTGAGCGAGCGGTTGTTGTAGGCCACGCGGGTCCCTTCGCGTCCGTCGGCGATGGTGGCGTCGGGCTGGCCGAACTCGGCGAGGATGTCGTAGTAACTGCGGCCAAGGTAGATTGCCTCGAGATCGGGGTCGGCCGAGACATAGCGACTGCCCCCGCATCCGGCGAGGAGCAGACAGCAGAGGGCGACTATCGTTGTTAGAAGATGTTTCATCGGTTAGTCCTCCACGTATTTTCCGTTGCGGAACTGGCCGTCGAGGGTGGTGCCGTCGGGGGCGGTGTACTTGCCGCGGCCCTCGAACTGGTCGTTGCGCCACATGCCCTCGTAGTGGCCGCCGTCCTTGAAGATGCAGGTGCCCTGGCCGTCGCGCTTGTCGTTGACCCAGTTGCCGGTGTAGGTTGTGCCATCTTCGAAGGTGATGGTGCCCTGGCCGGTCATGTGGCCTTGTATGAACGAGCCCTCATAGCGGTCGCCGTTCGACCACACTTTGACGCCCTGGCCGTGTGGTGCTCCGTTGAGGAACGGACCGTCGTAGCGCGAGCCGTCGGGCCAGGTGAGGTAGCCGGTACCGTTGCCCGTCGAGGTCCAGTCGCCTTCCATCACATTGCCGTTTGGGAAGCGGAAGGTGCCGTGTCCCTTGATGAGGTTGCGTTTCCACTGCCCGGTATAGACGAGGCCGTTGGCCCAATAGTAGGTGCCCTCGCCCTCTTGGTTTCCTTTGACCCACATGCCGTCGTAGCGGTCGCCGTTGGGCCAGGTCATGAGACCCTTGCCGTTGATTTTGCCTTTGCCGTCGCGCTGGCCGGTGTAGACGCGGCCGTCGTCGTAGGTGGTGGTCTCCACCACTTGGGCCGTCACCGCCGTGGCGAGGAAGAGTCCGATAATTAGTAGTGCGGTCTTTTTCATATTGTTTGTTTTTAGTCAATAGTCAAAGTCAAAAGTCGCTCACTTTAAACCTTAAACTTTACTCACACCCACTCGCTGTCCTCGAAGTGGATTTTCTTGATGAAGATGCCGAGCTTGTAGAAGCTGAACTGGCGGAGCGAGATGCCGTTGCCGCTCACGAAGTGCGACTCCATCGGCCCGCGCATCATTTTGAAAAGGTAGTAGACAGGTTTGTGCAACCCCATGCGACGTATCTTGGCGTAGGTGCGGAGCAACCTCACCGACTGGCAGAAACGCTGGTCTTCCCACATGAAATTATATATGTAGGAGAGGTTCTCGACGGCGGTAACCGTCTTGTGAAGGAACTCGGCGTTGCTCTCCACTTGGCCGTTCACCACAGGGTTGTCGATATGCAGGATGGGGATGCCCGACTGCTCAAGACGATAGCCGAAGAGGGTGTCCTCGTGGCCGTACTTTGATATGCGCTTGTCGAACTTTATCTGCTCCAGCACGTCGCGCCGGATAATGAAGTTGTTGGTCATGAACGACTGGTAGGGGTGCTTGCGGCGCTCCTCGGCGGTGCGGCTCTCCACCTGCGTGCCGTAGAGATAGCGCAGGCGGTGTTCCTGGTCGTTGCCGCGCTCGTCGTAGACACGTCCGCCAACCACCACTTGCGGGTTGGATTCCAGCGCCTTGGCATACTTACGGAGAAACTTGTCGTCCTCCACCACCGAGTCGTCGTCGAGGAAAAGCAGATACTCACCAGTGGCGTACTTGAGGAAGAGGTTGCGGATTCGCGATCGGCCGATATTCTCGGCCAACTTGATATACTGGCCCACTTCGGCCAGCCCCTTGTTCTGGTCGAGGTAGTAGCCCGACGAGTGGTCGTCGATGCAGATAATCTCGACATCGACCTTCTGTGTTTTCGCCTGATTGGATAGGCGGCGCGCCAGCGGGTAAGCGTAGAAGTTGTGGATGGGAATACAAATGGAAATCATAACGTTACTTCTAAATTATCGTATGCGAGCTGGATATTCGGCGGGAGGGTGGCGCACACCTCGCGGTGGAGCCCCATCTCGTGGCTGATATGTGTGAGGAAAGCACGCTGGGGTGCCACATTACGGACAACCTCGACGGCCTCGGGGAGCGAGTAGTGTGAGAAGTGCTTCTCTTGCCTCAGGGCGTTGAGAACCAATACTTCAACACCATGAAGTTTAACCATCTCTTCGGGTGCCAAATAGTTGGCGTCGGTGATGTAGGCCATCTTCCCGATACGGAATCCGAGGATGGGGAGATCCTTGTGCATCGCACGGATCGGGACGACCTCGATGCCATCGGCTACCGAGAACACCTCGTGTCCGTCTACAGTATGGAGGTTGGCTTCCGGCAAGCCGGGATACTGGTGGGCGGCAAAGATATAGTGGTAGTCGCGCTCGATGGCGGTGCGGGCCTCGGTGTTGAGGTAGATGTCCATCTTGCGGTGCTGCACATAGTTGAACGACCGGATATCGTCCAATCCCCCCACGTGGTCGCGGTGGGCGTGGGTGATAAGTATCGCGTCGAGGTGGTCCACATTGTGGCGAAGCATCTGCTGCCGGAAATCGGGTCCGATATCGAAAAGGATATTCTTGTTGTCAACCTGAAGCAAAGCAGATGTACGCAGACGGCAATCGTGCTCGTCAGGAGACGAGCACACTTCGCAGTGGCAAGCAATTACGGGGACGCCCTGCGAGGTACCGGTGCCGAGGAAGGTGAGCTTCATCCGTTTTCTTTGCTGGTCAGCTTGAAGCCGACGCCGTGCACGTTGACAATCTCCACCGACGGGTCGGCTTTGAGGTATTTACGCAGTTTTGTGATATAAACGTCCATGGAACGGGCGGCAAAGTAGCTGTCGTCCTTCCATATCTTCTGCAAGGTGGTGTTGCGGTCGACAAGCTGGCCGAAGTTGATGGCGAAGATGCGCAGTAGGTCACACTCCTTGGCCGTCAGCCGTTGCACGTCTTTGCCGCAGGTGAGCGTCTGATGTACATAGTCGAATTCAAAACCACCGAACCGAAACACATTCTTATCGGGTCGTTCCTCGTTGAATGAGCGGCGCATGGTGGCACCCAAGCGGGCCAGAAGCTCTTCCATGCTGAACGGCTTGGTAATATAGTCGTCAGCGCCGACTTCGAATCCTTTAAGTTTGTCGGCCTCGAGATTCTTGGCGGTCAGGAAGATGATAGGCACCTTCTTGTCGAGTCGGCGGATTTCTTTGGCTACTGCGAAACCGTCTTTCAGGGGCATCATCACGTCGAGAATACATGCGTCGACATCTTCGTCGTCGAACAGTCGCATGGCTTCTTCGCCGTCTTTTGCCCAGACAACGGTGTAACCTTTCTGTGTGAGGTAGGCTTTGAGGATGGTTCCCAGATTGGGGTCGTCCTCCGCTACCAGAAGTTTGATACCGAGGTTCATAATACTAAGATTAATATTATTCGACAATCGTTATTTTCTCAATCACATCACCCGGACGAATGGCGTCGATCACAGGCCAGTCCTGTTCTTCGACCCGTCCGAAGCAGGTGTGTACACCATCGAGGTGCTGCGTGTTCTCGCGGTTGTGGCAGATGAAGAACTGGCTGCCGCCGGTATCCTTTCCAGCATGTGCCATGCTGAGCACACCACGATCGTGGTATTGCCGTTCTGCCTTGGTTTCGCATTTGATGGTCCAACCTGGACCGCCCATACCCACACGTGGGTCGCCGACATTGCGGCTGTAGGGGCATCCGCCCTGAATCACAAATCCTGGAATCACGCGGTGGAAACGCAAACCGTCATAGAAGCCGCTCTTGGCAAGCTTCACAAAGTTGTCGACGGTATTCTTTACCTCTTTGTCGTAGAGGTCGACATGCATTGTTCCCTTGGCGGTCTTTATCTCTGCTTTCATATTGTTATTCCGTTAGGTTCAATCAATTAGCAATTTCGTTTTAACTTAAAATCATAATTAAGTACAATAATAACACAAAAAATTGTGTTTTATTGTACAAATGTTAAAAAAATTTTGTTAATTACTCTCCGGCGGTCTTCAGGACCGACTGGATATAACCCTCGCGCCAGCGTCCCTGCGAGGCAAATATCTCGTCAATCGGGCGGTTGAGGCTCTCCACCAGAAGGTGGGTATTGTCTTGATGTTCCATCTGCTCAAGGGCATTGGAGATACAATTCCAGTCGTGTTCGGCGTAGAGCAGCGGAATAAAATCGGATAAATCAAAATTGCGCAGCACCATATTGTCTATACCCTCGGTCTCGATACGGCTGTGGGCACGGGCAAGTTTTATCTCGCCCACCTCCTGCAGCACCTGTATGTATTTCTCGTAGAGCACATATTCGTTAAGCAGGAATGCCACAATCTCATCGCTCAACTCCTTCCACATCCTCACAGGGAGTGGACGTGCCACAAATCGGCCAAGCATAAAACTGCCGGCCGTGAGGCCCGAAATTCCCTTCTCGCGGCAAACAGGATAGATGCGGCGGAAGAAATCAATTTTGCTGTCGGTGGTGAGCAGGTTGAACAGTCGGCTCTGGTCGTTATGGTCACCCATGCGACTTTGCAACACACCGTTCACATAGTCGTCGGGGCGCGATTGGTACCAGGTGTTCACAATGTCCGACGCCTTCTTGGGCTTGTCCTGCAAATCGCAGCGTATAAGGCGTGCCAGTTTGTTGATATCGGTGATATGCAATGCCTGCTGCGAACCTACGACACGCTGGTAATGCAGGTAGGCGACCTTCATCTGCTCGAAGAATATCTTCTCCTCGTCGCTGAGTTCGACGTGAGCCCCTTGGAGGTATTTGGTGAAACGTGCAGGACGGAAGTCGGCCTGTCCGCGGTAGATTGACTGTCGTCGAGAACTGACGGTTACCATCTCGTCCTCGGCAATCTCGATGCCCTCCTCGTTCACTATCTTGTTGTCCACTATCTTGATGCCGTATGCTCCAAGGTCCATGAAAGCCGGTATACCGTAACCGCGGCAGGCGGTAACCACGTGTATGGCGGCCGGCATCATCGAGAGGATGGCGTCCACCTCGTTGAGTGTGATTGTGTCTTCCGGTACGAAATGTTGTTGGCAGAGACACACATTCTGTCCTTTGGCTTTCCAGAAGCGAGCCCTTGCTACTGAGAAGCAAAGACGGGCCGATATGGCTGTACGAGGCAATACCGACAGACCATGTCCAAAGAACTGCAACTTGCTGAGCGAACGATCGTCGATTGATGCCGATACCATCTGACGGAGGTGATATGGCTTTATGATATCCATCATAGCGGCATCGTCAATCAGGTTGTCGTTGCGCAGGTCGTTGGCCGAGATAAGTGCAGCGCGTCCGGTAAGTTCCGAAGCATTGAGCTGCAGCACCGAGAAAAGGCTCAACTGATGAGGGCGGGTCTCGACGGCAAACTCGATGGTAACGGGGGTCTTGTAGCGGTATTCCAGTTTTTTCAGCAGCGGGTCGAAATGGTACACCGCCGGGAAAGATGTACGAATCTCGTTGCGGTCGAGATAGGCCAAGTCCTCGGTGGTAACGTCTCCAGTCATGATTTCCTCGCCGAAGATATTTCGGTAGCTCTCCACCTGCTTGCCCACACCGGTGCGCGAATGGCGGCTGTAGAGTACGCCGGGATAGCTCGCGTCGTTGCCGATGGTCCATACCATTCTTTGCAGGATAAAACTCGGGAAAGCCTGCTTGCCCTGCATGAAGGTGAGGATAAGGTCGGAATTGTCTAGATAGAACTGGCGCACATATAGTGTCAGTTTTAATGCCTGATAGTGTGCGTCGGTTATCAGACGCTCGTCTACCTTTCGGATACGCTGCTCCAGTTGGCTTATACGGCTCAACTGCGCCTCGTGGCTCAGGCTGATGTCTAAACGTTGGTAGCGATGCTCTATGCCGAGCATCTCGCTTATGGTGTGCAGGGTGCTGAGGTAGACGCGACCGGCCATTGTCCCGTCGTACATATCGCGCAGTGCGTTGTAGGCTGTGCGTGTAACGCCGATATTGAGGAGCGTAGGCATCAGGCCGGGAATGTATTGCGGCATTGCGCAACGGATGGCGAACACCAAAGGATTGTGGCTGCCGCCAAGTTTACAGCGGGTCATCACCTCGAGGTCGTGAATGGCATCCTCCAGCAGGTCGGGAATACGTTCCGGCTGGTTGAAAGCCTTCGAAGTGAGGATACAGAAGTCGGGTACGGGGTAGCAGTTGCGGGTGAGGTCCATCAACATCCGCCCTTTGTAGCTTATTTCCTCGTCGGTAAACTCGCCGGGGGTGAGGGTGGTTATTAGCTCGTCCGAGTCGGTCAGAGGATTTTTCTCAACGTATTCGATACATTGGTTGCGGAACTCTTCGCGCATCTTTTCCAGTTCCTCCACAGCAGTGCCCGATTCATGCTCGTCGAGCAGCATTTCAAGGTAATGCAGTTGCTCTACGCCGTGCAGTTTGAGCAGGCGGTACATATCGTACCAGCGGGGCGGAAACTCGTGGGCTGTTCCACGTGGCTCGCCATCGAGGCGATAAATTACCGTGCCCGGCTTGTTGCCTTCCAAGCGGTTGGCAGGGTCTTCGCTGTCGTGGTTGAATATTTCGCGTCCTTCACGTGCATAGAGCTGCACCATGAAGTAGTTGGGATAGCTGGCGCGGATGCGGAAACTGCCGACGGTCATTCCATCACCAGGTTTTTGTCGGTGGCACCGGCCATGATGGCTTCGAACATCTCTTCGGGCGAGAGGCCGAGGTATTGCAGTGTGGTGCGGGTGTCGTTGGCCAGATAGTGGTCGGGGTAGGTCTCCACGAAGTAGGTGTAGGCCTCACGGGCAGCGTCGTAGTTCTCGGCGGTCTCGTAGGCATAGCCTTTCAGGAAGTAGCAGCCGGCCACATCCTCATAGTCGGGATGCATTGTAATAATGCTGTCGAGAACGGCAACCGCCTCGTCGGCACGGCCGAGGGTGATGTTAAGGTCGGCGGCACGTTGCATGTAGACGGGAGCCAGGCTGTCGGTTGGGAACTGGAGGTAGAACTGGCGGTAGAGACCCACCATCTCTCCCAGCACGCTATCGGCCACATCGGCGTCGAACTGGTCGAAATCCAGCGTCTGTTCTTTCTCTTCGATTGCTTTGATTTGCTCTTCGCGGCTCATCTTGTGGCCGCAGGCTGCCAGAAGGGCGAAGCCCAGAAGACAGAATACTATCTTTTTCATTTCTTTCCTATGGTTATTTGCGGTGATAAACTTTCATTCTGTAGCGTGTCGGAACCTTGCCGGCGGCGATATCGTTCAGACGGCGGCGGAGCATCGTGCGGCGGAGGTTGCTCAGGTGGTCGGTGAACACTTTGCCGTCGAGGTGGTCCACCTCGTGCTGCACTACGCGGGCGTAGAGCCCTTCGGCCACGTCGGTATGTTCGTTCCAGTCTTCGTCGTAGTAGCGCACCACCACGCTCTCGGGACGCAGCACATCTTCGTGGATATCGGGCACCGAGAGGCAGCCTTCGTTGAAAAATTTCTTTTCGCCGCGGAACTCAACTATTTCGGGATTGATAAGAGTGTGCTGCTCGGCGACATCGCCGTAGGTGTCGGTCTTCTCGTCGTAGGGGCGGAAGCCAATCACCACCACGCGAATCGAAAGATCGACCTGCGGTGCAGCCAATCCTACGCCGTCGGCGGCATACATTGTCTCGTACATGTTGGCGACAAGTTCCTTGAGGTTGGGATAGTCTTTGTCAATCGGTTGCGCAACCTTGCGAAGGGTGGGGTGGCCGTAACCTATAATGGGTAGAATCATATCGGTCTGTTGTTAATTGTGTTCATGTATGTCTGCAGCATTATGGTTGCTGCAATCTGGTCGATCATTCCTTTGTTGCGGCGGTCTTTCTTTTTCAGGCCGCTGTCGATCATGGTCTGGAAGGCCATCTTCGAGGTGAAACGCTCGTCGACACGGGCAATCTCCTTGTCGGGGAAAGTCTCGTGCAGCTTAGCCACGAAAGGCTCGATAAGTTGCATCGACTCGCTGGGCGTTCCGTTCATATGGCGGGCGTCGCCCACAACGAAGATATCCACCTCCTCACGCGCGCAATAATCTTTTATATAGCGCAAAAGGGTAGGGGTCTCCACCGTGGTGAGGGCGGTAGCAATAATGCGCACGGGGTCGGTTACCGCCAACCCTGTTCGTACACGTCCGTAGTCTATTGCCATTATGCGTCCCATGTCCTTAAATTGAAAATTGAAAACTGAAAGTTGAAATCAAGACACTTAATTTTCAATTTTCAATTTTCAATTTCCTTTCGTGGCCCCTCTCGGGTTCGAACCAAGGACCCGCTGATTATGAGTCAGCTGCTCTAACCAACTGAGCTAAGGGGCCATGATAGTGTTTAGCATCCACTACTCACCGTCAAAATCGGCTGCAAAAGTACAACAAATTCCCGACATGGCAAAACTTTTTTTATCAACATGATTTTTTTTGTGTATCTTTGCCTAAAAGTTAAATAAAATAAAAACAACCTAAAAAACTAATACACATGAATATAGATTGGCAAAACCTTCCGTTTGGTTACGTGAAAACGGACTACAATGTGCGTTGCTACTATCGCGACGGCAAGTGGGGCGAAATCGAAGTTTCGAGCTCCGAGCACATCGAAATTCACATGGCCGCCAGCAGCCTGCACTACGGTCAGGAAGCCTTCGAGGGCCTGAAAGCCTACCGTTGCAAAGATGGTAAGATCCGCATCTTCCGTCCCGAAGCCAACGCCGAGCGCCTCCAGAGCACCTGCCGCGGTATCATGATGCCCGAACTGCCCACCGAGAAGTTTGTCGAGATGTGCAAGAAAGTCATCAAGATGAACGAGCGCTTCATCCCGCCTTACGGCACCGGCGCC
>JAEEGL011640133.1_pt1 | contig 11247 bp, 7 predicted proteins | sample 9134231 | NCBI WGS metagenome assembly JAEEGL01 (sample SAMN16246548, study PRJNA631951) | gut metagenome | biome: gut microbiome; feature: rumen; material: fiber-attached | host: Bos | place: Iran: Karaj | collected 2018-10
CAGAATATCCGTTATACCATCAATGTGGTGGAACTGAAATCGAAGGGTTGGACTGAGGTAGCTACTTTGGATGCAGCAGCACTGTCAGGCGTAGAAGGTTTTACGGGTGTGTATTCCGATGCCAAGATGGTTGTTAGTCCTAAGGACAAGGCTCCTTACGTAGCTTACGGTGCCCGTGGTGTGGATAGCAAAATGAGTGTGGCCAAGTTTGAGGACGGTGCGTGGAAGCAAGTAGGATCGGCCCTCTTCTCTCCGATTATCAATGGTTCACATTTTGATTTCGACATTGCCAACGATGGTACACCGTTTGTGGCTTTTGGAGATAAGGATGCAGCATCGACTAAAGAGGATGGAAAAACTGATACCGATTATTCACTTTCTGTCATGAAGTTTGACGGCAGTGCATGGACTAATGTGGGTAATCAAGGATTTTTTAAGTCACAGGCTACCTATGTGGGCTTGGCCTCCATAGAGAGCGGACTGGCTGCCTGTATGGTTAATAATCACTCTAGTAGTGCAATTCCCCGTCGTGCTATGGGTGTTGCCACATGGGATGGTTCTGCCTGGACAACCGGTGAATCCGCCCTATTGTCTGCTGGACAGGGTGTATATACCTGCAAAATGGGAGATAACGGAAAGGTTGCCACCTTGATTTCCATTAACCGTGGTGCGGTTGATGGTGTCAACTACGGTCATAACATCTTTAAGTATGAGAACGGTACTTGGGAATCACTGGCTACGAACTACCTTGAGTCTGGTGCCACGCAGACAAGTATTGCCATTGGCTCTTTTGGAACGATCGTTGCCCCCGACGGCACGGTCTATGCCTGGACAGGTGATGATGCCCCCAATACGACTAAGATTTATCAGGTTCGTCTGAAGAAATACGACGCTACTTCTAAGACATGGAATACCGTAGGAGGAAATACCCTCCCCCTTGGTATCGATGAAGGTATTGACAGTCATATATCCCTGGATGTTGCTATTGATCCTAACGGAACCCCATTCATTGCCTTTAATAACTATAAGGACCAGAAGAAACTCTATGTGATGTATATGGATCCAAATACCAATCAATGGACGACACCGCAATTGTTGGCTACAGAAGCTGTTGATATCAACATCGGTTTTGCTTCCGACGGTATCGGATATATTACTTATACCGATGCAAGCAACAAGATTCATCTGTTTAAGTATGATTATGTCACATCAGGCATTAAGACTGTTGTGAAAAATGCTATTGTCGGTGAGACTTACTACAATCTCTCCGGTGTACGCGTAGCCGCACCCGTCAAGGGTGTCTATATCAAGCGTACCGTTGACAACAACGGAAAGGTTTCTACTCAGAAGATCCTGAAGAAATAAGATCTATCTTTGTACATAGTCTTCAGCGCATGTCTTGTTCGCATGGCATCGTTGAAGACTATGTCGTTTTGATAAAGCACAGAATAACTAATATCATTATGAGACTAAGAACAATAGGAATAGCCGTCATGCTGTGGATGACAATGTCTTTGTCAGCCCAGCCCCTACCCTATGATCCACAACTCCGGAAGGGAACCTTACCCAATGGCCTAACCTACTATATCTATCCCAACCAGAATCCGAAGGGAGAGGCTGTCTACCGACTGTTCGTGAAATCGGGATCGGTACAGGAGCGTGATGACCAACAGGGATTGGCTCACTTTCTGGAACATCTGGCTTTCAACGGTACCCGTCATTTTCCGGGCGACGGCATCGTCAAGTTCTTAGAGTCTCGCGGTGCGAAATTCGGTAAGGATCTGAACGCCCACACCTCTTTCGCCGAAACCGTCTATAAACTCCAGTTGCCGAGCGGAGATCCCTTGCTGGTGGATTCTACCATGACCATTCTTGCCGATTGGGCAGACGGCATGTTGATAGAACCTGAGGAAGTGGAAAAAGAACGTGGTGTTATTCTCTCGGAGTGGTTGTCACGCGGTGGTACGAAGACCAGCAACAGCATGAAACTGGTCATGGAACTGCTTAATGACTCACGTTATGCACACCGTATCACCATCGGCGATACCGCCATCATCCGCCATGCCTCTCCCCAGACGATCCGCGACTATTACGAATACTGGTATCACCCTACGTTGATGGCTGTAGCTGTCGTAGGAGATATCGATGTGGATCATATTGAAAAACTCATTCACAAGAAGTTCTCTCACTTAAACGCTCCGAAAAAAGGACCCCAACAGAAGATATGGACGATTCCTGAATATCAGGAAGAGAAGGTCATCATCTCTACAGAGAAAGGCGTGACAAAGACGGAATTGGACATGCTGATGCTACTGCCACAGCCACCAGCCGTGAAGACAGCCAATGACTATCGTCAATACCTCGTGCGTAGTCTGATCAACCGACTTTTCAAACAACGATTCAACGCACTCTCTTTCGAAAATCCCGCATACAATACAGCTTCTGTTCAGTATTCACGATTCTTAGCCACGACAGGAGCCACCGATGCCTCGGTAGAGTTGCAGGAAGGAAAGATCCGGGAGGGTATCACTGACTTTATCCGTCACCAACAACAGATTTATCGCTATGGTTTTACGAAAGCAGAGATTGCCCGGGTTAAGAAATCCATGTTGTCAGCTATGCGCAACAGCGTAAAATCGAAGCAAAACCGTACTTCCGTCGGTTTGATGGATGAGCTGTATGCTGACTATTATGAAGGCAACCGACTCATTTCCCGTGAAGAAGAACTGCACTTGATGGAGTATTACCTGCCACAGGTAGACTCTGTCGGATTGGTACATCAGATACAACAGATTTTTGAGTCACGACCCATGCATCATCTGCTGAGAGGTGGTGAGGAAGTGAATCAGGAAATCTCGGTAAGCCAACTACAAACGCTGATTAACGATGTCCGCAAACAACCTGTCTCGCGCTATTATAAAGATGTGAATATTCCCGATGAGTTGTGCTCCCTACCCTATGCTGAACATATCGTCAGTGAGAAAAGCATCCCAGAGATTGATGCCGTTGACATCAAACTTGACAATGGTGCAAGGGTAATCTTCCGCCGTCAGGAGAATGAGCAAGGGCGCATCGTACTTTCCGGTTTCCGGAAAGGTGGCCAGTACGGTGTTGACAGTCTGCGGTATTATACCTCACTGGTAGGTCCCAGTGTTATCTCCCTGTCAGGCGCCGGTGACTATAACCGTGATGAACTGAATTATTATCTCACGGGTAACACAGCCTCTGTACGTATGCTGGTGGACAAGCTTCGTACAGGAGTGGCAGCCTCCGCCCGTATGCAGGATGTGGAAACGATGTTCCAACTGCTATGGCTCAGATGGACACAGCCACGGATCGACACTGCTGTCTGTCGGTTGACCATCGAGAAACTTGTGGAAAGCTACCAACAGAAGAAAGAAACACCGAGTGAACGATTCAGTCGTCATTTAGGCTGGCTCATGACCGGACGTAACTACACCAATGAAGTGCTTACAGATACATTGGTGCTCAACAAGGTGAATCCCGATGATATGTTACCGCTTCATAACCGGTTCTTCGGCCATGCAGCAGGTTATACGTTTATTATCATCAGTGATTGTCAACTGGATGATATCCGTCCACTCATCAGTACATATCTGGGAGGGTTGCCTAACGGTCAGGCAGATACCACGTGGGTTGTCGGCACACGACAGATACCGCAGCAGCCCAAGGAATTCATCTGCCATGAGGCTCAAGATCAGAAAGCCAATGTCATGCTCGTTTATCAGCAAGACCGATCAGAGAAAGATGTCAACTTATTAGAAATCAGGGCAGAAATGCTAAAATCCGTGCTCCGTTCTGCCTTGCTTAAACGACTTCGTGAGGAGATGGGTAAGGTATATAGCGTCAGTGTCTCCTCTGCCTCCAGTCCATATCCCTCCTTCCTCTCACGGACAAGTATATCCTTCGTATGTCAACCATCTGATGTAGATACCCTCATCGCAGCTGTACGCACTGAATTGCAACGGCTCTATACACAACCGGAACAATTCGCTGACTATCTGGAAGATGTGAAGAAAAACCTGATTAAGGAGAACGCCTTGCAGAAACAGAAATCCAGTTATTGGACAACCTGGATTCGTAATGCTGTCTATCATAACAGGGAAGACTGGTCGTTACTCAATCATTACGACGAAAGAGTCAATGCTCAAACCATCCAGGATATCGCCCGTTTTGCGCAATGGGCTATCTCCGATGCACATGAAATAAAAGCTGTCTTACTACCATGAAAAAGTATTATCTGATCTTACTATCGGTATTGTTTTTTGTCTTACATGCTTACTCCGCAACAGACGAAGGCAAAGACAAATTAACTGTTAAACAAGTAACAGGAACTGTCTACCATGACAGTAACAAAAACGGGAAGATCGACCGCGGCGAGAAAAGACTGCGGGGAATACTTGTTTCCAATGGGGATACGATCGTGGTTACCGACAAACATGGACGATATCAGTTGCCTGTTATGGCTGGTGGTTCGGTCATGCCCATCCTTCCGGCGGATTACACACTGACAGGAAGCAAACTCGTCAATGCCAATTTCTATTATTTGGGAGATGGACAAGCAGATAACCCGACTGTTGACTTTCCCATGCAACGGAAGAAAGTAAACAACCGTTTTCTGCTTAACGCCCTTGGAGATGTGCAAGTGGGCAACTATCAGGAACTCGACTATGCCACCCGTACACTATGGCCGGAACTGCTTAAATCCGCAACACCGACGCTCAATCTCTTTTTGGGTGATCTGGTGAACAACAATGTTTCTCTCTATCAGGATATCCGTTCGCTGATAGAACAGTTGCCTGATCCTTCCTGGACGGTTTTGGGTAATCATGACCGGGATGTGGATAGTGTGAGATGGCGCCAGTATCGTTCTTTCGGCGAAATGTTCGGTGCTGATATGTATGCCTTCAATGAGGGAAAGGTACACTTCATTATATTGAACAATGTATATGGACAAGGATCACGTGGATATGAGACTTTTCTTTCAGAACGCCAACTGCATTTCGTGCGTCAAGACTTAAAGTATGTGCCGCAAGATCATCTGATCGTGCTCAGTATGCATGTTCCCTTTGCACTCACTAAAAACAGACAAGACTTGCTTCATCTGCTGAAAGGCAGAGGACATGTATTGGCGCTTACAGGACATCTGCATCAGGTAAGACGATTCTTCCAACAAGGCGATGGCGTCAGTGTCCATGAGTTGGGAGCCGGCGCTGCCTGCGGTTTCTGGTGGGTAGGTGAAAAGGATGGAGAAGGCATACCTGCTGCCCTCCAACAGGAAGGTACGCCTCGCAATTATTTTGTGGTGGAGTTTAACAACAACAATTATCAGTTCAGATGCAAGGCTATCGGGCAGGATCCCCAAAAACAGATGACCATTCATGTGACAGGCATTGACACCCTCGACACCCATCTTCGTGATCTGAAAGATATCCCGCCAGCCACACTCATGCTCACAATATATGGAGGCTGTGACAGTACCGAGGTTCGCTGCAGATTGGATAACGGTGAATGGATGGTTTGTAAGAAGGCTAATCTGGTGGATCCTAACGTGGCGAGAACGCGCGAGCAAAACTTACAAAAAATTTTTCCAACCCCTTATAACAGAACAAACCCTTTACGGAAAAGGGAGTCGCATCAGTTGTGGACACTTGAACTACCTGATGATTATCGTAAAGGAGCACACGTTGTAGAAGTAGAGGCTCATGACTCTTATGGTTTCTCCGCTACCGGAATACGCAGTTTCTGTTTTGAGCTGCGCAACAAAAACTAACATCTTTTAACAAGCATCTTTGTCATATCTTGCTAAAGCTTCCGTCTATTAGATAGAATGAAGCAAAATATCAGCAGGAAAGAATACGCTCGACTTGTCAGGGAATATGCTCCACAGGTGCTCGAACTTACGATGCGCCTGTTACGAGACTGCAGGGAGGCAGAGGATGCCGCTCAGGATGCTTTCGTGAAAGCATATGAGAAACGATCTTCTTTCCGAGGTGAGTCTTCGTTCCTCACCTGGCTGCAACGCATCGCCTACCACGAGGCACTCGACCATCTGCGACGACGAGAACCATATATGGAAGACATCGACGAACTGACAATGACGATGGAGGATGAAGATCTCTCCACTCAACGTGAGGAACGAATCCTGCTGATGGAAGAAACAGTGGAGGAATTGTCCGAGAAAGATCAGTTGCTGCTACACCTATTCTACTACGAAGACCGACCGCTGCGAGATATCGCATACATTATGGACACCGAGCCTAACACCCTGTCGCAACGGCTCAGCCGACTACGAAAGAAATTACTTCTAAAGATTAAAGAGAAAGAAAATGAATAAATATAAGGATTCCGACTTGCGTGAGGCATTACGCCGACAAGAGATGAGATGCCCCCAAATAGAGGTGCCCGACGATTTCTGTGACCAAGTGATGCAGAAGATAGAACAGAGGGAGAAAAGGAAACGAGCATGGCTCTACCCCACCATTGCCGCCGCTGCCGTTGCTCTATTACTGTTGACTATCCATTTCGGCAGGATATCAACTGAGCAGCAAGACGTAACGGCTCAACCGACTATTTTAGAAAAGGTGCATCGACCAGTAATAGATAAAAACAATGTCACACCGACAACCGTCATACAGGAGAAGCATAACGAAGCTGTCCTAACAAAAAACAGTAAGTCGGATCTCAAAAAAGAGCACAACCCATCTGATGTTGTAGGAGAACCGACAGACAGCATGTTCAAACAGATTGCGTGGGTAGAAGCTGAGTTGGAGCGTGTTGGCGACAGTATCTATATGGACAAACTGACAAAGACCATCCACTATGACCCAAAACTCAGCAAGATGGTCAACGATTTCTTTATCACAGCGAACGATACCCTATTTAATAAAGACTCCATTAAAACAATATAAAATGAAGAAAAAGATCATATTCCTGCTTACTGCAGCAGTATTCATGAGTCATAACATGAAAGCGCAGGATAACAACGGTGCATCTACCATGAGCACAGCCATCAAGAACTTTCTTGAATCAGGACAACTCTTGACTAAAGAAACCTCCTGGAGTCATGCGATGAAAGAGTGGCGGTTCAAACTGACTGCTGAGGGTGAAACCCTCATGGAGCCACAAGCACTCACCCAACTGGAAAAAGCATTTGCCGGATGTATGTCACAGAGTGAGTTCTTCTATCTCAGCAATACGGACAAAGGATCAAACGAGCCATGGGAACTGCAGTTTCACAGACAGGATAATTTCTATACGAACATCTATGGCCATTACCCAATGGAAAAGGATTACAACATCCGCATAATGGCTATTGACGAGACTGACGGGAAGACCTACTATGGGGTGATATGGCATGTGGTGCCTTTCATCGATAGCAAGGGGAACTCCTGGCGAACCCTGGAAGGAATGTTGTTCAGATTCGGTGAAGGTATCTGGAGTATCAAAACCGTTAATAGCAATAGTCTATGGCAACAGCAGGAAAAATACTACCTGCAACCACTCAGCGATGACGATGAACTGAAATATGAAAAGCTGATGGCACAGATGAAGCGACTGAATGAACTGGCATACAGCAATAAAGAGATACAGACCGATTTGTACCTATATATGATAACCAAACTCTTTGGTGAATACAAAGGGGTACTCACAGAACAACAGTATAAAGACATTATCAAACAGATATACCCTTTCTCATATCGTGAGACGACCGCAGAGCAAAGGCGTATATTAGAGAAATATACCAAGGAACTGAGTAAATATGTGCGGAAAATGCCCACCGGTACTGTCTGGGCATTCAGTAATAACATTAGTATCTGGACAAATCCTGAGAATGAAAAAATGTTAGAACTACAGTATGACCTTGGTAAGGACACCCTCCCTCAAGCAGAAGTGAAACTCACAGGAGAAACCACTTCCTCGGTAACAGTATTCCCGTGTTTCCCATCTATGCATCCTATCAAAGTATTACCCGACATAGGACGGTTCACCATAAGGGAGATGCTCATCAAAGACCAGATATTTGAAGTACGGGACCAACAGGGTAACAAAATCGCACTCTTTGCCGACAGCCTCCCCACTATGGTAAACCTCGAAGACATGACAGTCGTAGGCTCTCCATTGAATATGCGTTTTGCCGAAACACAACGCCAGCTAAAAGCTTTGGAGCGGGATCTGAGGAAGTATGTCTGTTATGATGCCGATGGAGAAATCATTGTGATGGATAATGATGGTTATGAACGGCTGCTTGCTGAAGCCCACCAACTGATCCTAAAGATTATCGACGAGAATGCCGATACCCTGATACCCGCCTGGTATCTGGCCAACAACTTTACCGCCATGAGCCACTACGAGCTTTCTCACCGTCTCCGCAAAGATCTTCCCTACGCCAGTCATATTGCCGTACAGCCCGTATGGAAATACTGCGAGGGTTTGGAGAAACGTCAAGAAGGGAAAATGTTTACCGATGCCGTTTGTATAGACACCAACGGAGTAAGTCATCAACTGAGTGAATACATTGGCAAAGGCGACTATGTGGTACTGCAGTTCTGGGAAGAACGCAACTGGACCGCCCATAGTGGATGCAAGGCCATGAACCAGATTGCCAAGGATCATCGTGGCAAGAACATCCGGGTAATAGGCATATCGCTTGACACTAACAAGGAAACGTGGAAGCAATATATCAAAGATCGTAAACTAATCTATGAGCACCTGACGAACCCCTCCACCGATGGTATTGATAGATTGGAGGATGATGTGGTGAAGGCATACGGTATCACGTCACTGCCGGAGACGATCATCTTCGATCCTCAAGGCCGCATCATCAAAAGTGGACTGGCTAAGGAGCGACTAAAGAAATATGTAAATACCTTGAATTTGAATTAATAATTTTTGTAGAAATAACCTAGGTTTTGCATGGGCAGCAGTGATGCTCCCCATGCATTTTTTGTTACTTTCCTGATCATCATTAACAACAAATAAAGCCTGGCGTTTGCCAGGCTTTAATGATTTTATATAATTAGAAAAGAATTATTTCTTTTCTGCAGTTGCCTCTTTCTTCTCTTCTTTCTTGGCAGCATTCTTCTTGTAAGCCTTGTTCAGACCGGCAATCACCTCGTTGGTGATATCGTAAGCCTTGTCTGCGAAGAGGATATTGTCACCTGCCTTAGAGAGAATCAGAGAGTAATTCTTATCCTTATTATATTTTGCCAGATAATGCTGGATAGAGTCACGCAAAGCCTCATTGAACTTGTCGGTCTCTGCCTGGAACTCACTACCCAAACGCTGCTGCAGTGCCTGCAAGTCAGCCTGTTGTTTCTGCAAACCGGCATTCACAGCCTCAGCCTGCTGCTGGGTGTATTTGTTATTCTGCAAATCTTGCTGGAACTTATTGGCAGCAGCCTGCAGGTTCTGTCCTTTCTGAGCGATGGTATTCTGGATGTTTTGTCCTTTCTTCTGCAGGATCTGTGAATACTCCTTGCAGAACTCATACTGTGACATGATTGAGTCAACCTCTACGAAAGCAATCTTCAATTCACTGGTGGTAGGAGCGGTCTCTGACTTCTCATCTACCTTCGGGGCTTGCTTATTGCAAGCGGTCATGGCAAAAAGGGCTGCCACAGCCATCAGAAATGTCTTTTTCATTTTCTCTTTATTTTAATGCTATTAATATGCTTTATTCTGTGCTCTTGCCTCACGGTCCTGATCCATCACGCAATGAATACCACGGTCTTGCATCGCTTTGCTGTCATGGATATGCTGTGACTCAAAGCGGCCGTCTTTCTTGAAAATCACCTTGACAGATAATAATGCTACGCAAATAGCAATAATTAACACCGTAAAGAGCAGAGTTCTTATCATTTTTTGTAAATTTGCAGTGCAAAGGTACGAATTTATTTTTAACAACGCTATAAATTCTGAGAAATAATGAATAAAAGTGATTTAAAACCTGCTTGCGTCTTTGAACAGTTCGCAAGAATTAACCAAATTCCTCGTCCTTCCAAAAGAGAGGAAAAGATTATCGAGTACTTGAAAGAGTTCGGTAAGAGTCATCAACTGGAGACTTTGGTAGATGAGACCGGTAACGTGCTCATCCGTAAGAATGCTACTCCGGGTTATGAGAATCGTGAAACGGTGGTTATCCAAAGTCACATGGATATGGTGTGTGACAAACTGGTGGATGTGGAGATTGACTTCGACAACGATCCCATCCAGACTTATGTTGACGGTGAGTGGCTGAGAGCAAAGGGAACCACCTTAGGTGCCGATGATGGTATCGGTTGTGCCATCGAGTTGGCTGTGCTCGACTCCGACGATATTGCTCATGGTCCTATCGAGTGTCTGTTTACCCGTGATGAGGAAACGGGACTCACCGGTGCCTTCGGTATCCAACCGGGATTCATGACTGGCAACATGCTTATCAACCTCGACAGCGAGGATGAGGGACAGTTCTTCATCTCATGTGCCGGTGGTAAGACCACACAGGCAACCTTCCGTTATGAGCGTGAGAATGCTCCCGAGGGATATTTCTTCATGAAGATAGCCGTGAAAGGTTTCAAGGGCGGACACTCCGGTGATGATATCGAGAAGAAACGCGCCAATGCCATCAAGGTGCTGGCTCGCTTTATCTACAAAGAGATGGAGAAGTGCGACGTGCGCGTGGTTTCTTTCAACTCTGGTAAGATGCACAATGCCATTCCACGTGACGGACAGGTAGTCTTCGCAGTGCCTAATGACTGTAAAGAAACCGTACGTGCTGACTGGAATATCTTTGCTGCAGATGTTCAGGAGGAGTATCATGTGTCTGACACAGCCATGGAGTTCTTCCTGGAGAGCACCGAGGCTGTTCCTGTCATTGAGAAACAGGTAGCACAGAACCTTATCCGCACCCTGCAGGCTATCGACAATGGTGTCTTTGCAATGTGTCAGGATGAGGCTATCTCTTGGTTGGTAGAGACATCCAGCAATGTAGCCAGTGTTCAGTCGGCAGAGAACGAGTGTGTTGTTGTTGCCTCACAGCGTTCTAACGTGATGAGTAACCTGGAGAATATGGGTAACACCGTGAAGGCACTGTTCCAGTTGGCTGGTGCTGAAGTGAAACAAGGTGACGGTTATCCGGCATGGAAGATGAACCCCAACAGTAAGCTCACCGACCTTGTTGTGGAGACTTACAAGAAACTCTTTGGTAAGGAGCCCGTCGTAAAGGGTATCCACGCCGGATTGGAG
>JAEEGL012036432.1_pt1 | contig 11247 bp, 5 predicted proteins | sample 9134231 | NCBI WGS metagenome assembly JAEEGL01 (sample SAMN16246548, study PRJNA631951) | gut metagenome | biome: gut microbiome; feature: rumen; material: fiber-attached | host: Bos | place: Iran: Karaj | collected 2018-10
CCCGTGCGCACCGCGATACCGAGCTCGTTGAGCGCGGCACCGACATCCTCGTTGCTGTGACCGTCGATCACGAACGAAAGCACGCTCGCCTTGTTTGCCGCAGTTCCGATGAGGTGCAGACCGGGTATCTTCTTCAGCTCGCTCATGCCGTAAACAAGCAGCTCGTGCTCGTGCTTGTTGACAGCAGGCATTCCGATAGCGTTCAGGTACTGAAGCGCAGCTCCGAGACCCACCGCATCGGCGATGCTGCCTGTGCCTGCCTCGAACTTGTTCGGCGCGGGATTGTAGATCGTGCGCTCAAACGTTACGTCCTTTATCATATTTCCGCCGCCGTGGTAAGGACGGGCTTCTTCAAGGACATCTGACTTTCCGTAAAGTGCGCCTATACCTGTGGGAGCGAAGATCTTGTGTCCCGAGAACACATAGAAGTCCGCGTCCAGAGCCGATACATTCACGGGAATGTGAGCTACCGACTGCGCGCCGTCAATAAGTATGCGTACACCGTGAGCGTGAGCGATCGCTACAAGTTCCTCAACGGGAGTTACCGTTCCGAGCACGTTTGAAACGTGTGTGGCGCTGACAAATTTCGTGCGTCTTGTGAACAGCTTTTCGTATTCCGAGAGTATCAGCTGGCCGCTCTCGTCGCAGGGCACGACTTTTATAACAGCGCCTGTTTCTTCACAGACGAGCTGCCACGGAACGATGTTAGCGTGATGTTCCAGAACAGTCAGGATGATCTCATCACCGGGCTGTAAAAGCGGCTTCACATAAGCGTTTGCAACGAGGTTTACACCCTCTGTCGTGCCGCGGACAAAGACGATGTTGTCCTTGCTCGGAGCGCCGAGGAAATCCGCGGTTATCTGACGCGCGTTCTCATACGCATCGGTCGAGCGTGCCGCAAGTTCATGAGCCCCGCGGTGAACGTTGGAGTTTTCGTGCGTGTAGTAGTACGAAAGCCTGTCAATGACGGCCTGCGGACGCTGTGTCGTAGCGCCGTTGTCGAGCCACACCAGCGGGTGTCCGTTAATGACTTCCTTTAATATCGGGAAGTCCGCACGTATCTGTTCGAGCGTTTTTGTTCCGACGATAACGTTGTTGCTCGGGGCTACCGGTGCGGGTGCGCGCTCGGTAGTTTTCGGAACGTATGTCGCAGCCTGCTTCTCGGACATTACCGAGGGAGAGTATCCGCCAGTCTGCGCTTTCGCCTGAGCGGGTGCGGCTTCGCCCGTTGCTGCGGTCGGGGATGCGATCGTCGTGTACGACGCATAGCCGTTTGTGAGTTCGTTCGCGAGAGCTTCATAATCGGAGTAGTAACCTCCGCCGAAACCGTCCGCGAGCTGTGCGTAGCCTGCGTAGTTCTCCGCCTGCTGCTCATAGCCGCCTGCGCTGCCGAGGTAGCCCGTGTAGTTTTCGGCTTTTGCCGCCGCGTCGTAGATCACGGACGGGTCGCCGGATACCGCGAGCTTTTCGATACCGCCGGCACATCTTTCCGCGTCAAAATCGGGAAAGAGCGAGTTCGCAAGAGCCTCAAGCTCCTGCTCATTGGGAACTGCCCAATTATTCGTAGTCATAGTATTCACCAACCTCAACATCTTCGAGGACAGCTATCGCGTCGTCCGCGAGGATAGCCGCAGAGCAGTAAAGCGAAAGCAGGTAGGACGCAACGCCCTTGTCGTCGATACCGCGGAAACGTACTGCGAGGCCGCGACCCTGCTCATTTTTGAGGTTGCGCTGGTAGAGGCCGATAACACCGCGCTTTGCTTCACCGGTGCGGATGAGAAGAATGTTGGTCTTGCCGCTCTTGCCCTTGGGCTCCTTAACGCCGTCAACGAGGAGCTTGTTTGTCGGGATGATCGGGATGCCTCTCCAGAGGATGAATGTGCCGCCTGCAATGTTCGCAGTTACGGGCGGAACGCCGCGCTTGGTGCACTCGCGTTCAAATGCCGCGATCGCACGCGGATGAGCGAGGAAGAACGAGGGATCCTTCCACACCTTCGAGATAAGCTCGTCGAGGTCATCGGGTGTGGGTGCGCCGCTTGCCGATACGGGCTGTATCCTCTGTTTGTCAGCTATGTTCTTGAGCAGACCGTAGTCATCGTTGTTGATGAGCTGGCTTTCCTGACGCTCACGAAGGCTCTCGATAGCGAGTTCGAGCTGCTCTTTCGCCTGATCAAACGGAGAGCTGTAAACATCCTCGATAGGGGTATGTATGTTGATTATGGTCGAGATATTTGCGAGTCTGTACTCACGGGGCTTTTCCTCGTACTCAACGAAGCCCTGGGGGATGATGTTGGACTTTTTCTCCGAGCTGCAGAGAACATCGAGGGGGGTATCGCCTTCCTTTACCTTGTTCACACGGTAGATACCGGAGTCAAGGCCTTTGAATTCGAGAACCTTTGTAAGATACTTGGGCGTGAGTGCCGCATACTGGGGTTTTGTCTTGTTGATGTCGGCGAGATTATACGCCGCGTTAGCTCCGAGAGCTATGATCTTTTCTTCGTCTTTGGTTGCCATAGTGTTTGCCTCCTGTTGGTTTATAAATTGTTGATTCCGCTTCCCAAATAGCATGGGAATGTAGATTTATATGCACACCTACATAATAGGTATGCTATACTTGGATATTATAACATATAAATTTAGAAAATGCAATAGTTTTTTTAAATTTTTTTTGTTTATCACATAAACGAACACAAACGCTGACATCAATACTGCGGGAAGAAACTGTCCACTTCGCGCGACCATGCGTTGGTGCCGCCGGCGAGGTTGTAGGCTGCACCCTTGTAGCCCGCCTCGTGCAGAGTGCGCACCGCGAGGATGCTGCGCTTGCCTTCCTTGCAGACAAACACGGTGTCAACTGTCGGGTCAAGCTCGTCCTGACGGCGATCAAGCTGGCCTATCGGGATAACTATCGCGCCGGGGAATTTTGCTATCGCGCGCTCGTGGGGCTCGCGGACATCGACTATCGTTATCTTCTCACCCGCGTCGATACGTCGTTTGAGCTCCTTCGGCCCGATACCCTCAACTTCCTCTTCTTCCTCAGCCTGTGCCCTGATCCCGCAGAAGTCCTCATAGTCGTACTCGTCGAGTTCCGTGATAGTGCGGTTCTTACCGCATATCGGGCAGTTCTCGTCCTTGTGTATTTTCAGTTCGCGCCACTTCATGCGCCATGCGTCGAATGTCACAAGTCTGCCTGTCAGCGGTTTTCCTCCGCCGACTATCAGCTTGATGACCTCGTTCGCCTGTATCGTGCCGATGATGCCCGGAAGAACACCCACAACACCGCCCATTGCACAGGACGGAACCAGTCCCGCCGGAGGGGGCGCGGGGTACATGCAGCGGTAGCAGGGCCCCTTGTTCGCGTAATAGACAGCCGCCTGTCCCTCAAACTGATACATAGCGCCGAACACGTCGGGCTTGCCGAGCAGCACGCACGCATCGTTGACGAGATAGCGTGTCTGGTAGTTGTCCGAGGCGTCCGCAACAACGTCGTACTGTGAAATAAGGTCGATCGCGTTATCCTTCGTGAGCCGCTCATTGTATATCTCGACTTTCACAAGCGGGTTGATCTGCTTTATGCTGTCCTTCGCACTTGCAACCTTCGGTCTGCCTATGTCGCGCGAGCCGTGGATCACCTGTCTCTGGAGGTTGCTTTCCTCGACCTCGTCAAAGTCGATGAGACCGAGAGTTCCCACGCCCGCCGCTGCGAGATACTGCGCGAGGGGAGTTCCGAGCCCGCCCATTCCGACGATGAGAACTTTCGCGGCTTTCAGTCTGCGCTGCCCCTTGACACCGACTTCCTTTAATAATAGATGGCGTGAGTAGCGTTTTATCTCGTCATTCGTAAGCTTGTCACCGATGCGGTCACCGAGCACGGAATCGTTCGGTTCCTCTACGGTATCACCGCTGCCGCCTGCGATAGCGGGTATCAACATCACCTCGTCACCGTCCTTTATGGGTGTGTCGTAACCCTGAAGATCGCGGATGCTATCCGCGCCTACAAAAACGTTGATGAACCCGCGAAGCTTGCCGTCCTCGCCGAAAAGCACCTTCTTCGTCTCGGGGTACTCGTCCGCGAGTGCGGTTATCACCTCGCCGACAGTGCCGCCGTCAAGTTCAAGCTCGGAATTGTGCCCCGTAAACATACGGAGCGTTGTGGGGATTATCACTGTTGCTGGCATTTTCTGTATCTCCTTTTCAATATTTCATATAATTCATATCGAAATAATATGTTTATATTATAGCACGTTATTCCGAGCTTGTCAATAGGTTTTTGAAAAATTCTTTTTAAATAATGGGCTCCTCTAAAAACCTATTGTTGTTCAGGCGTGCCGACATAAAGTCGGCAGATTGTACAAATTTTTCGCAGGCATACTGTCGTATGTCAAGGAAAATTTGTGCAATATGACGGCTTTAGGGCGGTACGAATGGGCGGCAAGAGGTTTTTAGAGGTGCCCTAATAAGAACCGGGTCGTTTTCGGGCAGATAAAAGGCACCTCTGAAGTCTTTGCCGGAAAGTTTTCTCTGATATGCCGAGCGCCTTTGCGCGCCCGGACACCGTGAAGCCGGGCATAGTTTTGCATAAACCGCTTTCTTTATTTAAATAACAGGGAGAAATGCTTCTGCCCGATATTCGTTTTATCTTCTGTTCTTAAACAAGGGTCAGAAAACATATATTTGTCGCAATATACACATAAACGTCGTAATATACACATAAACGTCACAATTCTCACAAAAACATTTCACACAGATGTGATAAGATTAGGAGAAAATGGGTTAATTATACTGGCATATATGTATAAAAAGCGCCCGGTACAGGGATAAATATTCATTATAACCAATTTATCTGCAGGATCATCGTATCTGACGGCTGCGCTTCAGAACAAATACCGGATCACACCTGTGATGGTATCCGGTCGGACACAAGACATTTTTATCGTATCCCATGACACATCGGATACGTCGATCTGCATCACTATGCAGGCACTTAAAAATCTACCACTTTACGGAGGCTCAAAATGAAGAAAACCATGGGATTGAAAAAAGCGGTTCTGCTGACCGTAAGTCTGGTCATGTCCGCGTCGATGCTGTGTATCTCAATCATAGGCTACATAGTGTCATACGGCAAGGTCAGAGATGCTCTTATGCTGGAGACAAAGCAAGCTCTTCTCGCAAATGCGGAGGAAATGGACGCGTGGCTCGGCGAACAATGTGTTTTCGCAGCCGCTCAGGGCAATGCGGCGGGAACTCTGTATCTCCTTAAACCCGACCATTCGGGTGATGTGGCGTTTGCAAAGACGGTAATGCCCCTTAACAGCGCACTTCTCGAAGCATACACCTCGTATGAAGACAAGACTATCTATCTGGCATCCGAAGCGGCGCTCCCCGACGGTTTCGACCCCACGACCCGTTCATGGTACACTGCCGCAAAGTCTCAGAACAAGGCGATATGCACTTCCCCGTTCGTTGATGCCTCCACCGGCGGTGTCATCTTCACCGTAGCCGCTCCCATAAAAGCCGAAGGAAGCACTGTCGGCGTTTTCGGCTGCGATTTCAAGCTCGATATCCTCACCGGTCTCGCAAGCAGCATGAAGCTCACTGCCAACGGCTATCCGTTTCTTATAGACGGTGACGGAACATTTGTTGTTCATGCCAACGAGGATTATGTACCGACCGCCGACGGGAAGCTTACGACTCTGAAGGACGCTGCGGGAGACTATTCAAGCGCTGTGTCCTCGCTCGGAAAAGACGTAGTGATAGGTTTATACAAAGACTACGACGGCGTTGAAAAGTATATGGCTTTCAAAAAGCTCATTAATGCCGACTGGACGGTTGGATATGTAATTCCGAAATCGGATATAGAAGGTACACTTCTTGATCTCGGTATCACATTCCTGATCCTGTTCGTTGTGTTCGTCGTACTTGGCATAGGTGCAGTACTGATCGTTATCACCCGCCGTCTCAACCCGCTCGGAAGGCTTGCCGGCGTTGCCGCCCGGATAGCGGAAGGCGACCTGTCCGCGAAGCTTGAATATGGCAGCAGCGATGAGATCGGCGCACTCTGCACACAGTTCAGCAAGTGCATTGACGCTATGCGCACCTATGTTGATGATATTTCCGTAGTGCTCACCGCCATTTCAAAGGGAGACCTTACCGTTTCTCCGTCGGTGGAATATATGGGAGATTTCGAGAAGATCGATAATTCCATGCGTCTTATCCTTGACGAATTGAGCAGTATAATGTCGGAGATCAATGATGAAAGCATACAGGTGCTGAACGGTTCCGATCAGATGGCCGAAGGCTCGCAGTCTCTCGCAGACGGCACGACAAGACAGGCTTCGGCGATAGAGGAAATATCCGCGACTATCGCGGAGGTCTCCACACAGATCTCGAACACGGCACAGAACGCATCCGAAGCCGGCAGGCTGTCTCAGCAGACACAGGACAAGGTGAATATGCAGGATGCGGAGATACAGAGTATGGTCAGCGCCATGAACGACATAAGCGCGACTTCGCAGGAGATAGAGAAGATAATCAAGACTATCGAAGATATAGCATTCCAGACCAATATCCTCGCACTCAATGCTGCGGTAGAGGCTGCAAGAGCAGGCGATGCCGGAAAGGGCTTCGCGGTCGTTGCCGATGAGGTGCGCAATCTTGCAAGCAAGTCGGCGGAAGCCGCAAGCAGCACAACATCGCTCATAACCGCTTCGATCGAAGCAGTAAGCAAGGGCAGCAAGATCGCATCTGCGACAGCCGAATCCATGAAGGAAGTCAAGGAAATGTCTTCACAGACAACCGAGCTTATTACCAGGATAGCTGCCGCAAGCGCGGAACAGAACGAGTCGATAAATCAGATAACCTCCGGTATAGAGCAGATATCGCAGGTAATACAGACCAACTCCGCGACCGCCGAGGAAACCGCGGCTTCCTGCGAGGAACTATCCGGACAGTCGAAAATGCTCAAGGAGCAGGTCGCAAGATTCAGATTAAAGAACTGACAGTAAAGTGTCAGGATCACGTTATTGATTTGCCGATCAGGATAGATCATGTTATTTCACCTCCGCCGCAAGCGGGGGTGAAATATGCGTAAAAAGGTATTTGTGTCTGTTATAACTCTTGATCTACAAATAAAAAAGGAGAAAAATAATGAGCACCATTCCATCACTCGTATATACAAACGACAAATGTATAGGCTGTAACAAGTGCATAAATGCCTGTCCGGCTCTTGGCGCGTGTATGTCTGAGGATATCGACGGAAACAACCGTCATATCGTGGTAAACGGCAATTACTGCATCTCATGCGGAGCCTGCATAGATGCCTGCGTTCATAACGCGCGCGAATTCCGGGACGATACCGAGCAGTTCTTCAACGATCTGAAAAGAGGAGAAAGAATATCGCTGCTTGTTGCTCCGGCCTTTCTTGCAAATTATCCGGGTGAATACGGACATGTGCTCGGCGGACTGAAGAAAATGGGCGTTAACCGCATAATATCCGTGTCATTCGGTGCGGATATCTGTACATGGGGATATCTCAATTACATAAAAAAATACAATTTCCTCGGCGGTATTTCCCAACCCTGCCCGGCAGTTGTAAGATACATAGAGAACTATACGCCGGAGCTTCTTCCGAAGCTGTTTCCCGTACATAGTCCGATGATGTGCGCGGCGGTGTACGCGAGAAAAGAGCTCGGGCTGACCGATAAACTTGCGTTTATATCACCGTGTATCGCAAAGAAGCTGGAGATAAGCGATCCGAACAACGCAGGTCTCGTGCAGTATAACGTTACCTTCGAGCACCTTATGAAATATGTGAAAGAAAACAGGATATCGGGTCCCGACTGCAAGGACGAGATCGAATACGGCCTTGGCTCGATATATCCGACTCCGGGCGGTCTGAAGGAGAATGTAGCGTGGTTCCTCGGCGACGATGTGGCAGTACGCCAGATCGAGGGCGAGAAAAGAATGTATGAATGGCTGGAAAGGAACAAGCGCCGTATAAAAGACGGAACAACGCCCTTTGCGCTCATTGACGCACTTAACTGCGAGAACGGCTGTATCTGCGGAACTGCGGTCGATCCGCAGAAATCCGAGACAGACGATGCGCTGTATAATCTGCTGAAAATAAAAGCAGCATCAAAGAAAAAAGGAGTCGGTACCGCGTGGTCGAAAGGCGATGCACACAGAATGCGACTTGCAAATCTCAACAGGCATTTCAGAAAGCTGCGGCTTGAAGATTACCTTCGCAAGTACACCGACAGGTCTTCGGACACGAAATATAAGCAGCCGAGCAATTCCGAGCTCGATATGATATTCCGCTCCATGCGTAAACTCACAAAAGAGCAGAGACAGATAAACTGCACCTGCTGCGGTTATGATACTTGTCAGCAGATGGCGACGGCGATACATAACGGTTTCAATGTCAAGGAGAATTGCATACACTATCAGAAGGACCGCGTTCAGCAGGAAATAGACCATGCCGAAAATCTTGCGAGACAGGTAGCGAAGGAGCATGCAAAGGAAACCAATGAGCACTACAAGCTCGTTTCCGCGATAGAGCGCATCGAGAAGCAGTTCGAGGATATATACAGAGCGATAGACTCAATGGCGGTCGGCAATGAGCGCAACGCCGGAGACAGCGCGAACATAGCCGAAAAGATAGGTGATGTGTCGAAATTCACATCAGACCTCGAAGAATCTATGTCCGAGATTCGTTCGCTTATCGATCAGCTCGGAGAGAATAACAAGAAGGTAGTGAGCATAGCGAGCCATACCAACCTGCTTGCGCTGAACGCGTCTATCGAGGCTGCACGCGCGGGTGCGGCCGGTAAGGGATTTGCCGTAGTTGCTTCCGAGATCAAAAACCTTGCTGCAAGCTCGCAGGAGACTGCAAATAACAGCAGCGAAAACCAGATGAGGATAGACAGCTCAGTCCTCCAGATCATCGACGAAGCGGATAAGCTCTCCGCCGAGGTCAATGACGTAGGTGATCTCACACAGAACCTTGCGGATGCGGCGAAGGAAATGTCTGCAAATACGGACGACATCCGCCGTATAATCGGAGAAGTCAAAAATGAGCTCGGAGGTCTTATCGGCCTCGGAGATGTTGAGATAACAGGACATTCGTTGCTTCGCGGCAAGCATATACTTATTGCCGAGGACGTTCTCATAAGCGCGGAAATGCTGCGTCAGATGCTGTCGGAGTACGGTGTGATCTCCGATATCGTAAGCAATGGTGAAGAAGCGCTGAGAAGATTTGAAGAGAGCGCCGAGGGTGAATTTGACGTACTCATTATGGATATACATATGCCGCTTCTTGACGGACTTGAAACGACAAAGGCTATCAGAAAACTTACACGTTCCGATGCGAAGACCGTGCCGATAATCGCGCTCACGGCTTATGATGTGGAATCGGATATAGAGAGATCAAAAAAAGCGGGCATGAACGCTCATATTTCCAAGCCTGCCGATCCCGAAGCCTTGTTCCGTGTGCTTGAACAGGCGATATCGTGATCCCGTTCCGGGTCGTCGGACCCGGGCATAGCAAAAATGGAGGGATCAACAAATGGAAGAGAAAAAGAAGTTTAAAATGTCGCTTGCGCTGCAGATCTTCATTGCGCTTGTCCTGGGTATCGGCGCGGGTCTGCTGTTACATGAACACGCAGACATTGCCGAGGGGTACATAAGGCCTATCGGTACTATTTTCCTTAATCTGCTGAAATTCATAGTCGTGCCGATAGTTTTGTTCTCGATAATGGCGGGTGTCATTTCCATGCGCGACATCAGGAAGGTCGGCTCGATAGGCTTTAAAACCGTTGTCTATTATCTGTTTACGACTGCTTTTGCTATTATCATCGGCCTTGCGGGCGGATTTGTGTTCAGAAATATCTTCCCCGTGCTTGAGACTTCCGAACTCAGCTACGAAGCTGCCGAGGCGGTCCCGTTCATGGATACCATAGTCAACATCTTCCCTTCCAACTTTATCACACCACTGTCCGAAGGCATCATGCTGCAGGTAATAGTTATTGCGATCCTGATAGGCTTCGCTATAATTCTTGTCGGTGATGCGGCAGCTCCCGCCGTAAAGGCCATAAACTCCTTCAATGCGGTCTTTATGAAGGTCATGGAGATGATACTGAAGCTCTCCCCTGTCGGCGTGTTCTGCCTTATCTGTCCGGTAATTGCGGCGAACGGCGCAGAAATACTCGGTTCTCTCGGTATGGTGCTGCTTGCGGCTTATGTCTGCTACTTCGTACATATGGCAGTGGTGTATTCCATAGCTGTCAAAACTATGGGCGGGATAAGCCCGCTGAAATTCCTGAAAGGACAGCTTCCCGCAATTTTATTCGCGTTTTCGAGCTCGTCGTCCGTCGGAACGCTCCCGATAAATATGAAGGGCTGCGAGAAAATGGGAGCGGATAAAGAAGTAACATCGTTCGTACTGCCCCTCGGCGCTACTATAAATATGGACGGAACGGCGATATATCAGGGCGTATGTGCAATATTCATCGCTGCCTGCTACGGCATCGAGCTTACTCCGTCTCAGCTGATCACCATAGTTATCACCGCGACTCTCGCCTCCGTCGGAACGGCAGGAGTTCCGGGCGCAGGTATGGTAATGCTCGCAATGGTGCTCTCGTCGGTAGGTCTGCCGCTTGACGGTATAGCTCTTGTCGCAGGTGTGGACAGAATTTTCGACATGGGCAGAACCGTCGTAAACATTACGGGTGACGCTTCCTGCGCACTCGTGGTATCAAATCTCGAAAGAAAGAAAGCCGCAAGAAAAGCTGCAAAGAAGAATGCTACATGAATATATCTTATATGCCCGCTTGTTTTGTAGCGGGCTTTATTGACGCTGTGGCAGGCGGCGGTGGCCTTGTGTCGCTTCCCTCATATATATGAACCGGTCTGCCCATACACTGCTGCGTCACGTGACAATAAAAAACCCGATATAACCGCAAATGCGATCATATCGGGTCTTTTTATGTGGGGTGGGAAGTGGGATTCGAAGCCCAAACCTTTCCCTCAACCACGGCTTTTGTGGCCTGTTTTTCGTGTGACTGTGTGACCGGTCACACGATCACATCGCAGCCTTGATGTTGTCTATAACCTAAACTCCCGTCAAATTATACCAAGGTTCAGGACGGCGAAAGTACATCCATGAATTCGTAGATTCTGCGTTGTTTACCGGTTATCTCAGACAAATGATGTGCTTTACCGGGCTGCTGATAATACTCGATAATATCGATC
>JAEEGL012365197.1_pt1 | contig 11247 bp, 6 predicted proteins | sample 9134231 | NCBI WGS metagenome assembly JAEEGL01 (sample SAMN16246548, study PRJNA631951) | gut metagenome | biome: gut microbiome; feature: rumen; material: fiber-attached | host: Bos | place: Iran: Karaj | collected 2018-10
GGAGACAGCAAGTCAGAAGGAAATGTGGAAGGACTCATGGTTCCGCCGTCGATGTGTAATCCCTTGTAGCTGGTATTTCGAGTGGGAACACTTCAGAAGCCCTGACGGAAAGCGGTCAAAGGTCGGAGACAAGTATCTGATACAGCCGAAAGATAGCCACACGACCATGCTTGCCGGATTGTATCGGATTGAGGAACGTAGAGGGCTGCAAGTGCCTGTGTTATCAGTTCTTACACGGGATGCGACTGAGGAGTTAAGGTCAATCCATGACAGGATGCCGCTGATACTGCAGCGGGAGGATATTAGTAAGTGGATACGACCGGACGGGAATCCTCATGAGATTTGTCGGAAGGCTATGACAGAGATGTGTTTGGAGAAGGCTATTGCCAATTGAGTCGTTTTTGCCAATAAAACATTAGCTGAATATTCCGATTATTACATGGAAAAAGAGAAAAACACCTTGAATGAACTGCTGACTTGTGGTATAATAAGAATAGTATAGGCATTTAAGATGTGCTCAGAAAGGAATTACCAATAATGGGCAAAAAAGAAAAAGAAAAATCTACAAAAAACGGAAACATGATAGAAGAGGCACTTCGGATAGTATATTCTTATATATATAGCCATTATACATCTGAAGATGCCTCTATTGTTTGGGCAGAAGTATCATCAATAATTGGTGATATAGAATATACTTTGCCGGTGGAAACAGAACACGATATTTACTACACTTATCCACAAATTCAAAACCTACTTTCGAGTATTAATGAAAAAGAGAGTATACGAAAAAGCAAGGGCGTATACTATACACCAAATGATGTAGTGCAATTTATCCTTAATAGCAGTATTAAATCGGCATACGGAAAACTTAATGAAAACACAATAAACGCTGCCGATTTATCGATGATTCCATATAAGTCATTTTGTACATCAAAAACGATATTTGATCCCACCTGTGGAGCTGGAGAGTTTCTTTTGATAGCTCTTGAGATGAAGATGAAATTGCTTAAAAGCAACATGGATACGAACTCAAAGAAGGTTGTCATAAAAACCGTTGAGACTATTTATGGAAATGATGTCAATATTGATTCAGTGATTATTACCAAACTAAGACTTTTATTGTGTGTAGCTGAAAATTTTGACGCAAGCTATTGTAAAGGTGTTGGAAATGTTTTAAATCAGAATATCACTTCATATGATTTTGTAAGTGGACAAGTTAAAACAACTAAGAAGTTCAATCTGATTGTTGGTAATCCACCTTATGTTGAAGACTCAAAATGCGGGCTTAAACTTACTACAAAGTTTGGCAACATTTATGCCAATGTATTACTAAACTCAGCAAAAATGCTTGAAAAAAGCGGAACAATCGGTTTCATTATTCCATTATCGTACGTCTCAACACCACGGATGAGAAAATTGCGAGAAGAACTGGGGACATATGTTCCAGAACAGTATATTTTAAGTTTCGCTGACAGACCAGACTGTCTCTTTGATTCAGTTCACCAGAAATTATGCATTCTTATTGCAAAAGAAAAAAAATCTCCGATTGTACTATATACTGGTAATTATCAATACTGGTATAAAGAAGAGCGAACTAAGCTTTTTCATGACATCAAAGTAATCAGGAACCTTTATTATAGCCCTGATTTTATACCAAAATTGGGCACTCATATTGATGCGGATATATACAGAAAGATTATAAATGTTTCTAATACCCTGCCAGTTTATGAGAATTCACGTGATGGATCTGAATCCGTTTACTTAAATCGAAGAGAAACATTTTGGATGAAGGCATATAGAACCAAAGTTGATGATCCCGAATACAAAGTGTTTAGCTTCAGTTCAGTTCAAGAGGCAGATTTTTGTTATTGTCTTATTAATTCCTCGCTATTCTGGTGGTATTGGATATGTGTTTCGGATTGCTGGCATGTTAGCAAAACACTTAATGGATTCAGAATGCCAATTTCTATTAACACAAATGAAGCAGTGGCTTTGGCAAAAGCTTTAATTAGGAGACTTGAGGAGACAAAAGTCTATGTTGGAACTAAGCAAACCCAGTATGAGTATAAACATCGTGCTTGTCTGGAAGAAATCCATGCAATAGATGATTACATCAATGCTGCTTATGGATTAACAGAACTTGAAAGTGAATACATAAAATCATTCGCTATAAGATATAGAACAAGCGGAGGAGTAAATACTAATGAGAGTAATTGACCTGTTTTCTGGATGCGGTGGATTGTCGCTTGGATTTCTACAGGCTGGTTATGATGTGAAACAAGCTTTAGAATTTGATTCAGTCATTGCAAACACATATCAGCTTAATCATCCAGAAGTAGAAATGATTGTTGATGACATCAAGAATATAAACGTTTCTGAAACATTTGGAGGAACAAATGCTGACATCATTATCGGCGGACCACCATGTCAAGGCTTTTCTATGGCGGGAGCTAGAATCAGACACGGATTCATCGATGATCCTCGGAACTACCTTTTTAAGCATTATTTCAATGTAGTTAAAGAAGTTAAGCCCAGGGTTTTTATCATGGAAAACGTAAAAGGCATAGCTACTATGCAAGGTGGAAAAATTTTTGAAGAGATTCAGAAGATATTTCAAAACTCAAAAGCGCTGGGCGGTAAACCCTATAGGATGTATCATCGTGTTATAAATGCTGCTGCTTTTGGGGTTCCTCAGCGAAGGGAAAGAATGATAATCATAGGCACCCTTATTGAGAGTGCGGATATTGAATTGTTGTGGGAACAGACAAGGGTAGATATTCTTGCAGAAATCCCAACATATTTTGATCCGGTCACGGTTCGAGATGCAATCGGCAATCTGCCTGTAACTACTGCCGACGGCATTATCCAGAATCCCATTCCTCAAACCGACTATGAAAAATACCTTTCTTGTGATTCAAAAACCATAACCAATCATACTAGCTCTCAACATTCGAAAGTTGCAGTAGAAAGAATGAAACAAATCAAGAACGGTGAGAACTATACGGTTCTAAATGAACAGATAAATTCTGTTCATAGTGGTTCATACGGAAGATTGTGTTGGGACGAACAAGCCTCGACTATAACTACGAGATTTGATACTCCTGCTGGCGGCAGATTCATCCACCCTGTTGAAGATAGGACATTGACGCCAAGGGAAGCCGCGAGGATACAGAGTTTTCCAGACAGTTTCACTTTTTATGGAGATAAAAGATCGATAAGTAGACAGATTGGAAATGCTGTACCACCAAAGGTAGCCTATTTTCTTGCTCGATTAGTCTCGAACATATTGGCTACTGATAACACTGGAGAATGATATATGAAAAATATACTGTTTACAGGTAATCCTGCTACAGGAAAAACATTTCTTGCAAGGGCAGCCGCGTATTATCTGTGTCATGAACAACTCAATATGGACTGTCTAAGATCAAAGGATATCTACGAGGACTTAGATAAGATTGATAATTTCGTAAACAGTGATAATTGCGAATTCATTCAGGTTCATCCAACAATGACATATGAAGATATAGTTTACGGTACAGATATAAAAGCAACAGGTTCCATGACTGTAGATTATGTTGAGAAACGTATAAAGAAACTGTGCGATAGAGCAAAGTTATCAGAGGATGATTTTGCTGTGATATTTGATGATATTTCGAGAATAGATGCAAGTGCGCTATTAGGGAATCTGATTTATGCTATGGAATTTCGCAATGAATCCGTTGCTCTTGCAGATGGCTCGGAACTGTGTATTCCGGACAATGTTGTTCTTATTTTTACGGAATGCGGAAACTTTCATTTAAGTCATTTGGACTATGCTCTACGCAGAAGGATGGATTATGTTGCCGATTTGAAATCGGATAAAGAAATAATTGAAAGATACTACGATGCTGTAAACGCAAACGCTGGCAGAATAATAACGGATATCTTCGAGAGTATAAAGGAGTTTTTAGCAACAAATGCTGCTCCCGGAGTACCTGACGTTGCTGAAAAATATATGCCTGGGCATGGATTGTTTATGGTTGATCGCACAGGAACATCATACTTTGTACTTGATAAGTTCAAGCAAAAAATGATGTACCAGATATTCCCGTTCCTGAACAATCTATTTTCAATGGGAATAATTCGCGGCAATATTAGCTCGTTTAAGCAATCGCTTACCGCAATGCTCAACACAGGCGTCTCCGGACTTAATCGCATATCGGATATACGAAAAGTGATGGTCAATTCTGGCGATCGAGTTGATCCTTATTCGTTGGAGGATACAATCGAGTATTACGAGAGAGAAATCATTCCGAATCACTGTTCCGATTATAAAGGTTTGTTAGAAAGCGTAATTGATGCGATCATATTGAACGAGGTGTTTCCGAGCGATATAGCAACTGATGCTCTCCTATTTAACATAGAGGTAGCATCTGTACCAAGTAAGTCCGTACCTGTGGCATATGCCTCTTATTTGGTAAAAGCGCAAGATGCTCCAAGCTACTATTATGAAACTGCCGTAAAAGGGAAAGATAGGCGTAATCCTCATGCATACTACTCTACTCGTCCGGGTAATGTGGGAAGATGGGCTGAGCGGTCTGATGTTGCAGCTTATGAAATATCATATACAGATGGCTCACCGAGTGACACCTACCTTCCTTTAAACGGATTAAGGCTGCATACTTTTACGATAAACAATGTATGCAAAGACAATAATCCTGCGGAAATCTACGGTTCGCTATATCGGCTCTTGTTGTACTACTTGAAGGCATATGAAACGAATATATCACTGATAAAGGGACACGATGAGTCTTATGCCGATTTGGATGCGTTGATTCTACTGGAAATAAAATATCTATCCTTCTTGCATGATGAACTAAAAAAGGTTAATGCGGCTTCGCAAACAGAACGGGAAAAAGCGCGTATAGATTATTTCGGAACAAGGATGCGGCGATTGCGAACGCTGTGGACTCACAAAGGAGACACGATCAGAGTTGACAAACAGAAGTTTGATAATCTAATTGCAGGCTCTACACCTTTTAGTGTCGAGGCATATGAGGATATTTACATCATCACAAGCGGTGCGGAAAAAATCATAGAAATAAAAGGAGTGGTAAAAATGACTGATTTAAAGGATTATCAGCAAATCATGGAAAACATCGGGGTCCGTCAGATGGTGTTCCAGGGACCTCCCGGCACGTCTAAAACCTTTGAGAGCAAGAGGTTCGTACTTAAGCAGTTGGAGCCGGATTCGGAAATCCTAACAAAACGATTTGTGAGTCAGGAGGATGTATCTTCTGCACTAGATGCTTATAAACTGACGGAAGAAGATTATTCTAATCCGGCGGCTTCTGCAAAGCTAGCTACAGGCGGCTGGGATTTGGTACAGTTTCATCCATCATACGGGTATGAAGACTTCATACGAGGTATCGAAGTGAAGGCTGATGGCGGATTGCCGTCATATAACAGTGTTAACAGAATCCTTGGCAAAATTGCTGAGTTTGCAAAACTTGCTGAAAATGCCAATCCGAATGAACCACCGAAGTTCTATCTCGTTATTGATGAAATTAATAGAGCAAACATTGCTACGGTATTTGGAGAGCTGATTTACGGCCTCGAATATCGCGACAGCAAAGTGTCTACGCCTTATGAGGTTGAAGACAAGGTTACCGATCCCGTGTCAAGAACTAAGGATATCGTTCTTGGCAAGAATCTGTTTATCATTGGCACGATGAACACAGCAGATAAATCTATCGATTCAATCGATTACGCTATTCGTAGGCGTTTTCTTTTCATTGATAGTCCTGCGGATCGGAATGTTGTTATAAGCTGCTATCAGAATGTTTCTGAAAACGATGACGAGAACTCTATTGAACTGTTGGTGTTCGATGCGGTACAAGCGGTTTTCGATAATGAAAGCTACTTCAATGATGAGTATCAAAAAAGCGATGTTCGTCTTGGTCACACCTATTTCCTTAGAAAAAGGAAAGAAGGTTATGAGGAGGATTTCGTTGAACATTTTGTCTTCCAGATCATTCCCGTTTTAAGGGAGTATGTGAAAGATGGAATATTAGATACAATCGAGGACCTGAAAGCCATCGAACATACGCCTTCGGAAATTAGGGATGCGGCTGACCGTGGTGAGCGAGTTCGCTTTATCGGTGATAATATCATGTTGTACGCTAAAGAGTTTGGCAATATGACAAGATCTGGGAAACGCATTGACAACGAATATATAGGGACTTTTATTGAAGAGGTGCGAACTAAAATCGGTTATTAATAGGAAAGTGATGTTATGGCACGAGATGTAATAATCCATCAAGTCAACGACTGGTCTGTACTGAATAGCAAGGATGAGGTGTGGACAAAAGTAGATCTCTCTGCGCCAGAGGTTAATTTTGGCATACATAGATTTCAGGGAAAACTGTGGAGCAGCGGATATGTTGGTGTTGGAAGACTGTATGATAAAAACGGCCGCTACCTCCAATCTGGAGGCAAAGAGCATATTATCGTTGTGACTTCACAATACGGCATGACCCCGTGGCAGATGCTTGAGACCGTAATGACTGATGATGAATACGACGATTACATTGCAGAGATGGACGCTGATGGAAGGCCTCTGTTTCATGTTTTCTATGACCAGCCATTGATAAAGTTATCTCAGGATACAGAGCAAGACGGGGAATTGTTATACGCTTTGAGCTTTGTTACGTCATGTTATAGCCTTTGTAGAAAAGGCTTAAAGAAAACCATGTTCCATCAGGAGGAGAATTATGCCTCAAAAGTTCGAGGTAAAATCGAAATCAAGAAGAACATACGCATGAATACTTGCAAAGGTAGAAACGATAGGTTTTACTGCAGGTACATTGATTTTACTGAGGACAATATTGAAAATAGAATCCTCAAAGCGACTTTGCTGAAATGTAAAGAGATTATAGGGAGACGGTTTCCCTCAACTTCTGAAGTATCAAAAAGGATGAATTATTGTCTGAATGCATTTCGGCGTGTGAAGACTGTTCGGATTAAAGCGAGCGATTTTAATGGAGTAGATGCATCGGGGCTTTATATGTATTACAAGCCTCTTTTACAACAGGCTCGTTGTATCTATGGGCAGAAATACTACGCATTTAAAAATGAGGATGGTCAATCTATAACCAAAAGCGTATTCACGATTCCATATATGATAAACATGGAATCCCTGTTTGAGTTTTATGCCCGAATAGTTTTGAAACGAACGATAAATACGGAAAAATACTCTTTGGATCGTTATTCCAAGAAATTGTATATACAGAAAGATGTTAGTGATATTTCAGAGGTTGAGCGCGGTATCCATTTAATGCCCTATTGCATTCCTGATATCATCATTCGTGACAACGAAGACCAAAGACCGGTTTTGGTTATAGACGCAAAATACAAGCCAAATTCTCGGAGCACAAGATCGGATACGCACCAGCTATTATCATATGCACTCTTAACGGGAGCAAAACGATGCGGTTTTGTTTTTCCAGGTGTTAGCAGTCGAGCCAAAATAATGCATACTACAGGGGCACCATATCTACCGTTAGCTGTTGACTCACTTGATTACTATGAATTGATTTTAGGAAACGATATTGACAATGTTCCCGAAGCGTTACAGTATATTCTTCCGTGAAAGTTAAGTTTGATGTTATATGGTATCACAATGAATAGTAGATAGATTTTATAAATCTCACATTCATCAACAGGCTTTCAACATACATTTCAACAGAAAGGAGTCTATGGATGTCCACAGACGATATGAATACACCTACAAGTACAGACGATGACGCTGTTCCTCTACTTGACCGAAACCTATACCGCACCATTAAGAAGATGGATCGTAACACCTTAGAAGGCTTGCTTAACGACCTCTTCGAGCGTGGCCGCAAGAAAGGGCTTGCGGAAGCAGGCGTGATCGTTGCTGAAACTGAAGATGACAGCGATGACGACAAAACATTAGACCTCCGAGCTGTTGAAGCCGACATCAAGAAGATACGCGGTATCGGTGAAAAGAGAGCAGAGGAGATTATGCTGATCTTTGAGAAGCATCTGGGTATACAGTAGCCGTTTTGACTTCTGTTATATTTCAAATGTCAAGACTTTGCAGAGTATTTCTGATATAATAGAGACATCAAATAAAGGAGGTACTCAGTATTATGAGTAATAACAATGTTCTTGGCGCTGCTTTATCTATAATCGATAAGCATATTCTTCTTAACCACCAGGAGATCGCCAGAAAAATCTATGCCGAAACCAACTATTGCGATCAGGATTACAACAAGTTTATTGCTGTGATCACATCGGGAGAGCTTACATTGCGTGAGTACATTCGGAAACGCAGATTGTTCTATGCCGCAAGTGAGCTTGTCAATAGCCCTGATAAGACCATTGTAGATATTTCCTTGGATTACGGATACTCCGGTCAGACAGCTTTTGCGAGAGCTATCAAAAGAGAATTCGGAAAAACTCCAGTTGAAATCCGCAAAAGTAAGGAAAGACTTCCCGATGTGAGAAAGGTGTTGGAGAACCATCTTGCCAATAAAAGCAGACTTGATTCCATTATTGCGAAGCTTGATGGGGATAACTTGAGCAACACAGACTGGCACTATTTTGAGGACTTTATTCATGCAACTGATGAATTGGGATTTGATACAACAACCTGCTGTTTGATTTCCGAGTTGTCGGAAAAGCTTTCGATTCCGTTTGCTCATCTTATCGAACAGTGCTTTGAAATGGCGATACAATATGATGAGAATAAAGACGAGGAAATCAGCGAAATCATCGAAGCTATGTCGGAATTGCAGATTGAAAGCCAGGATGAGTTAGATGATTTGTGCCAATATTATGATTGTAAGTGGTATGATCTGACTTTTGTTATGGTTAAGATGTATCAGCTTGGAATCGATTCTGAGGATGAATTGGATAGGATTTGGAAGTATTATGATTGCAAATGGATGATGGGAGATCCATATCCGGTAACGCGACAGATGGTGCAGGACTATCGCCAGAGACATGAATAATTGCATAAGGAGGGCAGAAAATGTACATTGCCTTAGACAAGGAACAAAAGCGCATTTCAATTCGAGATGCGGTTCAGGGCGATACATTTTTCTGCCCTGTTTGTCTTGAAAAGATGTTTGTGAAGTCAGGCACCGAAAGAGCTCGTCATTTCTCGCATTTTCCGAACTGTGAATGTAACGATATCTGGAACGGGCAGTATGATATGTCCGACTGGCATTACGAGTGGCAAAACCAGTTCCCGTCTGAGAATCAGGAAGTAGTTGTTCAGTGCGATGATATCCGCCACAGAGCAGATGTTCTGACTGACAGAACGGTTGTGGAGTTTCAGCATAGCCCTCTCTCTTCTGGAAAGTTCAATGACAGAAATGTGTTCTATCATGGAAATATCGGGTATAAAGTCGTATGGCTGTACGATATGCGAGAAGATTACGAGCAGGAACTGATAACAGAATCGACTGAGAATCATTTTGCATGGAGCAAACCTCGTTCAACATTTCGGAAGTATAACCTGCGTGCCGGTGAGATAGATCTGTTTTTCCAGATTGCTGATGAGGGAGAATGTATCCTTCATATTCAGGCTTTTACCAACGATGGCTTCCGTATCAAACGTAAGTATACGAAGGATTCGTTTTTAGCGTATGTCGGCCTGATCAACGGAGTTTGCCCTCCACCACTTCATCTTGACACGCAGATAGATGAGGACTTCCGAGCGTTTTCTGAAAAGTACAATATTCAATTGAACCCACAGCAGCAGCGTGCAGTACAGGCAGTAAGAGGCGCAAACCTGATGATTGCAGTTCCAGGCAGCGGTAAGACCACAGTCATGGTTGCGAGAATGGGCTATATGATCTACTGTAAGAGAATCGCACCGGAGAATATCCTTGCGATCACATATACAGTCAGTTCAACTAATGATATCAAACGGCGCTTTGCAGAGAAATTCGAGCCTGAAATGGCAAACCGCCTTAACATACGCACCATCAACTCTCTGTGTGAGCAGATAATCAATAAATATGTTCAGATACATCAGCGTACACGGTTTACAATGCTTAATGCAAATGAACAAGCAAGCATCATTAAATCAATCTACATAGCTCTTACCGATGACAAATTCCCGCACGAAGCAGATTTAATTGCAGCTCAGACAGTGATTAGCTACATCAAGAATATGATGTTGACAACGGCTGAACAAAGGGCTGAGTATTTGAATGATGAGCCTTTCTACGAGGAATTCTTCAATCGATATGTCGATACGCTCAAATCGCAAAAGCGCATGGATTTTGATGACCAGTTGGTCTATGCGAGGGATATCCTCATGGCGCGTCCGAAGGTTTTAGCGTGGTTTCAAGCTCAATATCAGTATATCTGTGTGGATGAAGCGCAGGACACATCAAAAATACAACATGAGATTATCAGAATACTGGCATCAAAAACAAATAACATCTTCATGGTTGGAGATGAAGACCAGAGTATTTACCGTTTCCGTGCAGCTTACCCTCGTGCGCTCCTTGATTTCACTGACACATATACCAATCCGTACATCCTGTTTCTTGAGACGAATTATCGCTCTACTAAGCCCATCGTTTCAGCAGCACAACGGTTTATAAGCCAGAACATCAACCGTCATTCTGAAAAGCACATGGTTGCAAGCCGAGGTGACGGAAAGCCGATTGAGAGAATAACGGTCAGAAGAAAGCATCAGCAGTATTCTACTATAGCTGTGATAGCAAAGGAAGACCATGGTCAAATGGCGGTGCTTTACCGTAACAACGGCAGTGCTATTCCTATGATGGACTTGTTCCTTCGTGAGAATATCCCGTTCAATCGTCTGAAAGAGGCTGGAGAGAACTTCTTTACAAGCAAGGTAGTACAGGATATTGTATATTTCCTGAGATTCGCTATCGATCTAAATGATTCCGAAGCGTTTAATCAGGTGTATTATAAGTGTGGATATGGATTCAATAAGAAAACTGCATATTTGGGCTGTAAAAACGCAATTTTGAATAGGATCACAATAACTGACGCTTTGGTAAAACAGATGTCTAAATGGCCGTCATTGATGTGCAAAGCGGAAGAGTTCAGACATAGGATGAAAAAAATAGCCGCTTCAAAACCGTATGATGCAATAGACTTGATTTGCCGTTTCTGGTACTATGCCTATGCCAAGGATAACGAACTTGACATAGGAAAGGCGGACATTCTATATGCCTTGGCCATTCGTGAGGAGAC
>JAEEGL012571002.1_pt1 | contig 11247 bp, 6 predicted proteins | sample 9134231 | NCBI WGS metagenome assembly JAEEGL01 (sample SAMN16246548, study PRJNA631951) | gut metagenome | biome: gut microbiome; feature: rumen; material: fiber-attached | host: Bos | place: Iran: Karaj | collected 2018-10
AAAAAAGGAGCTTTTAAAAGCTCCTTTTTTATTATCCGACTGTAACAACAGCCTTTATTTCTTTATTTGCAGGCGAAACCTCTGCTTCATCACTGAGATTTATGACAGGGTCGCCGTTTCCGTCAAAGCACACGCGCTTGATACGTGTATGCCTGCATGGGTCATAGAGCGGGTCTTTATTGTAAGTGCCGCACCCTTGTGAAGCATGGCTTGCAGGCCGCGCATGATACACTATAAGCAGGTCGCCCTTCTCATTTCTGACAAAGCAGTTATGTCCCGGACCTGACTGGTCTTTGAGGTCAGCCGTCTGCAGAACAGGTTCTCTCAGCTTTGTCCAGCTTGAAATATCCATAAGATTTGAATTTATATCTGCCTGTAACCTTCCTACGCAATACTCAGAACCTGTTCCCGAAGCCGAAAAGAATACATATATCTTCTTGTCAGTTTTAAGAACAGCCGCTCCCTCATTTACACGATTATTCACCTTTTCCCAATTGTACTCAGGCTTTGTGAGCATTATAGGCTTTGATATGAGCTTCCAGGGCTGTGACGGGTCTATCTCCGCCATAAAGAGTGAAGAATCACCCTTTATTTCCGCCCATATTACATAGTGCCTGCCGTTGTTCTCGAAGTAGGTCATATCAAGCGAAAATCCCTTGAAGGACTCAGAGTCGCCCGATGACGCCTGCATCTGTCCGCACTCTGTCCAGTTTCCTGTAAACGGCTCACCGTCACATTTAAGCACATACGGACGTATCGCCCAGATATTATCGCTTGCGCCTGCGGCAAAGAACATATACCACGAACCGCCTATTTTGTGCATTTCAGGTGCCCAGATATGCTTTGAAAGTATGCCGCTTGAATGAGCCTTCCATATGGTCTTTTCTTCAGCTTTTGCAAGTCCCCCGACGGTATTGCTTCTTCTGAGGATAATTCGATCATATCCCTTGTCAACGCTTCCGTATGCGGGATAGGACGCAGTAAAATAGTAATATCCATTCTCGCCGTCAACTATATACGGATCTGCTCTCTCTTTGATAAACGGGTTGTCATAAAGCTCTGAGCTTGACCTTATCCTGCCCTTTACTGCATAATTTCCCGGTTTAGATGTGTCTATCGCTGTATTGTCCCAATCCACACTGACATCTGCTTTTCCGCCGCCTGTGTACTGTAAAGTTACAGTATCGGGCATCTGAACTCTTTCACCTATACCAACATTTACCGAAACAGACTTTACTCCTGTATTCAGCGGTGTAAGTCCTGCTGACGGAAAGGCATTGATAAGTGCCGTGTACTGATCCGCGTTAATGGGTATAACATATCCGTGTCGAGGAGTAAAGTTAAAGCTGTAGCTGTTTCTGCTTACTGTTGTGAAGTTTTCAAGATCTTTTGTCTCCTGCATAACGTAATATCCGTCACCGTATGCATCAGACATCATCAGCCACTTGTCCTCGCCGATAAGCTTGTAGATATTAGGACCTTCAACACCGATATTTCCCTCAGAGACCTGCTTTATCTCACTGTAAGGACCGCTTGCATGGTCGGCAGTCGCAAGATAAATACGCTTATTTGTCTCATTCTTGTAGTACATATAGTATTTATTACCGACATGGATTATATCGGAGTCAATTGCATCGTTGCCGTTTTTCGGTGCGAACAGAAGCTGTGGCTCTGTATCGAGCTTTTTCAGATCTTTGCTGTATGCGTAATACATGATAGTTCTGTTATCTCGGTTTGGAACTCTTGCCGCAAAGTATATCATGTAGGACTCCTTTTCCGGATCGTATATAGCCTGCGGTGCCCATGCGCGGTCAGCGCCCTGCATATTGGAATACTTATTGGCTATCTCAATGCTCGTCTCATCGAACCAGTGAACAAGGTCCGTTGACTTTGCACTGAGAAGATTTCTGTTGCTGTTCCAGCCAAGTGACGACTTCATATCAGTTGCAAGCATATAATAAAGACCGTCCTCACCCTTAAAGATATAAGAGTCACGGAGGCACTCTGTACCTACACTTGATTTCCACACAGCACCTCCGCCGTTGAGCGCCTTGAAATTGTAACCGTCAGTGCTGACAGCATATGAAAGTCTCTCCTGCTCAGGAGCATTTCCGAGGAAGTAAGCAAAAAGATAGGCTACATCAGGCTTTTCGTTCTTAATAGTACTGTATGATGACATATCAATGTCCTTGCCTGCGATAAATTCCGAAAGAAGTACAAGATCGGCAGTATTTACTGTGCCGTTTCCGTCAGCATCAGCAATTACAGACATAGTTTCATCAAAACCGCTTATGATGCCTCTCTGCATTATAACACGGTCAAAGATATCAACAGCTCCGTCAAAATTCAGGTCACCGCGGATAAATGAATACTCTCCGCCCACAGGTCTTATGTAGAACTTCTGTCCCTCACCTGCCCAGTAATCCCACTGATCTATATTAGCACCGTTTTCATGGCTTATATCGTAAACATCAAGCGCCGCATTTCCCGAACACTCACCTGTGATATAGTAGGCATCATCGGTTCTGTGAAGTATAAAATGCTGAGCCGCTGTATCTCTGTACTCAGAAAGATAGATGTTGTTTCCGTTTGTGTTGTCACCGTTTTCAACAGTAAGAGCCATTCTTCGGTCTTTTCCTGAGAGTATACAGCATTTTCCGTCACCTGCGCTCTCAATGTGCCAGATCTGTGAACTGTCTTCCTTTTTCTCCCACTGCTGAACGTTTCCGTCATTTGCAGCTGTCACAAATTTGCCGCTGAGACGAACCATGATAGTGTAGTCCCCACCGCTTATTACCTCGCCGTACTCATCAGCATAGTCAGCTGTCACAATTGCTTTTGCTGTAACAGGACAAGCTGAAAAAGCAAGTGCCGCACTGCATGATATAGCGATCAGACGCTTATATCTTCCCATTTTTCCTACCTCCATTACCTGTTTTTTTCTTTGGCATCGGCAGTTCAACCGCCATTGCTTCAAGCAATTCCTTCAGAAATATCTTATTCTCGATATCCTCCACAAGGAGCATTTTCTTCGCTCCTTCATATGGTACTTCACGGCTTACATCGGGCATAAGTCTCACAGATGAAGCGGTTTCCTTTACAAGAAATCTGTCATCGTACACTCCGCCGACGATTTTCCCCTGATAGTAGATGATATACTCCCCCATCATTGCTCTGTATGTTATGTCATTAAGTTCCGACAGCTGTTCAAGCACAAATTCAAGGTATTCTTTTGTAGACGCCATAGTTTTTTCCTCATCTTTCGTAGTACGATTTCACAATTATCACTATTATTCTATACTATTTTCTCCAAAAAATCAATAGATTTTTGTGCTTTTTAATATCGTTTAAAACAAAAAGCTCCGCGAAACATCTCCGCGGAGCTTTAGTATTACGTTTTACTTTATGAGACCGATGCCCCAGATAGTGAAGCTGCCGCTTCCGCTGATGGAAACATCAAGATCTCCTGTTGTATCCTGATAGTAGCCAAGCTCTGCGTCAGGACCGCCCCATGTGTACTGCTTGTTTCCGTTGACCTTTGTGGTCTTGCCGTTTACAGTAACATTGATGCTGCCCATACCTGAGCTGTTAGCCTTGAATACGATTATGAGTCCCTTTCCTGTTGTCTTGAACTTCATCGGATTACTTCCGTTGAGAGTGTAAGAGTAAGGAAGTGAATTGTAGCCTGTGCCCGATGTCCATGAACCTGCACTGAAACCTGTGAGATCCTTTGGATTAACGTTTACGCAGTCTGCATACTCAGCGCCGTAAACATACTTTGTAGGCTGAGTATAGCCTGTTGACTGATTTTCAGACTTTAATGCCTGACGTACAAAGTAAGCCATGCAATCTGCAACGAGCTGACCGCCCTTCTGATGTGGGTGATACTCGTCTGTGTAGTAATCGCTTGCCTTGAGGAATCCGCTGTTGAATGCCTTTGTAAGAGCATCGTCCATGCTTATTACAGGGATATCGAAGTTTTTGCCGATAGGATACATCTGTGACTGGCTTGAGAAACCGCCCTGTGCACGAGTAATGATGATACCTACAGCAGGCTCATTAGGCATATCAAGGAACTTCTTGATACAGCTCTCGAAGCACTTCTTGTACATGATATCCTCATGGTCGTTTACTGAGAATTCAAGGAAGATGATATCAGGCTTCTGTGAAACGATATCCTTTTCGCTGCGGACAAGTCCTACAACGGAAGAAGTACCTGACATACCTGCGTTTATTTCCTTAAATCCGCCCTTAGCGAATGTTGTCTTGAGGTAATTAGAGAACGGAGTTGTATAGTTCTTGCCCTCAGTAATAGAACCGCCGAGGTAAGCTACTGTAAGAGGTGAACCGTTCTCAGCTGCATTGAGCTTCTGAGCAAGTCTGTAGGTGTTGCCCATGTGCTTGATGGAGTTCTTATAGAATTCGATATACTGAGCTGAAGCAGTCTCCTGATAGTTATCCCACTTTGAAGTATCTACCTGTGGTGCAGGAGGAGTTTCAGGCTCCGGCCATGATGTTATCTTGCCGAGAATGAACGACTGGATATTAACAAGGTCATTTACCTCGAACTTGCCGTTCTGGTCAACGTCAGCAGCCTTGAGGTCAGAACCGCTGAGGTCACCTGCGATTATACCCTTCCTTGCAGCTATCATATCCAGTGAATCGATAGCGCCGTCAAAGTTCACATCACCGAGAATGACCTGTTTAGGAGGCTCTGCGCCGTTTATAGCTGTTCCCTCAGGAGCGCCGACAACATCATCGATAAAGAAGCTGATATAGTCAGAATCGCCCTCATCTGTCTCTACATAGAGCTGAAGATCAGATGCGCCCTTAGGGATAGTATAGCTGAGATTTGAAAGCTGTACCCATTCGCCCTTCGGAACTGTAACAGATGCGATATGATCGTACTTTGTATCAGTACCGTCTGAATACTGGAGCGAGAGCTGGAAATTTTGTTCGGAAGGTCCGCTGTTATACTTTACGTTTGCAGCAAAGCTGTAAGCATTTCCGGGAACGAATGTCCTTGCGCTAAGGCTCTTTACTGCGCCGCTCCATGTTGCAGTTCTGCCTGATACAGCAAGGCTTCCGCTGCCGTTGAGCTTTTCAGATGAAGAAGACTCAACTGTTGCAGCACCTCTTCCTGACCAGCTGTTTGTACCGCCGTCATATGTGTCGTGGAAGAAGTATCCGTCCTCATCTACATTCTTTGAAGGGTCTACAGCTTCGCCCTCATTAGAAAGAACGAAAGTTGTAACGCTCTGTGCAGGAAGTGAAGCTGAGAAGCTTGTTCCGTTTGCGCTGAGCTCCTTCTTTGAGATGTTTGCAGATGAAGAAGTTGTATAGCTGTCAACATAGGAGATAGTCTCGCCGCTGCCCATTGAGAACTCCTGATTTACAGCTGAATTGTTCTTATTGATAGCAACTACGGAAACGTTTCCGTCTGTATTCTTGTATGCAGATACAAGAACGTTGCTGTTAGGCTGTTCTGTTACGCCGATACGCTCTGCGCCCGGACGAACCCACTTTGAATACTGAGCCATGCAGTAGCCGCGCTTACTGATAGTACCGTTTTCCTTCATAGGACCGTAGTTTCTTCTGATGTACCACCATACATAAGCATTGAGGTTTCCGACTACAAGTCCGTTGTGGATATTTTCGGCTACCTGAAGAGCCTCAGGCCAGCGGTCATTGGAATCAGCTTCGCTGTTTGGTACGTATACCTCTGTCATCCAGATGTCCTTGCCGCAATTTTCAAGTGACGGGAAATCCATCTGGCTGCGCTGCGTACCGTAGAAATGAGTACCGAAAAGGTCGGTATTTGCCATTGCCTGTGAATTTCCGAGGATAGCATTGTAGATATCCTTCTTGTACTGGAAGCTCTCAGGAGACATAAGCTTTACATTTGTGCCTTCCTTTACAGCATTGCCGTACTGAGCTGTGAACGAAGCAAGGTCGCTTGCACTCCAGTATGTCCACTCAGAAGCATAGTCAGGCTCATTCTGGATAGAGATAGAGTAAAGGTCGATTCCCTGTCCTTCCATGTACTTACAATAGCTGTTGAGGTGCTGAGCATATTCTGCCCACTTATCCTTTTTCAGCTGATACTTGCCGCCCTGAAGTCCGCCGTTTACAGTGTTGCGGATAGCTGCAGGAGGATTCCACGGTGTTGCGAATACAGTTGCGCCAAGTGCCTGAGCACGCTTAGCTGTCGGAACAGCAGTTTTCCACGCGTTGCTGTCATCACTTACATAGATACGCAGGATAGTAAAGCCGAGCTCGTCTTCGCCGTTGCCAAAAGCTTTCTGTACCTGTGCATCTGTCATGTCTCCCTGTGTTATCCACTCAGGAAGATTGATTCCTCCGAAGCCTCGTATCGTCTGATAAACGTCAGTGGTATCAATTACCGCTGCGCCTGCTGCATAAGCTTCAAGAGATGATTTGTCAGGAAGAATGTTTATCCCTGCAAACAGCATTGCCGAAGCCGTAACAGCAGAGAGCATCTTCCCGAAGAGGGTTGAATGTTTCATGATATCACTCCTTTAAAAATACAAATTTTTCCTATTTTATTATACTTTACACGCTGTAATATGACAACCTACTTTTTACATATAAGGTGGACATTTTGAAGCTCAAAAACCAATTTCAGCGTTTTGCATATTCGCCAGAGCTTCAGCTTGTGCAAGTATAACAAAAAATAAGATCAATTTGCTTTTGGTACATAATTTAAGTATTATGCATAGAAAAGTTATACTATATTCCAACTCAATTATAAACTACGCACAATTTTTTGTCAAGCAGGCTTTATTTTATAAAATGTCATTTTTGTGCTGAACAAAACTGCGGTTTCTGCCATAAACAGGCAAAAACCGCAGCCAAATACCATTATCCAAAAATTGCTCTTTTATAATCAAAAATTGCTGAATTGCAATTTTTTGAACGGTGATAAAACAATTGCTGTGTGTTAATAGCATTTTTTATACTTTCAGCGTCGTTGAATCACAACACAAATACGTTACTTTTTACATCCTACAGCCAGCTCAACAGCCTTATATGCGCCATTATAAACTCCTGCCTTATGCGCTGTGAGGATATGTCCGCACATCTTTTCTATAATGTCACCGCCATGCTGTATCATGTCTATCATCGCAGCCGTTTCCGCTGCTGTTGAACATTCATATGTACCGTCGCCTATCTCCGCAGCTCTGATAGCTCCCCACGCCTCATGTCCGCCTACGCGCTTTATCATAAGCTTAGGTATTGGATAAAACGCAAGCTCACTGGGCTTTGTAATAAGCACATCACTGCATCTCATAAGCAGATTTGTGGAATATACTGCCGCAAAAATGTCTTTATGACAGAATGCGTGTATCCCCTTTGCTTCGCCGTCATATGCTTTTTCGCAGAAGCGCGATGTCTCGTCAAAATCGTCAAAATGCTCAGAAAGATATGGTTTCATCTGCGGCACTGCCGTAATAAGCTCATGCCATACCTTATCGTGGTCGCCGACATTGATAAAAAGAGCCGCCTTGCCTGCCTTGATAGCAGGAAGAAGCTTCTTTATCACAGCGATAAATATTTCCTTCTGCGCACCTGCTCCACCAACTGACATGAGCCAGCGCTTCGCTTTTCCGCTCTTTACGCGGCCAACTCGTCTTTTACAGTCAGCTTCGATATTGCTCACAAGCTCATGGTCGATATAGTGACCTGTGTAAACTATAGCTTCTTTCGGCATAGGCTTCAGCTGACGCTTCTTGTCCATACCTCTGAGTGCTCTGTAACCAAGATACGATGAGGGTGTCTGTACGGTATGTATCGCTCCCTCGGAAAGATGCAGTCCCATCGGCCAGTTGTCGGGTATAGCATTTACTACATGAGTCAGTCCTGCGTGCACCGCCGCCTGTGACGGCCATACATGAGTTGCCACATAAGGAATATCCTTAGGCAGATCACGGAATACAGCTGTCATAAGCTCAGCTGTTTTCTGATCAGAGCTGTTGTACGTCAGCTTGCGAAACCCTTCGCTGTTGAGAGGCTCCCACACGATCTTGTTAAAAAGTGCAAACTTCTGCGACAGACGTGAGCCGAGAGAATAAAGCTGATTTTGCTGAGCGATTATCTTTCCGCATGATGCCTGCTTGAACGAGTGCAGGTCAAACCAGTACGGCTCATACCCCATTGCGTGAGCCGCAGATGCTATCGCCATAGATATCCTGTAATGTCCGAAGCCCATACGGATATTGCCTATAATCAGGCTTTTCTCATTGAAATTGCAGCCGCTCTCTCTGCTCAGCACTATCTGTTTCACGCCAAGAGGTTTGCCAATAGCAGGAGCTTCCACAGATGAGAGGTGATATACCGATGAGGTATCATCACCGAACTTATTGATGAATTTTGCCTTGGTCTTTACTGCCTTTTTATAGGCACTTCGGGATATTTCATTGTCAAAAATATATTTCGATCTGTCCATAAAAATTCCTCCGGGGTATTGACAAAGCAAATAAAATATGTTAAAATAATTTTAAGCAATGATAGACTGTCTATCATCTGATATTCAGTCTATCACAAAAAGGGAGGTTTGTCAAGTGGAAAATGAATTTTCTCATGATAATCTTAAAAATAAACGCTTTGAGAAAGCAGTAGAAGTCAGTGCACAGCTTTTCCTCAAAAATGGAATAGACTCAGTTAAAATGACCGATATCGCTGATGAAAGCGGCATCGGCGTTGCAACGCTGTACAGATACTTCGGCACAAAAAACGGCATAACCATCGCCGCTATGACCTATATGTGGAACGAGCTGAACAAGATGTTCAGCGGCATTTTCGAGTCAAAGGTCTTCCTTGCTCAGTCAGGTATCAAACAGATCAATGACCTCATGAGGATGTACGCTGTTCTCTATCAGGCACACCCCTCATTCATGCGCCTTCTCTCGGAATTCGATCTTCTTCTTATGTCTGAGGATATTCCCAAAAAGGAACTCAAGGAATACGAAAAGTCTATCATCAACTTTTATCCCGTATTCGAAGCAGCCTATATGACAGGCATTTCAGATGGAAGTGTCCGCGAGATACCAGATCTGAGACTCTTTTACCTTTCATACGCTCATACACTTATGGAACTCAGCAAAAAGCTCATTCAGGGTGAGCTTCTCCCTAATGACGACTTTTCACACGCTGAGGAAGAATTAAGCACCATTATCGACGCCGCTGTTTACTTTCTCCGAAAGGAGTGACGTTTATGGAGAACAAAAAGATCGCAACAACTAAGATACTCTGGATATTCGCTATCGGTCAGCTCGGCTGGTCATTGCTGTCAGGTATTATTTCCAACTGGCTGGTTTTCTTCTATCAGCCAAGCCAGGAAGAGCTTGCAAAAGGTCAGCTCACGTTTATCCCTCAGGGTACTTTTATCGGACTTACCGTAATTGGTATCATAACAGCTGTCGGACGTATATTTGACGCTGTTACAGACCCATATATAGCCGGAAAGTCCGACTCTCTGAAGCACAAGCTCGGCAGACGAATACCTTTTATGCGTTTTGCCGCTATTCCTTTTGGTCTTGTTACGGTACTGATGTTCATCTCCCCATTCAATGCTGGAAGCAAAGGCAATGTAGTTTGTCTTTTCATCTTTGCAATGCTTTTCTATTTTTGTATGACCTGCTACTGCACGCCTTATAATGCGCTCATCCCCGAATTGGGACGAACACAGGACGCGCGCATAAATCTTTCCACTTTTATTTCCGTTACTTATTTCTTCGGAACAGGCATCGCATATCTCCTGCCGAATATTGCAGGTATCTTCCTCAATAGCATGGGTTACGCCAACAGCTACCGCGTAACAATTGCCATACTTTCCTGCATTGCAGTAATATGTATGCTTATCCCTGCATTTCTTATTGACGAGAACGTATATGCAGACACTACTCCAAGCAAAAGTTCTGCATTCAGCTCTCTCATTTCCACATTCAAAAACAAGGATTTCCGCGTATTCGTTTGCTCGGATATCCTTTACTGGATAGGACTTACTCTTTTCCAGACAGGTCTGTCATTCTACATCACTGTCCTTCTTGGACTTGATTCAAAGATGTCATTCCCGCTCTTTGCAATAATGACTGTTGTATCCCTCATGTTCTATCCTTTTGTAAATGTATTCTCAAAGAAACTCGGCAAAAAGAAGCTGATCGCTTTCGCTTTCCTATTCTTCTCATTTGCCTTTCTCATAACAGCAGGCGCAGGCATTATCAAGATCCCTGCCCTTATTTACGGAGTTCTCATTGCAGTTCTTGCCGCTGTTCCAATGGCAATACTCGGTATTCTTCCTCAGGCTGTAGTTGCTGATATCTCAGAAGCTGACAAGCTCGATACAGGCGAGAGCCGACAGGGAATGTTCTATGCCGCCCGTACTTTCGCTTTCAAGCTGGGACAATCACTTGCAATGCTTATGTTCACAAGTATCGCCCTTATCAACTCTGATGTGAAAAAAGGCGACTCAGGCTATGGTCTCGGATACAGACTCACTGCGCTGCTTGCAGCAATACTCTGTCTGCTTGGCGGAATAGTGTTCCTGCGCTACAATGAGAAAAAGGTAATATCTCGTATTGAGGAGGGGCAAAAATAATGCTTAAATTCAAGTCACTGCAATTTCTCTGCAAAGACGGCGAAAACGACTTTATGGCGATAACCTCAAGTTCGCTCCACAACGACCGTATGGATCTCAAAATAAACACAGACGGCGATGTTTTTACCGTTACAGTCACATCAAACGAAACAATAACTATCCAGAAAATGTATGCCGAATTTGAGTTCACATACAATGAAGATGACAAGATCTTCCTCAACGGATATCAGTCGTGGACAGACTCGATCGAACACGGTATCCATGACAAAATGCGCGGTATAAGCCATATTCCAAGCGCTATTCGTGAAAAATACGCCTTTTCACAGTACGGAGACTATAATTTCTCCGATTACCGCCAAAATATGCACGGTTGGACTTACGCCTATGTCCGCAGTGATGACACGTATCATTTCATCGGTTCTCTCGCGGAAAAAACCGGCTTTACTCAGATAATCACACAGCCGGAGAAAAACATCATCGCAGTTCAGAAGGATTGCTCAGGTCTTGAGATCAACGGCGAATGGTGCGCGTTAAAGGTCATGCTGACAAAAGGCGGCGAAGACCAGGTATTTGACAGATATTTCGATGCACTCGGAGTTTCTCCGCGAAATGGCGTAAAACCCGTTTTC
>JAEEGL012628044.1_pt1 | contig 11247 bp, 6 predicted proteins | sample 9134231 | NCBI WGS metagenome assembly JAEEGL01 (sample SAMN16246548, study PRJNA631951) | gut metagenome | biome: gut microbiome; feature: rumen; material: fiber-attached | host: Bos | place: Iran: Karaj | collected 2018-10
ATCGGCGTGTGCGCCGGGCTGGAGTGCATCAAGATCCCCACCGCCACCGGCAACTACCGCACGGACTTCGCCGCCAAGGGCCGGGCCGCCATCGAGGCCTTCCGCCGGGGCTGCGAATTCGTGTACGTCCACGTGGAGGCCCCGGACGAGTGCGGTCACCACGGGGAGACGAAGGAAAAGATCTACTCCATCGAGCAGATCGACGAGAAGATCATGGGCCCTGTGCTGGAGTATCTGCGCTCCACCGGGGAGACGTGGTCCGCCCTGGTGATGCCGGACCACCCCACGCCGCTTGCCAAGCTGACGCACACCCCCACGCCCGTGCCCTTCGCCCTCCTGCGGAGCGACGACGAGCGGCCGGGGGAGGCGCATTTCACCGAGGCGGCCGCGGCGGAGACGGGGCTGTTCGTGGACCCTGCCTGCCAACTGATGGAACATCTGGTCGCCCCCGCGCCCACGGCGTTCTGAAGAATAAAACAGAAGGAGCGGACCTCAGGTCCGCTCCTTTTGCTTTTTGTATGGTGTCAGTCGTCCATGAAATCGTTCCGGCGGCGGAAGTAGATCACGAGACCCACCGCCAGACCCACGGCAGCCAGTCCCAGACCGGAGAACAGCAGGATCTTGCCGATGCTGCTCTTCTTCAGGGCGTGCTGACCGGCGTCGGCGGCAACCTCGCCCAGGGCCTCCTTGACGGTGAGAGTGGCGCCGTTGCTTTCCGACTCACCGGCGGCGTTGGTGATCACGCAGCGGTACTGCCAGCCGGTCTGGTCCGGCGTGACGCCGTCCACGGTGTATACGGAGCCGGTGGCGCCGGGGATCTCTTCCCAGCCCTTGCCGTCACCGGTGTCCACCTGCCACTGGAAGGAGGGAGTGGTGCCGCTGGCGGTGACGGAGAAGGTGACGCTCTCGCCCTCCCTGACCTCGCTGCTCATGGGCTGGGCGGAGATGGAGGGGGGCACGGCCTTGGCGGTAGAATGGATGTTGAACTTGGTCCGGGCGCTGCCGTCGGGGTACACCAGCGTCAGGGTGTGGGAGCCGGTGGAGAGAGTCTCCAGATACTCCGGCGATACGGTGACGGACTTCCCGTCCTGGGAGAGGGTCAGCTTGCTGGCGGGAACGGAGGACCCGTCGATCCGCACGGTAAAGGCGCTCTGCCCGCTGCCCTGGAAGGTGATGCCGTCGCTGGTCCCCTGGGACCAGTCGGAGTTGTTCCCCCGAATGACGGCGTACTCGTTGCCGGCCACCACCAGGGAGAGCTGCCGGGTCATGGATCCGGCGGAGTTGGAGACCTTCACGGCGAAGCGGAAGGTGCCCTCAGCCTTGGGGGTGCCGCTGAGAAGACCGGTGCTGGAGAGGGTGATGCCCTCGGGCAGGGTGCCGGTATAGGACCAGGTGATGGGCGCGCCGCCGGCGGCGGTGAGCTGCTGCTTGTACTCCTGCCCCATGACGGCGGAGGGGAGCGTCGTGGTGGTCACGCTGGGCGTCGCCACGGTGGGCCGGGGCGCGTATCCGCCGCCTCCGCCGCCGTTGTTGGACTGCTGCGCCGTCACGCCGGCGATAATGACGTTCTGATTTGCCTGGATGTTGCTGATGGTATACACGCCGTTGTTCCCGGCGAGCTCAACGCCGTTGGCCTTGACGGAGAACCCGGAGCCCCGCGTGTAGCCGTTCTGCACGTCCACCGTGAAGCTGAAGGAGCCGCCCGCGTTCACGGGGCTGGAGGACCCGCTGGCCGCTCTGACCGTGTAGCCGGTCCCGGAATTGAGCGTTACAGTGTAGGTGACGGTGGGGGGCGTAAAGTAAGAGGGAATAGTGATCCGGTAAATGCTGCTGCGCACGCCGGCCTCGTTTTTGATCATGATGTAGACCTCTTTGGCGTCGGCGTTGCTGAGGTTTTTCAGGGAGACGGTGGTCTCTTTGCCGGCCTGGCAGCTGCCGGACACGCCCTTGACGGTGAGATCGTCCACGGAGGGCACGGCGGCGCCGGGGTTAAAGATCAGGTAGTAGTAATACCCGGTCTGGGAAGAGGTAAAGTAGAAATCCGCGGCTTTCTCGGTTTGCCGGGATGGATAGCGGCTGGTAACAGTGGGCACGGACACGGCTTCCCACTGGGCGGTGAGCGTGACGTCCGCGGTAATGGCCGCGGGCAGCTCCTTGTCCCAGCCTTTGAAGGTGTAGCCGTCCCGGGTGGGCTTCTCCGTGTAGGCGGGAGCGGCCTTGCCGTGCTCCACGGTGTCGGTGTGCAGCGTCTTGCCCTGACCGTCGGTATAAATCACGTCGTGGGTGAGGACACGCCACTTGGCTGTGAGCGTGATATTCTCCGTGATGGTTTCGGGAAGGGTCTTGTCCCAACCGTCGAAGACAAAGCCTTCTCTTGTGGGCTTCACGTTGTAGGCAGGAGCGGGCTTGCCGTAGTCCACGGTGTCGGTGTGCAGCGTCTTTCCCTGACCGTCCACATAGGTGACGGTGCGTTTCTCCGCCTCCCACAGAGCAGTAAGGATCACGTTGTCAGTGATGGTCTCCGGCAGCTCTTTGTCCCAGCCCTTGAACAGGTAGCCCGTCCGAGTGGGCTTTCCGTCGTAGGCGGGGGCTGCCTTGCCGTGCTCCACCGTATCCGTATGGAGGGTGTTGCCCAGGCCATCGATATAGATCACGTCGTGGGTCAGGATACGCCACTTGGCGGTGAGCGTGATGTTCTCCGTGATTTTCTCGGGGAGCGTGTTGTCCCAGCCGTCAAAGACATAGCCTTCCCGGGTGGGCTTCACGTTGTAGGCAGGAGCGGGCTGGTCGTAATCCACGGTGTCGGTGTGGAGGGTGTTGCCCAGGCCATCTAAATAGGTAACCGTGCGTTTCTCCGCTTCCCATATGGCGGTGATGGTGATGTCCTGGGTGATGGTCTCCGGCAGTTCTTTGTCCCAGCCCTTGAACAGGTAGCCCGTACGTGTGGGCTTTTCATCGTAGGAAGGTGCGGCCTGCCCCTTCTCCACCGTGTCCTTATGGAGGGTATTGCCCAGGCCGTCCACATAAGTAACGTCGAAGGTGAATGGTCCCCATGTAGCCGTGAGCGTGACATCCGCGGTGATGGCTGCGGGCAGCTCCTTGTCCCAGCCCTTGAAGGCCAGATCCTCCCGGGTGGGGATGTCGGTGTATTCAGGAGCGGCCTGACCGTAGGCCACGGTATCGGTGTGGAGAATGTGCTCATATCCGTCTTCATAAGTGACGGTGAAGGTCATGATCTCCCACTGAGCCGTGAGGGTGATATCCTCGGTGATGGTCTCCGGCAGCTCATTATCCCAACCCTTGAAGGTATAACCCTCCCGGGTGGGAGGCTCGCCAAAATCGGGGGCGGCCATGCCGTGGTCCACCACATCCCGGCGAAGAGTGTTGCCCTGACCGTCAAGGTAGGTCACCGTATGTACGGCTACCCATTTAGCGGCGTAGGTAGTGTCTGCGTTGACAGGGCCAAGCTCCGGTTCCCAGCCCCGGAAGGAGAAACCGGCCAGTTCGGGGACGATGCCGAGGGGGGTCTTTCCGGCCTCTACGATCTCCTTACCCAAGGGCACCTCATGGCCGCCCATGTTGGAAACGTATCGCACCGTGTAGATCACGGGCGGGATGCGGAAGGTGTAGAACTGGATGTCGCTGGAGGGGTAGGCGTCAAAGATTTCATCGGGCAGGGGAACGATATCCGTTCCGCGGAAGGCCCGGTAACCGTCGGCCGTCATGGCGCGCAGGGAGAGGGAGGCCTCCATAGCCCGGGTGCGGCCTTTGAGAGAGGCGTTGCGGATGGTTACCTGGGGATCGTCCGCCAGGCTCACGGCGATCCCGGAGTCGATGGTCCCCTCCATGTCAATGGTCACGCGGTAGCCGGTGGCGCCTGTGGGGGCGACCACGCCGGCGGCGCCGCCGGAGAGATCTGCTTTTGTGGTGAGCTCCAGAACGGTATGGGACGCCAGATTGATCAGACATTCGGTGGTGTCCGCCGCGGTGACGCCCACCTCCTCCGTCAGGGTCAGGTATCCGCTGTCCTTGACAAAAATGCCGAAGGCGTTGGCCGGCGTGTTGCGATCCGTGTCGGAGGCGGCTGCCACCGTACCCTTGCCGAGAAGCGTCAGCCGGGTGTTTTCCGCCACGATGACGGTGGCAAGAATGGGATCCACTTCGTTGGCGTCAAAGGCGGCGGAAACGGTCTGTCCGTTGAGCTCGATCGAAACGTTCTTGCTGACGGTGAGAGGGCTGGAGAGGGCGATGTTTCCGATGCCCTCCGGCACGACGACGGTGCAGCCGTCGGCGGCCGCGTCCAGGGCCTGGCGGAGCGTGATCTCTCCCTCGACCTCCGTGTCGCCGGCGACTGTGACCTCCACATCCCCCTCCTCCGCCATGGCGGAGACGGGCAGGAGCGACAGGCACAGCAGCAGAGCCAGAAGCATGGCCAGTGTTTTTTTCATCGTAAGGACCTCCTTGCGGGGCTCCCGGTGGGGGGAGCGCTTTGTCTTTCTGGTCATAAGACGCGCCGGAGAGGCAAAAGGTTTTCTCCCGGTGGGATTTTTCGCAGATTCTTCGTTTCCATTTTTTACCACATAAAAACAGAGCCGCCGGAAGTGCCGGCGGCTCTGTCAAAGCCGGGGGTGGATCAGAGTGGGCTGAAGTCGGAGGCGGGGTGCTTGCACAGGGGGCAGATGAAGTCCTCCGGCAGGGTGTCGCCCTCGTAGATGTAGCCGCAGATGTTGCACACGAAGCCCTTCTTCTTCTCCGGCGCGGGCTTGGCCCGGGGCTTCACATGGGCGTGGTAGTAGGCATAGGTGAGGGAGGGATCCCGGCCCAGGACCCCGGACTCGGTGACCTCGCCGATGAACAGAGTGTGGGTGCCGTAATCCTGGGCGGAGATCACCCGGGCGGAGACGAAGGCGTTGGTGTACTCGGGCAGATACATGAGGCCGTTGGCGCTCCGGACGCCCAGAGCGGGATCCTCGAATTTGTTCACGTCCTTGCCGGACTGGAAGCCGAAGTGCTGGAACAGGCTGAAGGGGGCCTTTTCCGTCAGGATGCTCACGTTGAACACGCCGGTGCGCATGACCATGTCATGGGTATAGCCGTCCTTGTTGACGCAGATGGACACCCGGTTGGGGGAGGTGGTCATCTGGGCCAGGGTGTTGATGACGCAGCCGTTGTCCTTGTCGCCCTCCCGGGCGGTGAGAATGAACAGGCCGTAGGTGAGATTCCGGAAGGCCTTGGTGTCGATCTCGCCGGTGGCCACAGCGGCGGGGGCCTCCGCGGGAGCGGCGGCCTTGGGGATGGTGGCGTCGATGGCGTCCGCCAGGGCGTCGATCTCGGCCAACTGGCTCTCCTTGAGGGAGGAGCGCAGGGAGACGGTGTTCTCCAGGATCACGGTGTTCTTCAGCTCGCCGATGATCTCCCGCATCAGCTTGCCGCTGGTGGCGGCCCAGCTGCCGTTCTCCAGGAAGGCCACGGTCCGGTTCTGGAGGTTGTGGGCGGCCAGATCCCGGAGCAGGTCCTCCATGGTGACGAAGATCCCCGCGTTGTAGGTGGTGGAGGCGAACACCATGTGGCTGTAGCGGAAGCAGGCGGCGATGACCTCCGAGGCGGGGGTCACGGACACGTCGAACATCACGGTGGGGACGCCCCGCTCCCGGAGACGTGAGGAGAGGATCTCCGCGGCGTTCTCGGTGTTGCCGTACACGCTGGCGTAGGCCACCACCACGCCGGTCTCCTCCGGGGTATAGGTGCTCCACTTGTTGTACTTGTCCATGAAGGAGTTGATGTCCTTGCGCCAGACAAAGCCGTGGAGGGGGCAGAGCATGTCGATGGGCAGATCCTTCACCTTCCGGAAGAAGGTCTGGACCTGGGGGCCGTACTTGCCCACGATGTTGGTGTAGTACCGGCGGGCCTCACCCATGTAATCCCGGTCAAAGTCCACCTCGTCGGCGAAGATGGCGCCGTTGAGCGCGCCGAAGGTGCCGAAAGCGTCGGCGGTGAAGAGGATCTTCTCGGTCTTGTCGTAGGTCATCATGACCTCGGGCCAGTGGATCATGGGGGCCATGACGAAGGTGAACTCGTGCTTGCCGGTGTTCAGCACGCCGCCCTCCTTGACGATATAGCTCCGCTCCGACACGTCCAGAGTGGTGAACTGTCCGATCATGGCGGCGGTCTTGGCGTTGCACACCACCACGGCCTCCGGGTAGCGCAGCAGCAGCTCGCCCAGGGTGGCGGAGTGGTCCGGCTCCATGTGCTGCACCACCACGTAGTCCAGCTTCCGGCCGGCGAGCTCGTGCGCCAGGTTTTCAAAGAACGTCTTGCCCACGGCCTTGTCCACGGTGTCGAAAAGGACGGTCATCTCATCCTTGAGGAGATAGGCGTTGTAGGAAACGCCGGTGGGGACGGAATAAACGCCCTCGAACATGGCAAGGCGGCGGTCATTGCTGCCCACCCATACCAGATCGGGGGTGATCTGCTTGGTGCAATACATAGGTCGACCTCCTGTGTTTATTGTTGTTTACGTGTACAGTCTACTCTGTCGGCGGGGGAAACGCAAGTCTTTTTCCGAAAACGGGGGATAAATGCGCCGCCCGGATCAGAACAGCCGCCGGGCCAGGGAGAGGATCACCAGCAGCGCGAAATTTACCGCGGTGAACTCCCCCAGAAAGCGCCCGGGCTTCGCGTGGTCCGAGTGGGAGTAGAGCTTCAGGGCGATGAGACTGGCGAGACTGGCGATGGGCGTGCCAAGGCCCCCCACGTTCACCCCCAGCAGCAGCTCCCGCCCCTGATCGGTGAAGCCCGAGAGGAGCAGCGCCGCGGGCACGTTGCTGATGACCTGGCTCACAAGCAGCGCGGTCAGATACTCCCGCCCGGCCATGATCCGCCGGAGAAGGGCGTCCACGCTCTCCACCCGGGCCAGGTTCCCGGCGAAAATGAAGAAGGCCACAAAGGTCAGCAGCAGCAGGAAATCCGCCCGGAGCAGGAGCTTCCGGTCAAAAAAGAGCAGCACGACGACCACGATCCCCAGCATGGCCCACCAGGGCAGCACCCGGGCCACCGACAGCAGACACACGGCGAACAGCGCGAGATGGAGCCGGAGCTCCCCCTTCCGGATGCCGGGCTCCTCGCCCAGAAAAACCGGCAGGGCCGTCCGGGGCAGGGTGAGACAGCACAGGGCGATCAGTCCCAGGGACAGCAGCCACAAAGGGAACGTGGCCCGGAAAAACTCTCCCAGCCCCATGTCGTAGCGGGAATAGAGATACAGGTTCTGGGGATTTCCCACGGGAGTGAGCATGCTGCCCAGATTGGCCGCCACGGTCTGGAGCACCACCACCCGGACCAGCGCCTTCTCCTGCCCGGTCATGGTGAGCACCACCACGGCGAAGGGCACGAAGGTGAGCAGCGCCACGTCGTTGGTGATGAACATGGCGGCGAAGAAGCACAGCATCACCAGCAGCGTGCCCATGGCCCGGGTGCCGGAGGCCCTGTCGCAGAGCACGTGGGCCATGTGGGAAAAGAGCCCCGCCTGGCGCAGCCCCGCCACCACGGTCATCAGGGCGTACAGCAGCGCCAGCGTGCGAAAGTCGATGTAGCCCCAATATTCCCCGTCCGGGGGGACGAAAAAGCAGCTGATCGCCGCCGCCAGGGCGGCCAGGATCAGCACCGGTTCCCGTTTGATAAAGGATCGTACCGCAGACATTTTCCGCTCCCAAGTCTGTCAAAGCATCCCGGAGAGGGGGCCGCTGTCGGTAAAAGGCCCATAAACCGCCGCCGCTCCGGGGCAAAAAGAGTATAACATGCGCTCTTGCGAAATACCAGAGGCGCTTTTATAATATGAAGCATGAAAAACGTTCGGCTGAAAACCGCCGTGTTCGCCCTGCTGGCGGCCCTGATCTGGGGCATGGCCTTTCCGGCCCAGCGGGTGGCGGCGGCATATATCGGGCCCTTCTCCCTGAATTTCTACAGGGGCGTCCTTGCCGTGCCCTGCCTGGGGGCGTTCCTCTGGCTGCGTCGGAGAAAGACGCCCCGGAGTGCTGCCCCCGGCAGCCGGAGACGTCTCGCTTTGGGCGGGGTGGTATGCGGCGGGCTGCTCTTCGTGGCCTCCAACCTGCAGCAGATGGGCATCGCCGGCACGGAGGCGGGGAAGGCCGGGTTCATCACCGCGCTGTATATCGTGCTGGTGCCGGTGCTGGGAGTGCTGTTCCTCCGGGAGCGGGTGTCCCTGCGGGTGTGGGTCAGCGTGGCGGCCGCCACGCTGGGGCTCTACCTCATCTGCGTCCGCAGCGGCTTTACCCTGGTGCGCAGCGACATGCTTGTCCTCTCCTGCGCGGTGGTGTACGCCGTGTACATCATCATGGTGGACATCTTCGTCCGGGACGTGGACCCGGTGGCGCTGAGCTTCGTCCATTTCGCCGTATCGGCAGTACTGTCCGGCGTCATGGCCTTCGCGCTGGAATCCCCCTCCTGGTCGACCCTCCGGCCCTGCTTCTGGTCGGTGGCGTACGTGGGCGTGTTCTCCAGCGCCGTGGCCTATACCCTCCAGTTCACCGCCCAGCAGCTGGGCCGGCCCGTGACGGTGACGCTCCTGTTGAGCATGGAGTCCGTCTTCAGCCTTCTGGGCGGCGCGGTGCTGCTGGGAGAGCGGCTGACGCTCCGGGAGGGCCTGGGCTGCCTGGTGATGTTCTGCGCCGTGATCCTGGCCCAGCTCCCGGAGGAATGGCTCCGCCGGAAAAAAGAATAGCTCCAAACGACGACCCGGCTCCGTGGGAGCCGGGTCAAATATTGTTTATCTAAATAGACTTCCCAGCGCGGCCATGGGCGCCACCGCGTCCCGGAGCTCCTGGATGGCCTGGGTCAGGGACTCGATATCCATCTTTTCCATGGACTCCCTGGCCAGACGCATCGTCTCCTCCGCCTGCCCTGCGGCCGCGTTCAGCTTGTCGAGAGTGTCCTTCCAGTCGATGCTCTCCAGCTCCGCGGCGGTATTCCCCAGAGACTCCAGCGTGGAGGCGATATCCGCTTCCCGCAGCTGCTCCGAAATGCCGTTCACCGTGGATACAAGCCCGGCGGTGTCCAGCGCCTCCAGATCCGCGGAGACGGTCTCCGCCCGGGTGAGCACCGCATCGATCCGGGTCTCGTAGCTGCGCAGCGTCCGGGCCGCGCTCACCGCGCCGATAGTGAAGACCAGCATCAGCACGAAAACCGCAATCACGCCCACGGTCATGATCCGAAGCCAGAAGAGCTTCTGCTTATCAAGTTCGTTCATGGTATTTCCTCCCCAATGAGTTTTTTCAGAAAAGAGGGTCGTAGGTCTTCTCTCCGAAGTTCTTCTCGTCCCGGCAGTCCAGACCGGAGGTGTAGCTGGCGTTGCCGATCCGAGCGGAGAGCTCCGTCAGCGTGCCCTGCTTCAGATAAACATAATAATAGATTTTCTGAATTATGTCTACCGCATCCGCCTCCGCCCGGTCTGCCAGCTCGGGAAAGCTCTCGGTGGAGACCAGCGCGGGGTCGGCGAAATTCTTCCAGGGGGCGTGGGAGAGGTTGAGGTAGTCCAGCTTCTTGCCGTCGATGTCCCGGCCCTGGTAGGAGAAATACCGGTAATCGTAGCCGGAAACGCCGTTGTCGGTGAGCTTGGTGAGCTGGTTGAGCACCCCCGTGGTGTCCCGTACCAGCCAGTAGAGAAGATGGTGGTCCCGGATGGCCCGGTTGAGGGCGTCGAAGGCGTCCGGCCAGCCGTAGATCTTGTCGTACACGGCGGTGATGTCCTCCCGCAGCGCCTCCGGCAGGCGCCGCAGGGGAAGGCAGCGGCGGTTCAGATTGAAGCGCCGGGGGTCGGAGCCGTACTTCTCCCGTATGATCCACACGTCGATGGCCCGCTCCAGCCGGGTGTGGTTGCCCCGGTAGCGCAGCGTCTCCGGCGTGCCCAGATAGTCCCCGGTGCGGTAGACGATGTAGGGATGGCAGGTCCGGTCCATGGCATAGTGGCAGATATATCCCGCCAGGTACGCGAACAGCAGATCCGTCACCTTTGAGGTGCGGCAGCGCTCCGTCAGAGCGGTGAGGAAGGCGCCGGTCTCGTTCTCGTGCATATGTCCGCCCCGTTTCGCCAGGGGCTTGTCTTTGGTGCCGTAAAAGCCCAGGGGGAACCACACGTCCGGTCCCGCGGCGGCGTAGGGGTAGAGCAGGTGCCCGGTCTTCGCCCGTACCTCCGGGGGCAGGGCCGCCGCCACCCGCTCCGAAAACCAGATGTGAGCTACCAGATCAGGCATGGTCGTACTCCTCGCACAAATACAGGTACAGCAGCTTCAGCGTGGCCTCGATCCCTTTTATATGGGTGCGCTCCATGCCGTGGCTGGCCGCCACGCCGGTGCCGATGAGGGCACCCTTGATGTCCAGGCCCGCCTGGAGGGCGGCGCCCACGTCGGAGCCGTAAAAGGGGAAGATGTCCACGGTATGGCTGATATCGTGCTTTTTCGCCAGCTCGATGAGGCGGGTGGTGAGCTCGTAGTCGTAGGGCCCGCCGGAGTCCTTGGCGCAGATGGACACGGCGTACTCGTTCCCGTCCAGATCCAGCCCCACGCAGCCCATGTCCACCGTGACGAACTCATCGATATCCCGGCACATGGCGCTGGCCCCGTGGCCCACCTCCTCGTACACCACGAAATACACCCGGGTGGGATGACGGAAGGGGATCTTCTCCCTGGCGCACCAGCGCAGGAGCATCAGCAGCACCACCACGCTGGCCTTGTCGTCGATGAACCGGGACTTGAGAAAGCCGGAGGGCGTGACGGTGAACTCGGGGTCGATGAGGACGAAATCCCCGTTCTGGATGCCCAGAGCCTTCACGTCCTCGGCGGAGCGGACCTCCTCGTCCAGCCGCACCTCCATGTGCTCCGGATCCCTTGGCATGGTCTTGGCGTCGGGGAACACGTGGGACGAGGACGCCTGGGAGAGGATGGTGCCGGAATAGCGCCTGCCGTCCCGGGTGACCACGGTGCAGTACTCCCCGTCCAGGGTGGGCAGCTGCGGCCCGCCCACGTTGGTGACGGCCAGCGTGCCCTCGCCCTTGACGGACCGCACCATCAGCCCCAGGGTGTCCGCGTGGGCGGAGGTGGCCACGGTCTTGCTCTCGTCCGCGCCGGGGATGGTGACCTCCAGCGTTCCCTTGTTGTGGACGCGGCAGGCGTAGCCCATGGCCTCCACCCGTTCCTTCAGCAGGGAGATGATATCGCCGGTAAAGCCGCTGGGGGA
>JAEEGL012688939.1_pt1 | contig 11247 bp, 6 predicted proteins | sample 9134231 | NCBI WGS metagenome assembly JAEEGL01 (sample SAMN16246548, study PRJNA631951) | gut metagenome | biome: gut microbiome; feature: rumen; material: fiber-attached | host: Bos | place: Iran: Karaj | collected 2018-10
AAATAATGATATTTCCAACTAAATTCTCCAGGATAAATACAAGGTTGATTATATTCACTTAATTTTAATTTTGTTATAATATGACTTTGATTATTTTTATTTGTATAATGAAGATATTTATTATTATTTAAAGGAATAGTAATATAATCTTTTGGTCCTTCTTTTGCATTATTAATAATTAAATCATTTATTGGACATTCTTCATCAATTTTAATACATAATTTTTGATCTAATGTATCTAAATAACCACATGATTTAAATCCAATTGCACATTCTTCATTTTTTGAAACAGAATTTTCTAAATAATATTTATATTTAGAAACATTTTTTCCTTCATTAATACAAAATGAAAATCCTTCATATTTAATAAAATTTATTGCAGGTATTCTATCATAATTTATACATTTTGCTCTTGTTTCATTATAATCACATTTACCTTTAGTAAATCCATTTGGATTGCTAATATCTTTATCATATATACCTCTACAATCACATACTGCCCTAGTTCCTGCCCAATATCCTAATACTAAAGGATTATTACAATTTGAATTTAATGAATAAATTGGAAATCCATTGAAATTTTCATTCATTTCTCTAAGCAATGATATTGAAAATGTTGTTGATGCTAAATATATAATGGAACATATGAAAATTATTAGAAAAGATATCAAATATATTATTATAGATAAAATTAAACATGAATCATTCATTGATTTTTTTATATATTTTTTTAAATGATTTTATTTTGAATAAAGAATAATAAAATTAATAATTAAAATAAATTAAATTAAATATATTAAATAATTATAATATTATATTAATAATATATTTATTTCTATTTATTCTCATATATATATATAAATTAAGTAATTAAAATAATAATTAATAATGTCTATTCCTGAAAAAGGCAAAATATCAACAATTAAAATGAATATTATTTCCAAAATTAATCAGAAATTCTCAAATAATATAATGTTATATGAAAATAATTTATTAATATTCTCTCAAAATTTGACTCTTTATAGTTTAAAAACATTTGAAATAATATCAAAATTAGAATTTCCTGAACGTATATATGCAAATAAAATTGAAATAACTCCTCAAAATACAATATTAATATTATCTGGAACTACTCTTTCTTCATGGCAATTAGATTTAAATAATAATAAATTAAAACATCTTTTTTCAATTAAAAATGTATATTCTTTTACTCAAAATAAAATCAAAAATGAAATAATATTATTGATAAAAAGCAAATTTTTATGTAAACTTGATTATTTAGGAAAAATATTATTTTCTCAAATAGAAAATTTATTAATTGAATATGAATATAAAATTAAAAAGAAATCAAATGAAAATGATGATATAAATATTGATGAAGATTCATTTAATGAATTAGAACATATAACAATAGTTTTTGAATCTTTTAATAATTATAATCATATTTTTTATCTTAATGGATTTTCTTTTTCTTCAGATGATCCTTATGAACCATATGAATATAATGAAAATTATATTACTATTTATAATATTGATAATTTAGAAAAAATTTATGATTCAAATTTTGAAACTAATTCAGCATATTGTTTTAAAAAATTATCTGAAAAATATTTTTGTGATGAAAATACAATATATTATTTTGATTTTAATAAAAAAGAAATAATAGAAAATTATTTATTAGATAAAATGTATGATATTTTATATTTAAATAAAAATAATTTTTTATTTTATACTCAGGAAAAATCTTTATTTATTGTAGATTCTAATTCTTTAGAAATAAGAGAAAAAATTGATATAAAGTTAGCTGAAAATGAAAAATTAGAATCTTTAATTTTATATAATAATGATAATATAAAAAATATAAAATTTATAGGTAAAATTTTTTCATTTCATCCATATTCAAATAATATTATAATTGGAGAATTGATTTAAAATATATATAAATGAGAAAAATAAATTATAAATTATTATAAATCAAATAATTAATTAATAAAAATATTTATTTTTAGAAGAATTTTTTAATAAATTATAAAATAAATAATTCATTAAAATTTTATTATTATAAATTTTTTAAAAAATTGAATAAATATAAAAACCACTTATTCTTTTATATATTTAACTAATTAAATTAAAAACTTCCTCCTCCATTATAATCAACATCTACATTATAAATTTGAGATTTTTTAGAATTTGAAAACAAATGTTTTTTATTTGAAATAGGTTCTAATAAATTTATTTTAGTTTTTATAATCTCCAGAAGCAATTACTTCAACTAGAAGAAATTAATTACTTAAAATTCCAATTGAATCAATAACTAAAATTATATAAATATGAATTATATTAAATTGTTTTTTTTAATGTATTTATTAAATTATTTGTATAATCATCCCACAATCACAAATTAATTTTGATAATTTTTTAATATTAAAAATACTTTGAATTAAAATTAAAATTTGAGTAATAATAATACCAATTTTTAAAAAAATTAATTTTTTTCACACGATTTAAATATTGGTTTTTTTATTGGAATAAATTATAAATATATATACTAATATTAAAATAATATTAAAATATATATAATATTTATTTCATATTTTTATTATTCATTAATTATATTTTCCATTCTTTTCTTTATATAATAAAATTTTTATTATTTAAAAATTTAAATTGGATTTATAAATGATTTGAATATTTTTTTTTTAATTTTTTTTTAATAGAAAAAAGATAATTATTATATTATTAGTATCTCAAACTAAATTTATTTATTCTTTAATAAAATTTTTATTTATTTATAACATAGATTTTTTATTAACATTTCCTTTTAATATTTTTATAAAAAATGAATTTAAATATTTTTTGTTTCATAATTTTTTTAAACATCATTTCTTCTCAAAGACAAAGAAATATATTAGTATTATTTTTTCCAAATGGAAATAATGAAAATTTAGATATAAAAAATTTATATGATAATTCAAATTATACTTATCATTTAATAATTCATCAAAGTGAAGTAAATAAATGGAAAAATCCAAATAAAAAATATATTTTATACCCTTATGGAAATTCTGATAATTTAAAACCAATGAAAGAGGAAATATCAAAAAAAATTTCTTTTTATAAAGATATTTTTAATTCTAGACTAAAATTATTAACAGAGTCATTTATAAAAGAAAAAATTTTAGATAAATTAATAAAAGCAAAAATAAATTTTTCAATGATTCAAACAAATATTCCAAATTATATTTCAATATATTTAAAAGAATATTTTAAAATTCCTTTATTTATTTATTTATGCAATATTCCTGCTCCTCAATTTCTATTTGAAGGATTTGATATTAATTTTTGGACCATTCCTTATATTGGTAGAAATAATTTTCAAAATAAATTTCATTTAAAAATATTAAATTATATATATAATATAATTGACATATATTATTTTCATTATGCACAAAAACAATCATTAAGTATTTTAAAAGACATTCATATTTTTAAATATATGAGGATAAAAAGTTATTTTAATTTAAATTCTCTTTATATAATTCAATTTCCAAATGGAATTTTTACTCCAATTAATCATCCTTCAAATATGTTATTTTTTAATAGTTTTATTTTAAAAAATGAAACATTAAATAATACTAAAACAAATAATTACCTTTTTATTAACAGTGAAATTGATTTAACGAATATAAAGATTAATGTAAAATATACAAGAGATGAAAATGAATTTATTAATCAAAATATAAAATATTGTTTAATTAAAAGTGATATTAATCAAATTAGTAAATGCTTATATTTTGGAATACCTATTATTGTATATGGAAAAGGAACAATTCAACAAAATTTAAATGAATATTTAAAAGAAACAGGAGCTGCAATTATCTTAAATGATAATTTTGGCAATATTAATGAATTAATTAAAGAAATAGATTTAAATTCAGACTATAAAAAAAATGCAGAAAGAATATCAAAAATATTAAAATCAAATAAAAATGCAAAAGATGAATATAATTATTGGATAGAATATGGTTTTAATTATACATATAAAAAAATAATTACACCTTTTAAAAGGAAAAATATTCTATTTTTAGATGGATTAGATTTTAAAGTAGGATTTATAATTTTTATTTTAACTCTTATTTTTTTGATAATATATATCACAAAACTATTTTTAAAATGTGGTAGAAAGAAAAGAAAATTAAAAAAAGATTAATTAGTTTATTAATTCCTTAAATATAAATATTAATTTAATATAATAAAAATAAAATTAGATTTTTATATTATTGAAAAAATAAAAAATGAATATTTTTTAAAATAAAAGTGGTAAAAAATTCAGAAATTATATTTGGTTGGTATTGTATTTTTTTAAATATATTATTCTTTTTATCTCCATTATTATTAATTTCAAAATTTAAAAAAAGAATATCATTGCTTAATTTTACTCCAAGATTAATTATAGCAATAAATTATTTAAATTGTTTAATATGGACTTGTTATGGATTTAAAATTGAAAAACCTTATATTGCAATTGGAAATTTTTTTTCAAATATAATATCATTATCATTATTATGTCTATTAATATATTATTTATCAAAAAAAGATATGTTAAAATCAATTATAATTTCAACTATATTTTTTTGTTTTTCTTTATCATTATCATTTATTTGTATTTTATTTATAAAAAATAATGAAATTCTTTATAATTTGTGTTGTTTTTCAACAATTTTAGTTTATGCTGCTCCTGGTGTTCAAATAATAAATGTTATTAAAAAAAATAAATATAAATTAATTCCAATTTATACTTGTATAATTGGTTTATTTGCATCTTTTAGTTGGACTCTTTTTGCTTTTTATATAATTAAAAAAAAATTTGGCATTATTAGTTTTTTTATTGGATTTATTTTTTCATTTATAGAAATTTTAGTATATTTAATCTCAAAAAATTTAAGTGAAAATGGAAAAGAATTAATAAGAGATGGAAAAGGAATATCAAAAAAATACCGAAAAAGAATGGAAAAAAATATAAACTCAACATTATATTCAGAAAATACATCAAAACAATAAAAAAAAATTAATAATATATATATATTAAAAAAAAATATTCATTAAAAAAATTAATTAATTTTAAATTTTTATTCCAAAAAAAAAAAGTCAAAAAATGTCAGAAAAAACCCAAAACAAAGCAACATTTATTTTTTGTAGTAACAACAAGAACAAGATATTTGAAATAAAAAAAAAACTATCTCAATTTGGAATAGATATAATATCTCAAAAAGAAGCAGGATACGAAATAGAAGTAGAAGAAACAGGTAAAACATTTCAAGAAAATTCTTTAATAAAAGCAGAATCAATATATAAATTAAGTAAAAAACCAGTAATAGCAGATGACAGTGGATTATGTATAGATTATTTAAATGGAGAACCAGGAATTCATTCTCATAGATTTGCAGGTGAAAATGCAAGTGATGAAGATAGATATAATAAAGTATTAAAATTATTAGAAGGAGTTGAAGAAAAAAAAAGAACTTGTAGATTTACTTGTTGTGTTTGTTATATTGATTCTAATGGAAATAAACACTTTTTTGAAGAATATTTAGAAGGAAAAGTATGTTTAGATGGCCCTAAAGGGAATAATGGATTTGGATATGATCCTATTATTGTTTTACCTGATGGAAGACATGTTGCTGAATTAAGTCCTGAAGAAAAAAATGAAATTAGTCATAGAGGGAAAGCTATTAAGAAATTAGTTGAGTATATTAAAGAAAATGGATTTTAGGGTTTTTTTATATAGGAATTTTTATATTTAAAAATTTTGGTTTTTTTTTATTATTTTTTAATTTTTTTATTTTTTTTAATTTTTTTTTTTAATATTCTTTTTAATTTTTATTCTTTTTTTTTTAGGTTTTTTTTTTTAATAAATAATATGAAAAGTGTTTATAAAACTAGGTTTAGAAATAGTAAAAAAAGAAAACCATTATATCCAGATGAATATAAAATGAATGAAATAAATGAACAAAAAAAATTAAAAAAAACAATGGATAGTTATTTTAAAGATTATAATAAAATGTCAAAAAAATTAGGATTAACTGACTCACCATATTTATTAATATCAGAAAATGATTATGAAGATGCAATATATAATACTGATTTAATGATAAGAAAATGGAATGATTTTTATGATATGACTCCAACTTATAATCCTCAAGTTGAAGATAATTATTATAATGATTCAAGTGTTATATTTGAAAATACTAAAAATCCTTTAATTAAAAAAGATTATAAAAAAAGAATTGAAAAATTTTATCAACCATCAGAACAAGAATTTTCTAATACTTATAATCAAACTTTTAAAAGTGGAAAACAATCAAATATGAATTTTTATAATTCAATTAGTGTTAAAAATGAAGAAAAAAAAGAAATTGAAAATGAAGATGAAGAAGAATATAAATTTGATGAAAATGATAAAAAAATTGATGAAGAAGAAGAATATAAATTTGATGAAAATGATAAAAAAATAGATGAAGAAGAAGAATATAAATTTGATGAAAATGATAAAAATTTTGATGAAAAGAAAAATGAAGATAATATTGAAGAAGAATATAAATTTGATGAAAATGATGTAATTGAAGAAAGTATAAATAATGGAAATAAATTAAAAGATGTAAATAAAAATAAAGAAGATGAATTTTTTTATGAAGAAAAAGAAGAAATTGATAAAAAAGATGGTCCAAAACTTAATAAAAATAAAGAAAAAGAATTTTTTTATGAAGAAAAAGAAGAAATTGATAAAAAAAATGGTCCAAAACTTAATTCTAATAAATTTAATAATTATGAAGAAAATATTGATTTTGAAATTGAAGAAAATATTGTAGGAAAAAAAGAATCAAATAAAAAAATTAAAGATGATACTGAAAAATTACCTTTATTAAATGATATAATTAAAGATGATTCTAAGAATATTTCAAAGAATAGTACTTTCAAAAATAAAACAAAAGTAGAAAAAAAATTAAAAGATAATGAAAATATGCTTAATTATATGGAAAATGAAGAAATTGATGATAAAAAAATTGAAGAAGATTTACCAAAAATAAAGGGAGAAAAAAAGAAATTACTTAAGAGTATTTCTTTAAATAAAGAAAGAAATAAAGAAAACTCAAATATAAAAAAATCTAATACTTTATCATTAAATAAATTGATAGAAATAAAAAAAACAAATACAGTAAAAAAAGAAAATGATTCTTCAATTTCTGAAATAAAAAAATCATATACAACAAAATTAAATAATAAATTAAAAAATAGATTAAGTATAACAAGAGAGAATAAATTAAAAAAAAAGAAAAGAAAAGAAAATACATTAAATCCAAATGATACTATATATGATAAGATGAAAAATATTGATAATAATTCAAAAATAATCACAACTGCATTTAATAGAAATTTAATAATAAATTTAAATAAAAGACAAAAAATAAATTCAGGGTGGGATTCAAAAAATAGATATTTAATTTTTATATATATTGAAAAATTATTTAATAATAAAAGAGATGTAGAATCATTATTAATTAGATATTATTCTTTAAGACAAAAAAGAACTCATTATAAAATAGTTTCTATTAGATTACTTTATCATATGGGAGTATTTCCAAGTAATATTATTGATAGAATTAAAATTAAAGGATATTCTAATGAAATTATGAAAGCAGTTGAAAAAATAATAATAAAGGAAAATAAAAAATAAATATTTAAATTATTCATATAATATTTATATTTTTAAAAATATTATTATTTTATTTTAATTATTTTTATTTTCTTTATTCCTCTTTTTTATCTTCCTCTTTTTTATTTTCTTCTTTTTTATTTTCTTCTTTTTTATTTTCTTCTTCTTTTTTATCTTCTTCTTCTTTTTTTTCTTCTTCTTTATTTTCTTCTTCTTTTTTATCTTCTTCTTCATTTTTTTCTTCTTCTTTATTTTCTGTAATATTTTCAATGAATGAAAATAAATTATTATTTATTTGATTGTTTGATTCATTTTCATCTGTTATAAAATCAAATTCTTCAAGTAAATTTTTTTCTTTATTCATATTATTTTCATTTGTATTAATATTTAAAAAATTAATATCTAATATATTAATATTATTATCATTATTTTTATTTTCTTTTTTTATATTTTGTGGTTTTTTAACTTGAATATTATTAACAAACTGAAAAATTTCATTTTCTTCTTCAATTTTTTTCATATATAATTGTTTATTTATATATTTTAAAGATTCTTCATCTTCTTCATCAAAATTAGGATCAAATATAACTTTATTTTCATTAAAATTTTTTTTATCTTTTTTATCATTATATGAAGGGATATTCATATCAATTTTTATAGAACTTTTGTTAAAAAATATTGAATATTCACAAGCTCTTTCTTGTAATTCAAAATTATAATTTTTTTTCATACTTTCAATTTCATTTTTACAAAATTCATTTAATTCATTACTAATTTCATATTTTTCATTTATCAATAATTTAAAATATGTATTAATTAAATAATTATTTTCTTTATAATTTAATTTGCATTTTTTAAACAATTCAATTAAATGATTGTCATTAAAAATATCTTTATCAATTTCATTATATAATTCTCCTAATAAATAAATAGTAGTATTAACTAAAGTTTTTTGTCCATAATTTTCTTCAATATCATTTAATAATTTCATAATTGTATATTTATGTAATTCTTTAATGTTTAAAAATAAATTTATAATTGAATCAGATATTTTTGAATCAAAATAATTACCAATAAATTTCATTATTTGAATAAGAGTGTCAATTTGATATTTATAACTATTTGAAAATTCATCAAGTAAATTAAAAATTAAAGTAGTAAATTCTTCATTAACTAAATTATTTTCACTATTTGCTAAAATAAAATTTATAGTTTCTTTAATTATTATTTTAATATTTGAATTATCAACTAATTTAAATAATAAAGAAAAATATTTAGAAATAAAATCATTTTCATTTATATTAATATTTGAATCATAATTTTTAATGTTATATAATAATGCATTACAAATATCATTATTTTTTTTTAAATATTTATTAATATAATCTTTATTTTGTGAGACTTCATTTAATAAACTTAATGCAATTTTTTTATAATTCATATCATTTTCAATTTTTAAAAATTTAAATATAATATTAACTCCAATATCATTTAATTCATCATTTAATGAAATAGAAATAATAGTCAAAACAACTTCATATAGAATACTTTTTCCAGAACTACTTTCAAAATTAGTATTTGTTGAAATAGAAGCTAAAATATTATTTAATTGATTTGATTCTTTAAAATTTTTATCATGATATTTCATTAAATTTCTTAATAATTCAATTATTTTAACTTGAAGAAAAGGATCATATATTCCTTCAATTTCATATTGAGTTTCAGATGTGTCTAAACCGTTTAATAAATTATTTAAAATTTCAATTAAAGCTTTTATTAATTTATTAAAATTTTTAATTTCTATTTTTTCACTTTTTGCTATTTCATTATATAATTGAATTACACTTAATAAAACTCCATTTTCTTTTTCTTTTTTATCAATTAATATTTTATTTAAAGATTCAATTAAAGTATTTGTATAATCAGTTTTATCACTACTTTTTTTATATATATGAATCATAGTATTTATTGCTCTTTTTTTTATTTTAATTTTATTATTTTCTATTAAATTTAAAACATCACTTAAAATTTGTGGAATTAAATAATCAGAATATAAAATACTAATTGCATTTAATGCAGTTATTACTATAAATTCATTTTGATTTGATAAATCTTTTTTAATTACATTAACAGTTAACATTAATAATTCACTATTTTCATCAAAAAAAATTGTTAAACCTAAATATGCTAATTTTTTATATTTAAATTCAGTTGATGCTAATAAATCAATACATGTCATATATATAAATGATAATTCTTCATTTTCAAAAAGTAAACTTGTATAAATACATTTTTTTAAATTTATATATTTTACTTCTGTTGTATTTTGTTCTTTTGGAAGAGATCTAATATTTGCCATTTCTTTACTTATAATAGAATGAAGTCCTTCATTTGTTTTTGCATTTCGTGTTTCATTTATATATTCACTTAGTGAAAGCATTGATATTTAAAAAAAAAATTAATTATTATTTTAATTAATCAAAGATAAAAATATCAAATTTTTTATTTAAAAATAATTATCAAAAAAAAAAGAATTATAAATATTGAATTATTTTTTTTATAATTCATTCAAAATTTCAAAAAATAAAATATTTATATATTTTTAATTAATTTTTATTCAATTTATAATTTTATGGATGATATAATTCTACCCTTAAATTTTATCTTTTTTATTAACATTATCATTTTTTCATTCAAAATTAAAGTTTCTTAATTTTGATTTTTATCTAACTTTAATATATATATATGAGAGTAAATAGAAATATTATATATTATGAATATATTATTAATTATTTATTATATTTAATTGAATTAATTTTACTAATTATTTAAATTCTTTATTCAAATTAAAATAATAAGTTCAAGTGTTAGAAATGGAAAATTATATATATTTTTTTATTTTTTTTTGAACTACAAATTACAAATTAAATAAATAATATATAATAAAAAAAACAATGCATGATTTAAAGAAATGTTTGAAAATATCCATAAAAATTTTTGGAATATCTTTTTTCATAAATTTCATATGTTCAATTGTATTTATGAGTTCAACAACATTCTCATCATCATTCTTAAGAGAAATTAATGATAATTTTTTAGGAATGCCAATTTATACATTAAATTCATCTTGTAATAAACCTATAGTATTAGGATATTGGGCAGGAACATCAGATGGATGTGATTGTAGAGGTATATATGATGATGATATTCCATATCCAAACCAATTTAATAAAGGTAGTTGTAATTCAAATGAAACAAAAGCAAATTGTGTAAATTATCATAGTAAATCTCCAATAGATATTATTAAATATGAAGGATTTTCATTTTGTAATAATACAGATAAAGATGTTTTAGAATATAAACATTATTTAAATAACGCTGTTTCAAAAAATGAAGAATGGGGATTTGGTTGTAAATCATGTGGTTATTTAGATACTTTGGATCAAAAATTATGTATTAAGATTAATGAAGAATGTCCAATAAATGATTTATATATTAATTCTGTACAAGATGCACCTAAAGATTATAATACT
>JAEEGL015761783.1_pt1 | contig 11247 bp, 9 predicted proteins | sample 9134231 | NCBI WGS metagenome assembly JAEEGL01 (sample SAMN16246548, study PRJNA631951) | gut metagenome | biome: gut microbiome; feature: rumen; material: fiber-attached | host: Bos | place: Iran: Karaj | collected 2018-10
AAAATGGCAACAACAATTGAGATAGTCTCCACACTCTTTGTGCTGGTCCTATCCATCAATTCCTGAACATTCTTATCGATCACCGGAAAGAAATAATCCTTAATCATTTTCTTCTCCTGCATAAACCCAGGGGACGGGGTTTACGGTCCATCATGGTCCCTGGAGCACCACAAGCAACAAGCTGGCACGCAAAAACAGACATCATAATGATGCTCACCAATCTCTTTTTCATAATATCTCCTCCTCATAATATATACACAACATTTTGATTATAAACCTGCAAGGAGTACAACATATATAAAATAAAGATTAAGTTTTTATATAGCAAATGCTATATTAATTATATTATCAGGCTCTGCTTATTTCAATTATTGCGACCTATATTATAAATGCGATACATCAGATATTGATCAAATAATACTGCGCTGGATATTTGTCCAAATAATATTGTTCTAAAATAATATACAGTTATATTTCGCTATATTTCACAAGTATCTCTTTTTCTAGCGTACATTTTTAGCTTTTTTCGCTATCTTTCTTTTATATCGGCGAATTCTAGCGTTATTTATGCCGCTTTTCTACGCTAGTTTTTTCTAGAACTAAAAAATGTAGCGAAATCCATCGTATTTCTACGCTATAAATTGAACATTTTGATAAAAATAGCGTAAATTACAACGCATCTGAATTCTAAAGAATCTAATAATCTACAAACGTATATCTATTCGCGTTTTCATGTTAATATTAGTATTGAAATATCGACAAACGCTGGCAATGGTCGATAAAACTTGAAAGTTCTATTCAGAATTGAATTATCAGGATAAAAACATGATGACAAAAGAAGAAGTTAACACAGGAAGACAGATCGAGTTTGATTATCTAAAGGGCATTTTCATGCTCTTCATTTTTCTTGTTCATGCCTTTCAGGCGACCGGGTCCGAATTTGGACCATTTTTTTCATGTATATATATTTTTGCGACTATGTCCGGGGCGGCAATCTATATTTTCGTTCTGGGATTTGGTGTTTCCTACAGTGACCGCTCTACTCCCGGTCGCTTGGCAAAAAGAGGAATCATTCTGGTGGTGTACCAGTATCTGAGCAATCTTCTCTATGTGCTTACACTTACGATTCCGTACTTTTTTGTCAGAAACACGTTGAGTTTGGAAGGAGCAGAGAATCACTCATTCTATGTATGGGTCTTTGCGCAGTATTTAAACATATTTTTCATATCGGGGATAATCTATCTGGTGCTGGCACTTCTTAAAAAGCTGCGGCTTCCGGTATTCGGGTATGTGGTACTGGCGGTAATCTTTGCAGTTCTTGCTCCGATTCTATACGGCACTGAAGTAGACATCCCTGTAATAGGATATATCTCTACCATGCTTATTGGTGAGGCTCCCTTCGTATCCTTTACACCTCTGTACTTTATCTCCTATGCACTTATAGGAGTTGCCGTCGGAAAAATGTACCGCAGGATCGCAGATAAATCTCTGTTTTATAAGAGGCTTATTACGATATGCATCATTATCATAGTGTTATGGTGGATATCAGTATTTATCAGGTTCAAACTCTCGCCGGAGGAATGGGGCTTTGTTAAGGATATCGTTTCTCTGGGACAAGTGTTGGACTTTGCATATACGCAGCCGGATTTATGGCATGTTATCGCATCACTTTCGCACGTCGGGCTGTTTGCCGGATTACTTTATTTCTATGAAGAACACCGCAAAAGAAACAGTTCAGATCCGGAAAAAAGAGGCTTGATACCATCGCAGTTCCTTTTCTACAGCTCGCATATTTCAAAGTATTATGCTCTGCATATAGCAGTGGATCTTTTTGCATATGCGATGTATGGATATCTTGGTTTTTCTTCCGGAGCTGCATGTACTCTGGCTTTGGTATCAATGATAGTTACGGAGGTTTTGGTGCGCCTTACGCTAAGGGTAAACTCTACATTATCACGTAAACGAATCTCCGTTTCATAAATCAAAAAATCAGAGGGTATTTCACCTCTGATTTTAGCAATATAAATATCTGCCGCTATACAAAATTACCCGTTCGTTATCAGTTCCTTCTCTTGAAAGCCTCCAGATCCGCGGTCAGCTCGCGAGCCGTCCTTTTATCAAGAAACCACCTGATAAGATTTACCAGGATAAAGACAATTATGACACTGACTGAGACTGATGCAGCTGATTGAACAGTATCTCCGGTAATGGGGCTGCCCCCAAACATTATCACTAAAAGAGCAACGATGATCAGTACCAGCTGAAGGAGCTCGCGGATTACCGTCTGCCCTATGGACAGCTCTTTTGACGTCCCCATGCAAAGCCCCGGGATACTGGTTATAGCCCCATAGATAAGTGGATATGCAAAGGCTTCATAACCAAACTGCTGATCAGGTCTTAGGATTTTTCCAAGTACCAGCATCGCCACATTTATAAGAGTAACTACGATAAAGAAACTTCTAATCGTATCCATAATACGTTCTTTCATTCGCTTTCCCCTTTAAGCTTTTCTTTTACATCCGAAACATACTTTCTGGAAATGATCACCTTTTCGCCATTTGCCAGGATGCACATGAATCTTCCGTTAAGTGCAGGCTTTATGGCTGATATCTTCATAAGATTTACTATGACCGACTTGGAAATTCGCACAAATTCCCTGCCTGACAGGAGGTTCTCAAATTCGTACAGTCTCTTTTTGGCCTCGTAACACTCTTTCTTCAGATATACAAAAGTCTTATCGTCGACGGCCTCAATATAGTAGATATCCGTGATCGGCAGCTGATACTTTTTTTCATCTCTTACGGCATCAACGCTCCCCTGCCTGGTCTTTACAAAGTGAACAATATCCGTCACCCGGCTGTCCACCTCGTGACAGCCTATCTCTACGTACTCAGTTTTAACCTCTTCAACTTTTTGAATACGAATGTCCATTATCAGTATCTTTCCTGTACAGTAAATGTACCTTCTCCTTTTAAGTAGCAGTTGAAGAAATCCAGTATCAGTGCATTCATTGTGTCGATGCAATAACCTGCATCCACTGAGCCTGATCCCAGAAGCCCTGAAAGAAATGGAGAAAACATTGGCAGGTCGGTAAAATTCATGTGTTCAGAGCCTGCAACATAAGTCTCAAAGCCTTCATCTGCATTATTAAGTATAACATTGTTGGCGTAGGAATAGGATAATTTCCCTGCCTCTGTAGCCTCCATATGATGTGGCTCATTGGTGATACAAAGAAGCGGAGTTGTGTATGGCTCACTGTTAATAACAGGCATTCCGTTTTCTACTCCAAGTTCTTCTCCCAGCATTGTTCCATCCAGGTCCACAGCGGCAGAAACATCCGCTCTTCTTCCCACGGTTACTGCAGTCGCGCCTCCAAGGGAATGTCCCATCAGACCTATCTTTGAAGCATCAACCAATGACATCACTTCCTCAAGCTCTTCCTTTTTGTCTTTTCCGAAATACCAGCTGTCTCCATAATTACCTTCAGCTGCCTCTTTTAAGGTATCGATCACAAAGTTCATGTCATCCATGCGAAGCTGCATCCACTCGGAAGTGATCTCATAAATCTCCTCCTCGGTGTACTCCGCCTCAGGATCATTTCCAACGCTCATGGCTGTCTGAATGAATGTAGGATCAACTGTGATAGTCTTTCCGCTTGAATCCTTGGTGTAAAAAGAGTGATATGGATGATCCAGACTTACAACAACATATCCGTTACTTGCCAGTTCCCTGTAGGTTGAAGTGTTGCTCTGATAGTAGCCAAAAGCGCCATGGGAAAAGATAACCAGAGGAAGACTGTTCATGCTCTTTTGTCCGTCTTCCATGTAATTCTCAGGATAGTAAAAATACACGGGCACCTCGCGGCAGGAACCGTCTGTCTCAAAGCTCTCAAGTCGTGCATGATCTAAAAGAATTGCCTGCTTTTGTGCTGCAGCATATTTTCCTGTCAGTGGTCTTCCGTCATAATCCGTAAAGATAAATGCCGGAACAAGGCTCACAAGAATAAGAACGAAACTTAAGACTGCACTGAAAACAATCGCTGCTTTCTTTTTGATGTTTTCGTTATGTCTGTTTACCAGCGCCAGGATTCCTGCGGCTGCTATTCTGATCACCAGGACAAGGAAAAGACCTTTGAATCTGAAAGAAAAGTCTATGCCCGGAAGAAGGATCATTACAAGATAAATGATAAACTGTGCCAGATCAGCAATGAGCCTGCTTACGGACCATTCTCTTTTTTCCTGATTCTTTGTGAATTCAAATGCTATAAAACCAATTTCTGTAACCATAAGTGTTATGAATAAAAAAATAGTCATGATCTTATCCCCTTTCGTTTGTGACTAAAGTGAATATAGACCATGACTATAATGGCTACAATATTTTTACCGGTAAGATGCATTTTCTTTCGGTAAGATGCATTTTTGAAAATCAATTATTCCCAAAGAAATGTATCCGTTCCTCTTTTTTCAAATACATTGCATCTCCCTCTTTAACATCATAGGTATCATAGAATTCATCAAACATCTGAGCATTCACGTTAACCCTGAGAAAGCTCAGAGGATGGCTGTCAATAAGCAGATATAGATTAAAATATACCATCGATGGAAGAACCTGTAGATATAAATCTGCCATGTTTTCATAAAAGACCTTGTAATCAAAACTGCTATCCTCTTTAGCCACTTCCATGACAAGCTCCATTCCTGTAAGATCTGCAACTGCCTCTGCATTCAAGCTTTTGCCTTCACAATAGACACCCGGAAGCACTTCAATGGAATCATAGTATGCTTCAACTCTTCCGACCTTTTCAAGATATGTTTCAAGGCTTTTTTCATCAAAAATACAAATAAATCTTCCATATGCATCAATTTGTGAACCTAAATAATCAAAGCCATGGCTGATCTCATGACCAATAGTCCATCCCATCTTTGCAAGCAGTTCTTCTTTGGACATGTCACTTCGATATACTCCTGCAGCAGTATATCCGGGAAGTATATTAATAGAATTAGCGGCAGAATCATAAAAACAATTTATGGTATCCGGTGGGTAGACCTCCCACGCAAGCCTCGCCACGGCAGGTTTTCCAATCCTAGCATTCATCTTCTCATTTACCCATTTTTTCAGTCTCAGATAATTGCTAAAGAGTGTTCCACCATCCTCGCTTTTTATAAGATTCAGATCACTGAAATCCAGGTATCCGCCTTCGGGAGAGAGGATACAAATCCGCATTTCATCTAGCTTTTTGTTAATCTCTTTCCTGGAACTTTCTTCGATCCAGGACGATGCTTCGACTAATCCTTTAAATGCCTTGATCAGATCCTTAGACAGATCGCTTAGACGTGAAATATCTTCCTCGGTATAATGATCTGCGACATATATTTTCGCAACAAGATGAGCAAAAGTAAGATTCTGGTCACAGGCAGCTGCAGCATTTTGAGAAGCCTCTTTTGGCTCCAGCTCAGCCAGTTCATAGACATCATTAAAAAGAGCAGGATCAAGATAGGGCTCACATTCGTGTATAATCTTGACCATAGCCATGGTTTTTAGTATTTCCAGATTCTCTTCCTTCCAGACAGAACTGAAAGTACTAAGCCATTTCTTTTCCGAGACACGATAGCAGGCGGCAGCTCCCTTTCCATTGTTTACTATAGTCTCTTTCACAGGATAAGCCGGACAAAGCTCCACTAATTCATCCAGTGAAATTTGTTCATACGCTTTGGCCAAGGCGCCATATTCCTTGTTCTGATACCGATAAGTGTAAAATGCATCCTTACCGTAGCTTTTTTCAAAGTCGAAAAGTTCAAACACTTTTTCTACTGCTTCTTCATAACTATACCCCAGCAGCATCAGATCACCAGCTGCCATCAACATATCATACCCCATCTTCTGCAGCTGAGCATTCCTGACATCATCATTGGCTGGTTCCTGATAAAATAATGCACCATCAAAATTATCAGCAAACAGAAACTCCGGATTTACCCCAACATTTTCGACACCGGTCATATCTGCGGAAGATACCGTAAGATATAAAAAAGGGCTAAAGGGAAAATCTTTATCAGCAAGCACTTCGTTAAGCTTGGCAAGACTCGCAGCATTTTTTATCCGGTCCAGATATGGCTGCAGCTCAGACATACCTGTTTTTGACAGTGTCTCCAGATCATATGCCTGCTGATAGAAAATGGAAAGCTGTTCAAGTTCTGTCTCCGTATAGCTTCCATTTTCATCGCCGGTCAGCTTTCCTGCCTTCATAAATTCATTCAAGTATTCCTGGATAGTTGTCTGGTTTTTCACAATAAGCATATAATATTCGCCCTGGTGAGCAGCTAACTTATCATAGTTATAGTGAAGATAGAGATCATCCTTTGCTTCAGGCGCCTGTTCAGGCAGAGTTCCGGTAAGTATGCTGCTTGTCCATGGTGCGCCCGATAGCTCTGTCTGAGGATTATCAGATGCCTCTTCAGCTTCAGATACCTCCGATGAAAGCGCTCCGGATTCTTCTGTCGAAGCCTCCCCTGTCATGTCCCCGGCCACTATACTGCTTTCAGGGGCAGGCTTACGACTAAGTCCACAGGCAGTAAGATCAAACATCATTATCAAGATCAAAAAGAAACTTAACTGCGTTTTGACTGCTTTTTTCTTACTCATAATCCGGTCCCCTTTCTGTTGTTTTTACTCTCTGCTCTTTAGCGCCTCTACCATGTCAATGGTCTTGACCTTGGATGACACATACACATTTACGATAACGGAAACAGCGAAGGTTCCGATAATGGAGCCAAGGTATGGAAGAAATGACGGCTCCACAACCATATCAAAATAGATATCCATGACCATTTCCGCAAGTTCTTTTAACATAACTACACCAAAGGGCACTCCCAGTATAGCTCCGGCGGCAGTTATAACAAGACTCTGCTGCAAAAGAATGAACCTGATGCTGCCGGAATGAAACCCTAGTACCTTCAAAGTGGCGATTTCTCTTGTCTTCTCAATGTATGACAAAACTCCCAGGTTATAGAGAACAACAACTCCCATGACGATAGCCATAGCCGCCAGAATATAGGAGGTGGTATAGGCAACTTCCTTGGAGTTTTCAAGAAGTTCTTTCAGACTCTCCTTGCTGTTCACGGAAGAAATTTCCGGTCTCTTTGCCTTAAGATCCGTGGGAACACTCATCATTGTGTATATGGTCGTCGGCTGGAACTCACCGCCCAGCTCCTCGAAGGCTTTGCGGCTCATTATAATTCCCTGACCGGATGCAACACGACAGATCTTCACAATTGGCGCAGTGTATACTCTGGATGAACCCGGAAGCTTCCAGCTGATGCTATCTCCCACATTGACTCCAAAATGATCCACAAGTCTGGAGGTGAGCATAACTCCGCTATCCGGCACATCGATATAATCGAGGTCCTCATCCTCAGGTAAAAAGAGATTGCCGTCATCAATTACTGTCATCTCTCTTACGCTCTCAGCCTCATCAGTATATAACGTAGCAGAACAAACCTGCATCATCTGTCCCTGATATTCACTGGCATACTCAGATACCGTCCCGTAGGGCACACCATCATTAAAGACTATCTGATAATTGCAGCGGCAGATCTCGCCATACATCCAGGATGACTGGGTATCCAGACACTCGAAAAAGCCAAGGGACATGAAGATGAGCATGCTGCACACCAGAATCCCCGCCATGCTGACTATGGTTCTGAGCTTATTTCTCCTTACGTCTCTGATATTCCATCTGGAAGCAAATCGAAGCCCGTTCCAGATTCTGCTTTTTTCTATTGCAGCTGTCGATTCAAATTTAGGAGCTTCCGGCTGTAATATTCTGGCTGCGTTCTCCACAAGGATCTTTCTTGTGGAAAGATATGATACTGCCACGCAAAGCACAACAGCCACTATACTCATTATCAGCGTCCTGTATGTGAGCTGCAGTCGCTGCATAGGATTCTGATAATAGTAGTCGTTGAGTCCGTTCAGGTATCCTCCAAGCACCAAAGGTCCAATGACAATTCCTGAAAGGCACCCCAGAACTGCGATGATAACTGAATAGGACATATAGTGAAAGGTGATCTTTTTATTTGAGAAACCCAGCGCCTTCAAAGTACCGATCTGGACTCTCTGATTGTTTGTAAGCCTTGTCATGGTCGTGATGATTCCAAGCAGCGCCACAGCAAGAAACACCAGCGGAAAAACAGTGCTGATAGCATCGTTTGAGTCCAGGGAGCCCGCATAGTCATTGTAGTCCTCGTCCTCAGTCTTGGTCTTAACAAGGATGTTGGGATTATCCAGACGCCTGCTTATCACTTCGCGCATGTAGTTCATAGTCTTTTTTTCTTCGGTTGTCAGAAGATATCCGTTGTTTTTCACATCCTCAAGATCAACAATAAGCTTGTCAATCTTAACCTCTGTAGGAGCCTCGGAAATATCCATTATGATAAAGCCGTGAGTTCCGTACTCCGGCTCTGTATACGTATCATTGGGCAGATAATAAAGATACTCAGGACAATACACAATTCCCTTAACTTCTTCCCTAAGGGTGATATTGCCTCTGGTCATGGTCAGAAAGTCTCCGGGTTTGATCCCCATGGGCTCAGCAAAACGAGCCTCCACCCAGCAGCCTTTGCTTCCGGGTTTGTAAGCCGTGCCCTCCGTGAGATACATTTTGGAGACATCATTTCCGTCGATAAAGCCCATGACAAGAAGTCTCTCCTTATCAAGGGTGATCTTTCCCGTAGTCCTTGCTACCGCGTCCACATTTTTAACACCCGGGATATTTTCCAGCATCTCAATGTCTTTATAGGTAAACGCAGCCCCCTGAACATCCAGGTCCTTGTAATTAGTCTCCGCAAAATACTCAGCCGCACTGTAGGCAGACCCTACATTACTGGACTCAAATCCCGTCTGGATGAAGAGGGTCAGCAAGGTCATTATGTAGATTGAAAAGAACTGTACGGCGTTCTGCTTAAGGTCCCTGAAAACCTTTTTTAAAAGAATCATCTGCGCCTCACTTTTCGGGTGTAAACCTGCTGCCTACATCACTGTCATCCAGAGCCTGCGTGATAACGGTCTCTCCCTCGGAAAGTCCTGAGACGATCTCTATTAGTCCGTTTCCTGAAGCTCCGGTCTCTATGGATTTTTTCTGAGCTTTTCCATCGCTGAGTACAAAGACATACTTGCCATCATCTCCCGTATAAACAGCCTTGTCGGAGATGCTAAGAACACTCTTTTTCTCCTGGGTCATTATCTCCACCTGGGCTTCCAGACCGATGGTGGGGCGCACGGTATTATCGTCAAAAGAAATCTCGACCTTGACCTTGGGTTTTCCAGAGGCATCCGCATTGGTGGCAACAGGCGAAATAGCTGATACCGTGCCGTCATAGACCGTCTGTCCCATGGTTACTTTCGCCTTCTGCCCAAGAGCAACGCTTCCAATGTCATACCTTGAAACCATAAGCGTAGCCTTGTAGCCGCTGTCGGGCTGTATCACAAAGATTGCTGTTCCGGCTTCAGCCACAGCACCTTCATCCAAAAGTCTCTTTAAAACAGTTCCGCTTACATTGGAGATAACACCGTTCTGAGCCTTCTCAAGCTCTTTTCTGGCGGTTTCTTCCTGGATCTGCGCGATCTTAACATTGTCCTCATAGCCCTTTATCTGAGAATCATTTACTATTTTTTCCTGTGCTGCCAGCTTTTCTGAATTAAGCGTGCTCCAGTGCTTTTCCGCCAGATCCATCTGCCTGACGTATTCTGCATAATCCGCATAGTTAGTTCCGTTTATGGATTCAGATGTGGGCAGGGTTGCCATCACTTCATAACTGGCAGTGATCTGCTTTTTTATCTTTTCAACCTGTTCTAAAGAGCTCTGACCTTCCTCCATCTTTTTTGTCTCAAAACTGAGTTCTGCCTGAAGTCTGTCAATCTCACTTTGTATTCCCTGCCTGGTCTGGGCAATTCTGGCATTTTTTTCGTTGTTGGCGATACTGATGGTATCCCTGTTTTCTTCGATATGTACGTAGTCCTTCAGCATCTCATCGGCCGCAGTGATTGCGGAATTTGCCTTGGACTTATTCTTATTATTGCTCTTAACCGCTGCATTGTAGGTATCTTCCTGATACACGCGATTAAGCTCCGCCAGGTCGTAGCGATCCTGAGCCTCCTGAAGATCATACTTTGCCAGTATGTCTCCCTTTTTTATCTTGTCATTTACCTTAAAAGAAACTTCTGTGATCTTGCCCTTTACCGGAGCGTATACAGTCACTGCCGGGTCTGCCTCGATCTGACCGATCTCAGTGATACACTGGCTCACATCACCCTTTATGACATTCTCAACATCAACAGAATCCGGCCAGAGCATATAGGTGGCAATACCGCCTCCCGCCAAAAGAGCTGCAGCTGCTGCAATGATAGTATTTCTGGTTACTTTTTTCATACATCCTCCTGAAGATCAGCAAATTATCTCATCAGCATCCATGGGATGCTCGTTAATTACTATTTTTTCCACAGTTCCGTTTTTTACATAGATCACTTTGTCCGCTATATCCGCAAAAGCCGCGTTGTGGGTTACCATGATCACAGTCCGCTTTCCTTCTCTGCTCTGGGCATTTAGCAGCTTTAAAACTTCTTTTCCTGTGTTTGTATCCAAAGCTCCCGTGGGCTCGTCGCAAAGAAGAAGCCTTGGTCTCTTGGCTATAGCCCTTGCTATGGCAACTCTCTGCTGCTGTCCTCCGGACATCTGCGACGGGAACTTGTTTTCGAAGCCCTCCAGCCCCACCAGTTTAAGAGCTTCTTTTGGGTCCATGATTTCCACCCCAAGCTCACTCATCAGTGCCACATTTTCAACGGCTGTCAGCGTCGGAATCAGATTATAGAACTGGAAAACAATGCCTACGTCCTCTGCCCTGAAGTCACTTAGCTTCACATCGTCAAGTTCAGTAACGACCTTGTCTCCGAAAGTGATCTTTCCGCAGGTTGCGCTGTCCAGCCCTCCCAGCATGTTAAGAAGCGTACTTTTTCCGGAGCCTGAGGGTCCAAGAATAACCACCATCTCGCCCTCATCAATGGTGAGATTTACGTTCTTTAAGACCTCGTTGGCTACCGATCCGGTTATATAAGTTTTTCCGACATTTTCCAAACTGATAAGTGTTCCCATAAATACTCCAAAACAGGTAATCAAGAGCCTCCCCTCGAATGGCACTAAAAAAAGAGGGATATCTCCCTCTTTTTATTATATCATTGTTAACAGTATTTAGTTTA
>JAEEGL016748410.1_pt1 | contig 11247 bp, 8 predicted proteins | sample 9134231 | NCBI WGS metagenome assembly JAEEGL01 (sample SAMN16246548, study PRJNA631951) | gut metagenome | biome: gut microbiome; feature: rumen; material: fiber-attached | host: Bos | place: Iran: Karaj | collected 2018-10
CGACTATATTACCTATATATATAATAAGTGGGTGCTGACGCTGCTCATCGCCGCCCTCCTCCAGCTCTATTCCACCCACCGAATTGACCATGAGCTGGCCAAAGAAGCAAATACTTCTTCAAAAAAACTATAAAAGTTTGCGCATTTGCCTTAAAATGCGCAAATTTATTTTTCTACCTCCGTATATCTTTGTATTTTTGCGCCACCAAACGAGAGTTGAAGTATGAACAAGATAATATACGTATTTGTCATCATCGCTGCGCTGACGTCCTGTGCCGAGTCCTATTCCATTCAGGGCTCGTCGTCGGTCTCTTCGCTCGATGGTAGCAAACTCTACCTGAAGACCGTCAAGGATCAGGAGCTGAAGAATATGGACTCCTGCGACGTGGTGCATGGCAAATTCCGCTTCGCTGGCCTGCTCGATACAGTGCGTCTCGCCACGTTGTATATGGACGACCAGTCGCTCTCTATGCCTGTCGTGGTGGAGAGTGGCGAGATTGAGATCCATATCGACAATACAGGTCGCAAGGTCACTGGCTCGCCCCTGAACGATAAACTCTACCAGTTCATCAATCGTCACGATCAGATTGGCAATGAGCTCAACGAACTCTCCCACAGACAGAGTCAGATGTTGCTCGAGGGTATCGACGAGGAACTGATCAATCGTCAGCTGTCTGTCGAGGCCGCACGTCTGGCACAGCAGGAAGACTCGTTGGTGACCAACTTTATTGTTGAGAATTTTGATAACGTCCTGGGTCCTGGTGTCTTCATGATGATGACTGGCAGCTATCCCTATCCTGTTCTCACGCCGCAGATCGAGGATATCATGAGCAAGGCCACGAAGAAGTTCAAGGACGATCCTTATGTGAAGGAGTACTATCGTGCGGCCAATGAGATCCAGGCCCGTCAGAATGGACTCATCGAAGATGTGACGCAGACGCCTGCTGCCCAGCAGCCTTCCGTCACCTCTCAGCCTGCTGCGCCAGACTCCATGCAGTTGCCGCCACTCAGTCTTCCGCAGAAATAATGGCAACGCTCATCAAGGGAGGCACGCTTGTCAACGAAGGCAGGACATTCAATGGCTCACTGGTCATTGACAACGGAAAAATCATAAGGATTATAGAGGAGAATCAGCTACCCGAAGCATCGTATGATGAAGTCATCGACGCTTCGGGTTGTTTTATTCTCCCCGGCGTCATCGATGACCACGTCCATTTCCGTGAACCAGGTCTCACTGACAAGGCCGATATCGATACAGAGAGTCGTGCTGCTGCTGCAGGAGGTGTCACCACCTATTTCGACATGCCCAACACCATCCCCCAGACCACGACCCTTGAGGCCCTGGAGGAGAAATTTGCGTTTGCAGCCCGAAAGAGTCACGTCAACTATAGCTTCTTCTTTGGTGCTACCAACGACAATGCCGACCTCTTCTCCCAGCTCGATCCCCATCGTATCCCGGGCATCAAACTTTTTATGGGCTCTTCCACGGGCAACATGCTGGTCGATCGTCGTGAGGCTCTGGATCGCATCTTTGCCACAGCTCCCCTGCCTATCATGGTTCACTGCGAGGATACCGACATCATCAATCGCAATATGGCTGAGGCGAAGGCGAAGTATGGCGACGATCCTAATGTCGTCCATCATCCTGAGATTCGTAGCGAAGAGGCCTGTCTCTCCAGCACCCGCCTCGCCATCTCCCTCGCTACCGCCCATCATGCCCGCCTCCACCTCGCCCATATCTCCACCGCCAAGGAATTAGACTTGATACCCTCCAGTCATTCCTCCTTTCTCATTCCTCATTCTTGCGTCCCTTCGGTAGCAAGCGACCAGAGGTCGAGCGCCTCATTCCTCGAAAACATTACCGCCGAGTCCACCGTCTCTCACCTCTACTTCTCCTCCCGCGACTACAACACCCTTGGCACCCGCATCAAATGCAACCCCGCCATCAAGTCCGAGCACGATCGTGATGCCCTGCGAGAGGCCTTGAACGATGGTCGCATCACAGTGATAGGTACAGACCATGCGCCCCATCTCCTTTCTCAGAAAGAGGGTGGCTGTGTGCGTGCTGCCAGTGGCATGCCCATGATACAGTTCTCCCTCGTCACGATGCTCGAGCTCGTCGATCAGGGTGTTCTCTCTCTGGAACGTCTCGTCGAACTCATGTGTCATAATCCTGCCCGTCTCTTCGAGGTACGTCAACGAGGTTTCCTTCGTGAGGGATATCAGGCCGATATTGTCATCGTCCGTCCCAACACAGGTTGGACAGTCACCAAAGACCTCATCCAGAGTCGTTGTGGCTGGAGTCCTATGGAGGGTCACATGTTCCTCTGGCGTGTCGAGCGCACCCTCTGCAACGGCCATACCGTCTACGACCATGCTCGTCCTCTCTGCGCCGATAGCCATGTCGACACCGCCTACCTCGCCCAACCCGTCACCTTCCGCTAACATTCCTCATTCCACATTCCTCATTCCTCATTCCACATTGAAAGTCTCCTACAATATCTCAGCCTTGGCTCCCTACATCAACTGGCCCTATTTCTACTTCGCCTGGCAGGTGAAGGACCCCTCCGAGAAGTCCCGCCTTCGTCAGGAAGCTGAGTCTATCCTGCAACAACTGGAAGGGAAATACCACGCCTACGGCCTCTTCGAGTTGTTTGATGCCTATAGCGATGGGGATGATATCGTGGTATGTAAAGGAGTCAGGAGTCAGGAGTCAGGAGACAGGAGTCAGGAGTCAGGAGTCAGTAGGATACCTTGTTTGCGTCAGCAGCAAGGCAATCCCCCTTACCTCTGCCTCTCCGACTTCCTCCCCCCTCATATCATATCTACTGACTCCTGTCTCCTGTCTCCTGACTCCTCAAAAAACGCCCCTGACTCCTCAAAACTCGCCCTCTTCTCCACCTCCGTCTCCCCCTCCCTCGAGTCCGACTTCGACGCCGACCCTTATATGAAGATGATGACTCAGCTTTTGGCCGATCGTCTAGCTGAGGCTGCCGCTGAACGCATGCACGAACAGGTTCGTAAAGAATTTTGGGGGTATGCCAAAGACGAAAACCTCTCCATCCCTGATATGCTCGTTGAGAAATTCCAGGGCATCCGTCCTGCCGTGGGCTATCCCTCACTCCCCGATACCAGTCTGAATTTCATCATCGACGATCTGATCGACATGAGTCAGATTGGCATCCGTCTCACTGAGAGTGGTGCCATGAAACCCCATGCCAGTGTCTCTGGTCTCATGCTCGCCCATCCTCAGGCCCGTTATTTCTCCATTGGTAAGATTGGTGAGGATCAACTTCGTGACTATGCCTCTCGTCGAGGTCTTCCCCTCGAACTCATCCGCCGCTTCCTCGCCTCAAATCTCTGAATCTCACAAAGATTTTTCGCTTCCCTTGCATTTTTTTGGGAGAAATCCTTTTCTATTTCGGAAGTTTTTTGTACTTTTGCATACGGAAACTAAATAAGAGGGAGGCCTTCTCAGGAGTCCCTCGTCGGAAAATATGTGTTTGATAGTCTTAGATTTATATGATTGGTAGTTCCAGTCATAGATGTTTTGTCTTGTCATTTGAGATTGACTGTTGCTTTCACGATGCAAAGATAATACAATTTTTTAAATAAATTTATGCTTTAACAACATTTAATGTCAAAAAATATCTTAAACCTAAATATGTCTTATTTATCTGTTAATTAAGTATAATATCATACATTCTTAATATTGATTTTGTAAACTTTATGCACCTTAACGAGTTTTCGATAAATATTGACATGATCAAGGATATAGTTTTATACCTTATATATTTTATGATGCATTCGTCGCTTTAAAATTTTGTGGAATGGAAATAAATGAGTAATTTTGCAGGCTTGAAGAAGGTTAATCGAAGAATATGAGCAACAACGACCAGACAAACCGACTGATAAAATGGATGACGATCATAGGCGACTTCATTTTGCTGAACGCCGTGATCCTGATATTCTCATACTGGCATTGGTTTATGTCCTTATGGTCAAACGGACGACTTGAGATCTTCATCCTGGGGAGCAATATCTCGATGATGATTGCGCAGATGCGCTTCTCGACGATCATCCACCAGAGAATGGTGGGAGCAGGGGATATCATGAAGAATATTGTGGGATTGGTGACGACACAGGTCTGTGTGGCCTACTTTCTGTTGAAAGTGCTGCCGTATAAGTTCCATGTGGCTGGACCCCTGTTGGAGATTGGAGCCGTGTTTATGGTGCTGCTGATCCTGAAAAGACTGGCAGAACGGTTGTATGTGAAACTGTATCGTGGGTCTGGCAAGAACACAAGGACTGTGACATTAGTGGGGTCGGACCAGGAACTGGCGACACTCTACAAGAAGATGCACACAGACCCGACGTTAGGATACAAAATCCTAGGATACTACGGGGAGGAAGAATTAGATAATGACACAGATAAGAGCTTAGAGCGATTGGGATCGATGGAGGACTTTATCAAAGGTCTGGACAATCCCGAGAGTCTGGTGCTGGGCGATGAGCTGTACCTGTGTGTATCGAGAACGAAGCAGAAACTGATCAGACGCGTGTCGAACTTCTGCGACCATCAGCTAGTGAGGTTCTACTATGTACCCATAGCTGCAGAGCTGTTACGACTGAATCTGAAGCGTGAGTCGCTCGACGACATGGATGTGTACACAGCCTACGAGAACCCCCTTCAGAACCCCGTTAACAGGGCTGAGAAACGCGCGTTCGACCTCTTCCTGGCTCTGGTGTTCCTGATCCCTACGCTGCTGTTATTCCCGATTGTATGGATCATCATGAAGATACAGAGTCCAGGACCGCTCTTCTTCAAACAGGAACGTACAGGCATGGATGGCAAGGTGTTCTGGTGCTATAAGTTCCGTTCGATGCATGTAAACAAGGAGGCCGACACGCTTCAGGCCACGAAGGACGACCCCAGGAAATACCCCTTCGGCAGTTTTATGCGTAAGGCCAACCTCGACGAGGTGCCTCAGATTATCAATGTGTTGAAAGGCGACATGTCTGTGGTAGGTCCCCGTCCCCACATGTTAGCTCATACGGAACAGTACTCACAGTTGATCGACAAGTATATGGTACGTCACTTCGTCAAACCAGGTGTCACAGGCTGGGCCCAGGTGACAGGCTATCGTGGTGAGACAAATGAACTATGGCAGATGGAAGGTCGTGTGAAACGTGATATCTGGTATATGGAACACTGGTCGATCTGGCTCGACATCCGCATCATCTGGCTGACGCTCAAAACGTTCGTTGTTCACGATAAGAACGCGTATTGAACTACTCTTTCCGGAGGGTGAGGACGACGATCTCGCCAGTAGCACCAAATCGGAAAGGAATAAGACCACCAAGGCCGGCAGTCACGAACAGAGACTGTTGGCCTTCTTTATACCAGCCAGTAACCTCCTCGCCTGTGATGGTCATTGGACACCAGCCAAAGAGCGTGAACTGCATCTTATGGGTGTGGCCACTGAGGGTGAGTTGGGCCCGCCCGTCAGGAATGATCTTTCTGCGCCAACTGCTAGGATCATGCTCAAGCATCAGGACGAAAGGCCTCATTCCACTTTCCTCTTTCCTCCCCAACGTCCTCTCGATATCGCCCTTCTGGGGGAAGCGGATGCCATCGCCATCATTCTCCATACCAGCAATGATGATGCTCGATTTATTGCGGTTGATAACGCGATGCTCGTTCATCAGCAGCGTCCAGCCCATCTGTTGCTCCAGACTCATGGTCTCACGACAGTTGGCCACCTTCCTGGCTGTGTTACCGCATATATAGTCGCCATAGTCGTGATTGCCGAGCACAGAGTAGATCCCGTCCTTTGCCTTGAGCGAACTCAGGATATCCAAGTGCTGGTAGATCTCCTGGGGTACAGTATTCTGGATGTCACCGGTAAAGACAATCAGGTCTGGCCGTTGGGCATTGATACTGTCGATGGCGCGTTGCAGCACATACTGGTTGCGCTTGGTATAGGAGCCCACATGGATGTCGGAGAGTACCACCACCTTGTACCCGTCGAATTCTTCGGGCAGGTCTGGCGAACGATAGGTATGATGGTTCACCTCCAGTTTGTTGAAGCCGATAAACGAACCGTAGAGCACGATATACCAGATGACTGGCACACAGAGCAGTCCTATCAGGTTGCCGTAGTTCTTGAAAGCCCTCTTCTTCTTCCTGTGGAACAGTTTCCCGAGTCCTAATCCTGTGATCGAACAGAGCATAAACACTGCCTTGGGGATGGCAATCAGTCCGAGCAGGATGAGGTAAACATATAATTTGATGGGATTTTCGGGGATAAAGTCCTTCTCGTAGGTCAGGATGATGGTATAGATGACGAGGATGATGGAAGGCAGCCAATAGACGAACCGCTTCCCCGGTGTCATACGATGCCGCCAGTAGTGCCTGTCAAGATACAGGTCAGGTATGAGGATCAGCAGCAGGAAGAGGTATGGTGCTCTCGCAATCATTGGTCAGGATTTTCTACAAAGCCTTGGTATTCTGGAACGAGGGCCGACATAACCGAGTCGTACGACTGGTTCCGGATGGCCTCTACATTGTCAGGTCCCTTGCCAGTGGGATAGATGGCCTCATGGATGGTCAGTCGCAGGGGATGCCAGTCGATGAGGTTGATGAATCCTCTGGTACGGGGTAGGATGTCAAACGAGCCGTTGATAGTCAGAGGCACCACTGGCAACTGCAGCTCGTCAGCCAGTGCGAAAGCGCCCTTCCGGAATTTCCCCATGTGGCCTGTAAACGACCGTGCACCCTCTGGGAACACCGTCACACTGTAACCCTCCTGCAGGATCTCACGGGCTGTGTCGTAGGTCTTCTTGATCTTCTTGGGTCCGCTCTTGTCGACGAATATCTGGTGCGACTTCCTGCAGGCATAGCCGATGAAGGGGATCCTGCCCAGTTGATGCTTCATCATCCACTTGAAGTTACGTCCCAGATGACCGTAGATGAGGAAGATGTCGAAGATGCCCTGGTGATTGGCCACGAACACGTAGCTGCGGTCTTTCTCCAGGTGCTCACGCCCCTCCACTGTCACAGGTATCAGCAGCACCTTCAGGATGACCTTCGCCCACCAGCGTCCGGGGTAATACCCCCAGAAATGGCCATTGCCAATGCTCGTGCCGATGCCCACTGTCACTGCCGTGACAATCGTCATCACCACCACCACTGGCAACCCCACCACAATCTGATATATTCTGTATAACAGAGTAATCATCTATAAACTATAAACTATAAACTGTCAACTCTCAACTGCCTTCGGGTATTTCCTCATCCACCCATCCCACCTCAGTTTCATCACACCGAAGAACGCCTCTCCGAAGATGCCACCCGACATCTTGCTCACACCCTCCTTACGGTTCACGAAGATCACACTCACCTCCTTGATCTTAAAACCGATCTTATAGGCTGTGTATTTCATCTCGATCTGGAAGGCATAGCCCTTGAAACGGATCTTGTCGAGCTCGATGGTCTTCAGCACCCGACGCTTGTAACAGACGAATCCTGCCGTGGTGTCATGAACCTTGAACCCAGTGATAAGCTTCACGTACTTCGAGGCGAAATAGCTCATCAGCACACGTCCGACAGGCCAGTCCACCACATTCACCCCACTCACATAGCGCGAGCCGATGGCCACGTCGTAGCCCTCATCATGACAGGTGGCATAGAGCCTGGGCAGGTCGTTCGGGTCATGACTGAAGTCGGCATCCATTTCGAAGATATAGTCGTAGTCATGCGCCAGCGCCCACTTGAACCCGGCGATATAGGCTGTTCCGAGTCCCAGTTTCCCACTGCGCTCCATGATGAACAGCCGGTCTGCATACTCCTCATCAGTCATCATCTTCTTCACGATAGCTGCTGTCCCGTCGGGAGAACCATCGTCGATCACGAGGATATGGAAACATTTTTCCAGTGAGAATATCGCGCGGATGATCTTGCTGATATTCTCCATCTCGTTGTAGGTAGGTATGATGACAATACTGTCGCTCTGATGCATCTTTTTATTTTTGTGTGCAAAGTTAATAAAAAGTGAAAAGGTGAAAAAGTGAAAAAGTGAAAAAAGATGTCGCCATTATCACATTTTTAATATTATTAACGCATACTACTACAATTTTCACCTTTTCACCTTTTCACCTTTTCATTATTTTGTGTACCTTTGCAGCCAATTCGCGATGAACATACAGGAATTAGTGCAGAAATATGCCGCGTTACCACAGGTATCGGCATTGGCAAAGGAACTGGGAAAATCTTCTAAGACGACGGTTTTCCTCGATGGTTTGTTGGCCTCTTCTGCTTCGATGCTCTTCGCCAGTCTCACCACGAAGATCAGCCGTCGCATGCTTTTCGTGCTTCAGGATGCCGAGGAGGCCGGTTATTTCTACCACGACCTCACTCAGCTCCTGGGTACCGACAACGTGCTCTTCTTCCCCTCCAGCTATCGTCGTGCCGTCAAATACGCCCAGCGCGACCCCGCCTCCGAAATCCTCCGCACGGAAGTCCTGGCTAGATTAATGAGAAATGAGGAATTAGGAATGAGAAATGATGATTACCAGTCAAGCGCAGATTCAGCCACTAAAAGTAATCAACATTTCTCATCTCTCATTCCTCATTCCTCATCACATCCTTCCTCATCTCTCATTTCTCATTCCTCATTATACGTTGTAACGTATCCCGATTCTCTCGCCGAGCTCGTCGTCTCGAAGAAAAGCCTCGACTCCCGCACGCTTGTACTGAAGAGGAACGAAACCATCGCTGTCTCCGACATCACGAAGACGCTCCGTGAGTTTGGCTTCCGCGAGGTGGACTACGTCTACGAACCCGGACAGTTCGCTCTGCGAGGCTCCATCCTCGATGTCTACTCCTTCAGCTGCGAATACCCCTATCGCATCGACTTCTTCGGCGATGATATCGACTCCATCCGTACCTTCGAGGTGGAGAACCAGCTCTCCCGGGAACAACGCGAACAGATAGAGATGGTGCCGGAGTTGTCGATGGCCGACGAGAAGGTACCTTTCCTCTCCTTTGTGCCCGACGATGTGCTCCTGGTGACGAAGGACTTCCTCTATGTCCGCGATGCCATTGACCGCACTTATCAGGAAGGCTTCTCTGCCCAGGCGAAGCGCGAACAGCTCGAGACCGCCACAGAGATGGAACAGCACGACATCGAGCTTCAGCTCCGTCGTGAACTCCAACTCACCACCGGCTCTCAGTTCCTCTCCGACGCCCTTTCCCTCCGCTGCATCGAATTCGGCCACCGCCCCTCCTCCTCCTCTCTCAATTCTAAATTCTCAATTCTTAATTTTCACACTTCCCCTCAGCCTCTCTTCCACAAAAACTTCGACCTTCTCCAGCAGACCTTCTCCGACTACCTCTCCCAAGGCTATACGATCTATGTCTGTGCCGACAGCCAAAAACAGAACGAGCGGCTTTCAGAAATACTTTCTCATTCCTCATCTCTCATTCCTCATTCCTCATTTGTCCCTGTCGAAAAGACATTGCACGAGGGTTTCCTCGACCACGACCTCCGCATCTGCGTCTTCACCGACCACCAGATCTTCGACCGTTTCCATAAGTACAACCTCAAGAGCGACAAGGCCCGCAGTGGTAAGATGGCCCTCACGCTCAAGGAGATCCAGCAGTGCGAGATGGGCGACTTCGTGGTGCATGTCGATCATGGGGTGGGTAAGTTCGGTGGCTTAGTGCGCATGCCTATAACCTCCCATCCCTCACAGGGAGGGGCCGGGGGAGAGTCTGGTTACCAGGAGATGATTAAGATCATCTACCAGCATGGCGACAGCATCTACGTCTCCATCCACTCCCTCTATAAGGTCTCTAAATACAAGTCTCAGGACAATGGTCAGCCACCCCGCCTCTCCACCCTTGGCACAGGCCAGTGGGAACGCCTCAAGGAGCGTACGAAGAACCATATCAAGGACATCGCCCGCGACCTCATCCGCCTCTACGCCAAACGTCGTCGTGAGAAGGGCTTCGCCTTCAGTGCCGACACCTACTTACAGCACGAGCTCGAGGCCAGCTTCCTCTACGAGGACACCCCCGACCAGCTCAAGGCCACACAGGATGTGAAGGCAGATATGGAGATGGCCAAGCCCATGGACCGTCTGGTCTGTGGCGATGTGGGCTTCGGAAAGACCGAGGTGGCTGTGCGCGCTGCCTTCAAGGCTGCCACCGACGGCAAACAGGTGGCTGTGTTGGTGCCCACCACTGTCCTGGCCTACCAGCACTTCCGTACCTTCTCCTCGCGACTGAAGGACATGCCTGTCCGGGTGGACTATCTCACTCGAGCCCGCAGTGCCAAACAGACCACCGCCCTCCTGAAAGACCTCGCCGAAGGGAAGATCGATATAATAATAGGTACGCACAAGCTTATTGGTAAGTCGGTGAAGTTCCGCGACCTCGGACTCCTCATCATCGACGAGGAACAGAAGTTCGGTGTCTCCACCAAGGAAAAACTGCGTCAGTTGAAGTCGAATGTCGACACCCTTACGATGTCGGCCACACCTATCCCCCGCACCCTCCAGTTCTCACTCGTTGGTGCCCGCGACCTCAGTGTCATCCAGACACCCCCGCCCAACCGCTATCCCATCCAGACGGAGATCCACACCTTTGGTGCAGAGATTATTACCGACGCCATCAACTTCGAGATGTCGCGCAACGGACAGGTCTATTTCGTCAACAACCGCATCAACCAGTTGGAGGAGATAGCCGACATGATCCACAAGTACATCCCTGACGCCCGCATCGCCATTGGCCATGGACAGATGAAGCCCGAACAACTCGAACAGATTGTGCTCGACTTCTCCAACTACGACTACGACGTGCGGCTCTCCACTACGATTGTGGATAACGGCATCTACATCCCCAACGCCAACACGATCATCATCAATGGTGCCCACAACTTCGGACTCTCCGACCTCCATCAGATGCGTGGTCGTGTGGGTCGAGGCAACCGCAAGGCCTTCTGTTACCTGCTCGCCCCGCCTCTCGCAGCCCTCAACCCCGAGTCGCGCCGACGCCTCGAAGCCCTCGAGAACTTCTCCGACCTCGGTTCTGGCATCACCATCGCCATGCAGGACCTCGACATCCGTGGTGCTGGTAATCTCCTTGGCTCCGAGCAGAGTGGCTTCATCTCCGACCTCGGCTACGAGACCTATCAGAAGATCCTTAATCAGGCCATGGCGGAACTGAGGAATGCAGAAGCCCCC
>JAEEGL017294368.1_pt1 | contig 11247 bp, 14 predicted proteins | sample 9134231 | NCBI WGS metagenome assembly JAEEGL01 (sample SAMN16246548, study PRJNA631951) | gut metagenome | biome: gut microbiome; feature: rumen; material: fiber-attached | host: Bos | place: Iran: Karaj | collected 2018-10
AACCATCATAAAACGACAGAGAATCATCGAAGGTGTGTATGACGAAATTCGTTTGATTTAAAAAAGCGTCATAAAGCAACGAGGGATCTACTATGATTTGTATGATGGATTTCCTTTGCCTTAAAAACCATCATAAAATCACAGTAGGTTAGCTGCATTTTGTATGACGGAATTCTTTTTCTCTAAGAAACCATCATAAAACGACAGAGAATCATCCGTGTTTTGTATGACGGTTGTGGCATATACGAGAGGTTTCGTCATAACCCGACCGCCTGCAATGTGTGCAAAACAGTCGATAAGTATCGAAAAGTGTCGATAAATATCGACTGTTTTTTTATGCCTTTTTTCGCTATACTCCGTGCACAAACAGATAGAGAGGAGATGTCATGAGAGCAAAGACACTGCTGATATGCGACAAAGAAACAGAATATGCAAGACGGCTGGCGGAGTTTATTTCAAGCCGGCATGAATATACGTTTCGTGTTCATTACTGTGATGATATGGAGACGGCGCAGGCGCTGGCCGGGAAGATGGCGATCGACTATGCACTCATAGATAACAGATTCCCCGAAGAGGAGAGAAAAGCGGTTAAAGCAGACAGAATGTTTGTGTTAACAGAGCATCCCGGGGAGGAAGCAGCTGATGCTGTCCCGGTTTTTAAATACCGGTCAGCGCCGCAGATCCTGAAGCAGGTGATATCGACCTGCCTGGACGACAGTCAGCTGACAGGTTGTCTGCAGGAGGGGAACAGGGTACGTTTCATTTGCTTTTATTCGCCGGTCGGGCGTTTGGGAAGAACGTCTCTGGCGTTGTCGGTCGGAAAAGAGCTGGCCAGGGAGGATGCGGTCCTATATCTGAACATGTGTCCCCATGAATCCGGCGGACGTTTTGAAGGCATTGAGGCAGATTCACTTGAGGAGTTTGTATATTTCATGCGGCAGGAAGCGCCGAATCCCGGACTCAGACTCAAAAACATGACGGGAAACATCGATGGTATGGATGTATTGCTCCCCTTCACGATGAGTGAAGATCTGGCAGAAGTGGAGGCTGAGGAATGGGAAATGCTGCTCGATGTGCTGGAACAGGATACAAGTTACGGAGTGGTCATCCTTGATCCGGGAGAAAGCGTCAGGGGGCTGCATGGGATATTGGGGCGCTGTGACGAAATCTTGATGCCGGTATTGCCCGATGAAACGATGGCTAAGGCAGATGCTTTTGTCAGAGAACTGAAAGAACATGACGAGGCAGATGTGGCAGAAATGATCCGCAGAGTCAACATGGAAGAAAACCACGGGAAGCTGACGCATAGACTGGCGCACTTGATACGGGCCGGGAGAGCGGGAAGTGGAGAGCTTTGAAGCGCTGAGAAACCGGGTTTTGGATCAGGTGGATCTGCGGGAGGAGATCGAAGATGATGAGCTGATCGATGTGATCCACGGGGTGTTTTCATATGACAGAGACTTCAAAAGGCTTTCGCTGAAAGAAAGGTCAAAATACGGGAGGCAGCTCTTTAACTCCTTTCGAAGACTTGATGTGCTGCAGGATCTTCTGGAAGATGAGCAGATCACCGAGATCATGATCAACGGTACAGAGAGCATTTTTATCGAAAAGGGCGGCAGGATCGAGCTCTGCGATCAGCGTTTTACTTCCGAAAAAAAGCTGGAGGATGTGATCCAGCAGATCGTAGGGACGGTCAATCGAGTGGCCAATGAACGTGTTCCCATTGCGGATGCCCGGCTCCCTGAAGACGGATCTCGCGTCAACGTAGTGCTGAAGCCAACAGCTCTGAACGGACCGGTGGTCACGATCCGCCGTTTCCCGAAACATCCCATCACGATGCGGGATCTGATCGCGTTCGGATCCATTGGTAAAGAGACGGCTGATTTTTTGAAACAGCTCGTAAAAGCCGGATATAACATTTTTGTCAGCGGCGGAACGGGGTCAGGTAAGACGACTTTTCTGAATGCCCTGTCAGAGTTTATTCCTGAAAGCGAGCGGGTGATCACGATCGAGGACAACGCCGAACTGCAGCTGCGGCACATCCCTAATCTGGTGAGGATGGAGGCGCGTGAGGCCAATATGGAAGGAGTCGGTGCGATCACCATCAGGGAATTGATCCGCACAGCGCTGCGCATGCGGCCGGACAGGATCATCGTCGGCGAAGTGCGCGGCCCGGAGGCGATCGATATGCTGCAGGCGATGAATACCGGGCATGACGGATCCTTAAGCACCGGGCATGCTAATTCACCCAGAGACATGATCAGCCGGTTGGAGACGATGGTGCTGGGCGCCATGGAGATCCCGCTCAGCGCCATTGACCGTCAGATCGCTTCTGCGATCGATCTGATTGTTCATCTGGGCAGGCTCAGAGACGGCAGCCGTAAAGTGCTTGAGATCGTAGAGGTCGTCGGCTGTCAGGAGCAGGAAGTCAGGATGCGTCCGCTGTATGTGTTCAGAGAGACAGGAGAAAAAGGTGGAAAGATTCAAGGATATCTGGAAAAACAGGAAGTTCTTTTGCAGAGAAGAAAACTACTGGCGGCGGGCTGTCAGCCAGGCTGAGATCAGAGCAGGACTCGTAACCGGTGTAGTGTTGAGTTTCGCGGTTGCCTATGTGTTTTACAATTCTGTGCTGGCGCTGGTACTGAGTCCTGTCATTATTTACGGCTGGATGCGCTGGTGGCTGGGAGAAAGGCAAAAGATCAGGCAGCGGGATTTTGCCGAGGAGCTGCGTGTGAGTTTACAAAGTCTGACAGCGGCGTTGGAGGCAGGCCAGGCCTTTGAAAATGCGATGCTGGAGGTGTGCCGGGAGAAGGAGAGGGAAGGAAGAGATCAGTCAATGGTTGGAAAAGAATTCAGGATCATGGCACAGGAGCTGTCTATGAATGTGCCGATCGAGCAGGTGTGGTCGCATTTTGCCGGCAGGTGCAGGCAGCAGGATGTCCGCGAGATGGCGATGGTCATCGGGGCGGGCAAGAGAACCGGCGGCAATCTTATTCACGTGATGCGTAGATGTATGGTGCAGATCGCCGAAAAAATGGAGGTGCACCGGCAGATCGATACGGTACTGTCGGCCAGGAAACTGGAATTAAGACTCATGCTGCTCATGCCGTTTGTCATTCTGTTGTATCTGAGGCTGGTCTTCGGCAATATGATTTCCCTGCTGTATGGGAATCTGACGGGCGTGATCGTGATGACTTTTTGTCTGGGGTTGTATGTTGCAGCCGGCGTACTGGGATACAGAATAGTGCGGACAGCCGGCTGAAGAGGCGACGATGGCAGGATTAGTGACAAGTATTGTGCTGGGTGCGCTCACGGCGGCCGTGATGCTTAGCCCTGTCAGGAGAAGATTTAGAAACCAGGTACTGCTTAAACGGGCAGTGTTCATGGTGGTGGCTGCAGATATTCTCGCGGCCCTGTTCTTTGCGGCGGGCATGAGAGGGGCGCGTGTCAGTGAGATCGGGAGAGAGGGAGATCCCGGAGTGCAGACAGTCAAGCAGCTTCAGATAGAAATCGAAGGCGTTTTGCGCGATCAGACATATGACGTGGAGGTGTCGGGCAGGAATTATACCAGGGAGGAAGAAGCTCGCTATGTAGCGGCCTGTAAAAAGGAACTGCCTGAAGCAGTTCTCGGGACAAAACAGAAAGCGAAGCACGTGACACAGGATCTGTCTCTGCCCGAGCACATTGCGGGCAATCCCACACAGATCAGATGGAGCCAGGATGATTACAGCGTGATCGATTCAAACGGCAGGATCGACAGGAGTGCGGTGGCAAAGGAAGGCAGCCGTATCGTATTGACCGCAGTCTTGACCTGCGGTTCCACAGAAGATGAGTGGCAGATGTCTGTGACAGTCTTCCCGCGAAAAGAGGGGACGACAGACGGTTATCTTGATGAGATCGCCAGACTGCTTAAGGAGGCCGATGCCAAGGATCCGACAGCAAAAAGCATGCGCCTTCCGGACACCGTTGGGGACAAGAAACTCGTTTGGAAAAAAGAGAACGGCAGGGGAGGATATTTTCTGATCATCCTGGGCTTGGCTGCAGCAGCTTTTCTGTACGCGCAGGAAAACGAGAAGGAGAACAGAAAGAAACAATGGCGGGCAAAACTGATGGAGGAAGACTATCCGCAGATTCTCAATTTGTTCTCTATGCTGCTGAGGGCAGGACTGACACCGGGTCATATCTGGCGGCTCATCGTCTTGGACTATGAGGAGGAGAAAAACACACGCGGTATACGTCCGGCTTTTGAAGCCATGGCAGGAGAGCTGCGCAAAATGCAGGCGGGCCTCTCGCAGGAAGAGGCATATCTCGATTTTGGCAGCACCTGTGAAGATGCACGATATGAGAAATTCGGAAATATGCTGGCACGTCATTTGAGACGGGGATCTTCAGGCTTGGCTGATGAGCTCGCCGATGAAGCCAGAACTGCTTACCAGGAACAGAAGAGGACTGTGCAGGAGCGGGGCGAGCAGGCGCAGACAAAGCTTCTTCTGCCTATGATGCTTCTTTTGATGATCGTCCTGATTATGGTGATGGTCCCGGCATTTTTATCGATGCAAATGTGATGAAAGGAACAGGAGGTGCGAGATGAAACGATATGCGGAGCAAATGAAAAGAAGTCTGAGTCAGTTGCTGGATGACCAGGGGGTGAGTGTGGTCGAGATCATTCTGATCCTGGTTGTCCTGATCGCGCTGGTCGTGATTTTTAAAACGCAATTGACTTCGCTGGTCAACAGCATATTTGAAAAGATCACAAGTGAAAGCGCAGGCATTTAAAGATGCGCAGAGAGCCTGCCGTCATTACTGTCTATGTGAGTCTGGTCTTTCTGCTTCTCCTTACTTTGACCGGCGCCCTGCTGGAAAGTGCGGCAGTGCAGACTGCCAAGAATAATGCGAAAGAAACAACGGGACTCGCGTTGGAATCGGTTTTCGCCGAGTATGATCCGGACCTTCAGGAAAAGTACCACATCTTTGCGGTAAACGGCTGTCGCAAAGGAGGATCTGACCCGGAACAGGAACTGTTACAGAGCCTGCGCTTTTACAGGGCGGATACACAGGGGGCGAAGGTCAGCAAAATGCAATTGCTCAGTGATGAGAAAGGGAAGGAATTCTACGAGCAGGCGGTCAGATATATGGAAGAAAAAGGAACCGTTGAAGAAGCCCTGCTTGAGCAGGCAGAGGCGCTCAGCGAGGCAGAGCAGCAGGAGGAGATCACGGAAAAACTGCAGGTGGAAGCAATCACCGGATTTGCGCATACTTTGTCAGAGCTGGAAGGCGGAGAGCCGGTGACGGGTCTGTTTTCATTGTTTGCAGGATTCTTCGGCCGGCCGGTCCTGCAGATCGCGATGCCGCAGGGAAAGACAGTTTCAGCTTCTTCGATCGACCTGAATAAAGCCGCTTCTCACAGATCTCTCCGGGAAGGACACGGAGTGTTTACAGGGCATCGTGAGCCGTCTCTTCTGAGTGATACGCTTTTTGATCTGTATTTGCTCGATGTGATGAATCAGGAGACAGACGAACCGAAAGAGGCGGGTCTTTCCTATGAAATAGAGTACATTTTAGCGGGAGAAGAGTCGGACAGGAAGAATCTGGAAAACGTGGCCGGCAGGCTGATCCTGATCCGTACAGCCTTCAATGCGCAGTATCTTAAGGAGAGCGCCGTCAGGCAGACGGAGATCACCCAACTGGCGATCTTTCTGGCCGCAGTGCTCGCTGCGCCGGAGTGTGAGGAAGCAATCAGGGAAGCCGTCACCTACGTGTGGAGTTACGCAGAAGCAGTCATGGATATCAAAGCGCTGTTTGATGATAAAAAAGTGCCTTTAAACAAAGATGACCAGAGCTGGACGCTGAGCTTAGAAGGGCTGCTGTCATTTGAAAAAAGTGTGGCAGAAGGATGGGAGAGCGCGGATGAAGAAGAGGGATTGTCCTATAAAGACTATCTGCGCATGCTTCTGGCGCTGGAAAGCAGGCAGACAAAATGTATGCGGGCGCTGGATCTGATTGAAACCAACCTTTGCGGAGAAAGCAAAGCAAAAGCTTTTCGCTCGGACAGTGCGGTCTGCAGGGTGCAGATCGACAGTTCCTGCGTGCTGCCCAGATCGGTGCACTACGACTTCACGACAGCGTTCGCCTATCGGTAGTGATGATTCCGGAGCCGGCAGGATACACTTTTCCAACGATATGTCATGTTTGTCATGTTTGAATTCAGAAAGGAGTAGGACACTCTGTGAGACACCGCCAAGATCAAGATTCGAGAGTTTTACGACTTGGGAAAAGTGTATCCTCCCGGCCCCGGGGCAGTCTGACTGTTGAAGCAGCGCTGTGCCTGCCGCTCTTTTTTCTGGCAGCACTTCTGCTTATGCTGCTTCTTGAAACTGCAGCACTTTCCGTAAAGATCCGCGGAGCAGCCAGATACGCGGCCCAGGCGACGGCAGCGGCACAGATCGAAAACCCTGTTGTTTTGGATCGTGGAAAACTGCAGGCAGATCTTATCTCAGCGCTCGGAGCGGGAAGAGTCGATGAGAATATTCTGATCGGCGGCCGCAGTGGGATCTCTGTTGATAAAAGTGAAATGGATCCGGTAACAGGCGTTGGTTTCGTCCGCTGGAAATACCGTGTCAGGATGCCCTTTCCGGTCTTTGGAAGTCCCATAGGAGACTATGAGGGAGAAGTTAAGTTCAAGGCGTGGAACGGCTTTCACAGCGCAGGAGCCGGCGGTGAAGAAGAGATGGTCTATGTGACGGAGAACGGTATTGTCTATCATAGGAATCCTTCGTGTACGCATCTGGCCCTGTCGGTCACACCGGTCTCTGTCCGCGATCTGGCTTCATGCCGCAATCAGGACGGGAAGAGATATCATGTCTGCGAGAAATGCGGCGGACAGATCCCGGAAACAGGGGTTGTATATATAGCTAAAGACGGGGATAAATGGCATGCAGACCCGGACTGCAGCGGATTAAAAAGAACTGTAGAGAAAGTACCGGTTTCACAGGCTGGGGGAAGGGGGCCATGTTCAAGATGTTCACAATAATACAGGATTATGACCGTACTTGCTGGCTTCTTTTCAGCCTCTATCTGGCGAGCGGAGCCGTGATCGATCTGCGCAGCCAGAGTGTGCCGCGCTGGTGGCTTGCCGCGGGCGCTTGTCTGACAGGAGTGCTCTTAGTTTATCCGGTGACAGGGGTCCTCGGGGCCCTGGATCCCGAACCCGGGCGCTGGATCTTTAGGGCGGCCGGAGCTCTCTTCGGAGGCTTGTTTGTACTGGTGTCTGTGGCAAAGCCTGAGAGTTTCGGTAAGGCCGACAGTTTTTTGATTGTCATGGCAGGCGTTCTGATCGGCTTACAGCGTATGACCGATATGCTGGTGATTGCATTTTTCCTCGCGTCGGTTTGCGGAGCAGCTTGCTATCTGATCCGGCGCCGCAGGGAGAGCACCCTCCCGTTTATTCCGTTTCTGACAGTTGGCTTTCTGGTGGGAGGCGTGATCAGATTATGGTAAAAGACGTATTGAAATGCAGAATCAGGGCATCTTCAACGATTGAAGCTGCTGTCGTGATGAGCGCTGCATTGCTTTGCCTGATGCTGATCATGTTCACAGGATTCTATTTTCACGATGTCAATATACTGGCCGGTGCTGCATGCGAAAGCGCACAGGTGGCCGGGGAGTGGGAGCGGATGGAGGAGAGCAAATCCGCAGAGGCTTATTTTCAAAAGAGAATTCAGGGAAAGATGCTGTATTTTTCTTCAGCCGGATGCACGGTCGACCGCAGCGGAAAAGATATCATCGTCAAGGCCCGTGCTTCTTCTGCGCGGATGAAGGCTGCAGTCAGCGCCAGCGCGCGAATGGATGTACCGGAGGAAGACATCCGCAGGTTACATATGAAATAAAAGGAGAATTAAGATGGAGAGAGTAGTGTTTCAAAGAAATGTGGAGAGTGCGCATCTGATCATGGAGGCACCGGAAGAGGACGGCTTACAGTACCAGTTTCCTATGCTTTTGTTTAACCATCCTGAAGGGTTTCTGCCTGTCAGCGAGTGTTTTGCGGGCGAGATCAGACGCCTGTACTACAATGTGACGGGTGGATGCTCACTGGAGGCGATGATGACCCGGGGACATTTTGATAATGAATTGATCCGGATTCTGATGACAGACCTGGTCACGGCGCTGGAGTCTGCCGGCGCCTATATGCTTGACGGCGGGAGGATCAGCCTGTCGCCGCCCTATATTTATTTTCAGGATGAGCATTTCCGGTTTTGTTATATTCCGTTTCAGGAGCCTGATTTTGAGCATAGCTTTGCTGAACTCACTGCGTTTATTGCGGAACACGCGGATGATCAGGATGAAGAAGCTCTCCGGACGGCAGGCATGTGGTATAAGATCGGCCTGGAAAAGGATGCGGATATTGAAATCATCCGGAATACCCTAAGCGGGGCAAGTTCCGGTCAAGACATAGAAACGCCAATTGAAGAAACCCAGGATCTTGACATAGCAGATGCCGATGAGGATGAATACGGATTTGTTTTTGAGGAGCAGGAGATGCTTCGGGAAGATACCGAGGAGTTTCCGCTGTGGTCGGAGCTGATCGAAGAGCCTGAGAAGAAAAGGAGAAAGCCGAAAAAGAACAGGCACAGGAAAAGCAGAGAATCATCCTGGGGTGACTGGAGTGCTTTTAAAGCGGAGAACGGATGATTGAAAACCCGGTCTTGACGTACAATATATTGTACGTTATTATAATGGAGTGAAAGGAGACCGGGATATGACAGCAGTAAACTATTCACAGTTTAGGGAGCATTTGAAAAGCTATATGGATCGTGTTACAGAAGATTTTGAAACACTTATTGTGACGAGAAAGACAAAAAATGTCGTTGTCATTTCAGAGGATGCTTATAATAATCTTCTTGAGAATCTGCATCTTATGAGCGAAAAAGCTAATTATGACTGGCTGGTGGAATCTATAGCACAGGTTGAAGCAGGACAGACGCAGGTTCATGAATTGATCGAGGTCGAAGATGATTAAGCGTTTTTCTGATGACGGCTGGAACGATTATATGTATTGGCAGAATCAAGACCGCAAGGTTTTGAAGAGGATCAATACTCTGATCAAGGATATTGAGCGAAACGGTTATTCAGGTATCGGTAAACCGGAGCCTTTGGCAGGAAAGCTATCAGGATACTGGAGCCGGCGGATTACCAACAAAGATCGCTTGATTTACCGGATTGAAGGAAAGGAAATTATCATCGCCGGGTGCCGTTTCCATTACAATGACCATTAAAACAATAAAACGGGCAAGGAAGTCCTTGCCCGTTTTTATTTACCTCAAAATAAGGTATAATAAAATCGAAGTAGAAGGAGGGTTTTCCTATGAGAGACGAAAACTGTATCTTTTGTAAAATACTGGCGGGAGATATTCCGTCCTTTAAGGTCTATGAAGATGATGACTTTATGGTGATCCTGGACGCAGGCCCGGCGACGCGCGGCCATGCGCTGATCATCCCGAAAGAGCACTACAAAGATCTGTACGAGCTCCCGGAAGAGTTGGCGGCCAAAGCGTTTGTTTTGGGTAAGAAGTTGATTGCGAAACTGACCGGGATCCTCGGCTGTGATGGATACAACCTGGTACAGAATAACGGTGCTGTTGCCGGACAGACAGTCGGGCATTTTCATCTGCATCTGATTCCGCGGTACGAGGGAGATGAGGCAGGCTTCGGATGGCATATGGGATCACTCGATGCCGCGGATGCGGCAGCGCTGCTTGATCAGATCAAAGAAGAAATGGATTAATCCTGACAGGCTTTCAGGATAACATTAACGACTGCATCCACAGCTCCCGCACTGCCCGCGTCAGCCATGGCGCGGATATAGCGGTCACGGTCGGCATACAGTTCTCGGATACTGGCCAGAAGTGTCTCGTCGTTAACGTTTTCCTCGAGAAGGACTTTTGAGAAGCCCTGCTTTTCAAAAGACTGCGCGTTCAGGATCTGATCCCCGCGGCTGGCTGCCAGTGAGAGAGGGATCAGGAGATTCGGTTTGCCGAGTGCGGCGATCTCGCAGATGGCATTGGCGCCTGAGCGTGAGATGACCATATCGCAGGCGGCAAACAGATCCTTGAGTTCGTCTGAGGCGTACTCGGTCTGATAATAGCCTTGCTTAGAATTGAGAGCCGGATTGAGCTTGCCCTTTCCGCACAGGTGAATGATCTGGAATTCTTTCAGCAGTGTGGAAAGGATGCGGCGCACAGCATCGTTGATGGCTGTGGCGCCCTGGCTTCCGCCCATGATCAGGATAATCGGTTTTGAATGATCAAGGCCGCTGATCCGGCAGCCCTCTTCGGCATCACCCTGCAGAAGCTCTGCGCGGATAGGGGTTCCGGTATGTACGGCTTTCCCTTCCGGGAGATGACGCAGTGTTTCCGGGAAGTTGCAGCAGATGGTGGTCGCTGAGTTTAACATCAGTTTGTTGGCAAGACCCGGAGTCATGTCCGACTCGTGCAGTACGACCGGGATGTGGAGACGGCTGGCTGCCTGCACGACCGGGACAGAGACGAAACCGCCTTTTGAGAAAATGACATCAGGCTTGACTTTCTTAAGGATTTTACGTGCCTGACCCATACCGGCTATGACGCGGAACGGATCGGAAAAGTTTTTCAGGCTGAAATACCGGCGCAGTTTTCCGGTGCTGATACCGTAAAATGGCACACCGGCTGCTTCGATCAAAGACTTTTCGATACCGTCTTTGGAACCGATATAGGAGATCTCAAATCCCTGCGCTTTGAGCGCAGGCATCAGTGCGATATTAGGTGTCACATGTCCGGCGGTACCGCCGCCGGTCAGAATGATCTTTTTCATAAGTTATAGCCCTCTATGTCAATGTGAATGGCTTGGATGTAATGATATTGTAAAGATAATAGTATAAAAAAGCAAATATAAGCGGAATAGAAAGGAGAAGCGATGAATAAAACACTAGGTTTTGATCAGAAAAATGCGGCTTCATTTGTCGGCGCGGAAGAGATTGCGGCGATTAAGGACGAGATTCTGGCGGCAAAGCAGACGTTGGTTGATAAAACCGGTGCGGGCAATGATTTTGTCGGCTGGGTAGATTTGCCTGTCGAGTATGACCGTGAGGAATATGCCCGCATCAAGGCAGCAGCTGAGCGCATACGTCAGGATTCCGAGGTGCTGATTGTCATCGGAATCGGCGGATCATATCTGGGTGCGCGCGCAGCGATTGAGTTTTTGGGACACAATTTC
>JAEEGL010766261.1_pt1 | contig 11246 bp, 7 predicted proteins | sample 9134231 | NCBI WGS metagenome assembly JAEEGL01 (sample SAMN16246548, study PRJNA631951) | gut metagenome | biome: gut microbiome; feature: rumen; material: fiber-attached | host: Bos | place: Iran: Karaj | collected 2018-10
CGTAGTCTGCCATCTTGTCAGCTACATCTTTTAATTCCTCATCCATCATCTCGCTTTTCCTCTCTCCTTCAATTATCTCTCTGACGTCCACTTCGTAAAAGTCAGCAATATCTGTAAGAAGAGAAATATCCGGCATATTTTTACCGGTCTCCCATCTCGATACAGTTCTGCTGGTTACAGAAAACTTCTCAGATAATTCTTCCTGAGTAAGATTTCTTTCTTTACGCAGAGACCGGAGAAATGCACCTGTCTTTTTCTGATCCATTTTGAAAGTCCTTTCAATGTTTTAGTTTTTTCGAATCTGATGTTCCGAATTACGATTCGATAATAGGATTCACCCACTAAAAAATCCACGACACAAAGCGAGAAATGCCGTTTTTCTCTTATTAGACACGGTGTGTCCTGCTATCTTAACCTACAACCAGATTACCTCACTCAGTATCTGACGTACGTTCTCTATTTATTTCCTCTGTTGTCTCATATGGCACTAAAGTGCTTTCATTTGTAAAAAATCCTTAAGCTTTATATGTTTTATATTACTTGTTGAATAGTCAATATCATCGTTTGTGATAAGTATTTTAGAGTCAAGCTGACTTAATCCATTAAATGCAGACATTTCCCTTTGGTATGTTTTCTCTTCAGCTACACTATACGCAACTTGAATATAATATCTATAATTTCCTTTTTCTGCCAAAAAATCTATCTCACGACCTAGATTATCATAAACCGTTACTTTATATCCCATATAGATAAGTTCATTATAAACAATATTTTCAAGATTATGTGTCAAATCATACCTTCCACTATCACAACGGATAGAATTTAACGCGACATCACAATTATATAATTTTCGGCTATTTTCAAGTACCTTCTTGGCTTTTTGAGAATACCTATCGGCTTGATCTATAATATAAGCTTCGCTGAGATAGAATATCCATTTCTGAACTGTATTGCTTGAAAGCTTTGTGCCATTCCCTTTCAAATAATCAGTAATAGAATTAGCAGAGTATATTCTTGAATTTGATTTTAATACGAAGCTGGCGATTTTACGAAATTCAACTTCTTTAGCGATACGATATCTATTAATAATATCATTCTCCACTATAGTTTTATCAAGGTCATTCAAATAAATGCGCTGTTCTTCCTCGTTTTGAAATTCAAATCTCTTAGGAAAACCTCCCCATATAAGGTAATCCGTAATAGTAATTTCTTTACCTAATTCTTTACAATATTCTAATATTTCCTTATATACAAATGGACGTATCCTGAATGAAACATATCGTCCTGATAATTCTTTTGTGAATTCTTTAGATAACAGTTTGGAATTTGAGCCTGTTATGAAAACTGAACAATTACGTAATCTGAGAGTTCTACACGCATTCTGCCAACCGTCTATTTCTTGAACTTCATCCAAAAAAACATAGCATAAACTAGACTTCCTGTTTTCTTCAACAAAAACAACAATATCCTCCCATTTCTGTATTTTTTCGGTTGTAAGTCGATCTTCAAAGTTAAGAAACACAATATTATCTGTCTTTTCTTCCACTTCAGCTATTATTTGTTTTAAAATTTCTGATTTTCCACACCTTCTTACACCTGTTAGTATTTTAATAAGGTCTGAATCATAAAAGCCTCTAATTTCAGAAATATATTTATCTCTTTTAATCATAAAGAATCTCCTTATAGCTATCGTATCATTGAGAATTATACCACAACGTAGAAAAATTCTCAATGCTATTGAGAATTTTTCCATATCAAAGAAATATTCTCAATGGATTACATATTCAAATTATTAAAATCACTTTACGTTCATATGTAAGCGACTCATCGGGACTATGGCTAGTGCCATAGTCCCGATGTATGTTGTCGCCAAGCTTCAATCACTAGTTCCTTTATATTCCAGGCAAAGCATTGTTAAATCATCAAATTGCTCTGCTTCTTTAACAAAATCATCTACCGCGCATCTTACTCCTTCAAGTAATTTCTCCGGCTCCGAGTCACGCATTACATTTAGAGCCTCAACCATACGCTCAGTTCCAAACAGCTCTTCCCTGCTGTTAGTAGCCTCAGGAACGCCATCTGTATATATAAATAATTTTGCACCAGGCTCCAATAATATCTCGTATTCCCTATACTTCGCACCTTCCATAGCGCCGACCACAAGTCCATGTTTATCCTTATAAATTTCAAAATTGCCATTAGGAGCCATAAGTGCCGGATATTCATGACCTGCATTTGCCGCTGTCAGCTTTCCTGTAGAAATCTCAAGAACTCCCAGCCACACCGTAACAAACATATTTTTGCTGTTATTGGCGCATATAGCCTCATTTGCATCCATAAGTGCTTTTGCCGGAGATTTTCCGAGCATAATATTGTTGGCAATGATATTCTTGCTGAACATCATAAACATCGCAGCAGGAATACCCTTTCCGGATACATCAGCGATTACAAGTCCAAGATGATCATCATCTATCATAAAGAAATCATAGAAATCACCGCCAACCTCCTTAGCAGGATTCATAGAGGCATATAGATCAAACTCAGTTCTCTCCGGAAATACAGGAAACAGATTTGGAAGCATATCTTCCTGAATCTTTTCAGCCAGTGCAAGCTCTGCACCAATTCTCGCAGAGGTCTCTGTAAGTTTTTTCTGTCTACTCATGATGTCCTGACAATGGCCAACCAGCTTGACAGCTGCAACGGAAATAATAACCAACTGAAGAAACTTAACAAAATAATTGGAAAGTATGGTATTAATGAGCATTAGATTCTTATCGTACTGTATACCCTCTACAGCATCATCCAACCACATATTCTCATTTGTAGTAATAATAGTCCCTGGTGGATACTGAACAAAATTAAGATCCAACATACCGTGATTTGCTCCATATAAATAAGCTATAAAAAATACAATAATGGATAAAACCGCAATAGACATAGTATATTTCTTACTGAAATATCTGATGGAGAGAAGAATCGGAATAACCACTAACAGCGTAACATTATATGTGAGCACAGAAGTTGTTACCGCATATACAACCGTAAGTGTTCCCATCAAACTGTATTTTATCCAGGATTTTTCATGTTTAAAATGACTACATATAAAATTGGAAAATGAAATCAATACAATATTAAATATCATCAGCCATCGAACCTGAACTCGGCTATAAAAAACATCATTTTCAAATAAAGCCCATGTGATGGCAACAATAAGTACTGTTACATTCAAGATTTGTACCAGCATCCTATTCGCATTAACTTCATTTTCCCAAAATATCTTATCTTTTTTTTCATTCTTTTCTGTTATTTTAATTTTTTCCATTTGTTATACCCTTCGTATTCAGGAATTTAGATTCTTAAAACTATCTATATTTGATTTATATAGTTTTTTAAATACTTTGAAGTTCTGCGCATACACCTCTTTATTTTTAGGATTAGGTCTGTAGGTATGATTTGGTTTAATAAGCTGTTGTGCGAATTCAAAAACATCATCCCCTCTGATGCCTGCAGCTACAACGAGTGCAGTTCCAATAGCTCCAACCTCTTGAGTATTATTTACAGTCTCAATTGTCCTTCCTGTTATATCAGCCAACATCTGACATGTAACATGGGATAATGCCCCTCCTCCGACAAATCTAATAATCTCAGATGTTTTTACTTTATTCTCCTCGCATTCAAGTAACCAGCGAAGGTGATAACATATCCCTTCAAGTACTGCCCTAAGCATATCTGTTTTGCCATTCTCTATTTTAATATTAAAGAACATACCACCGGCGTTTGAATCTTCAAAAGGACAACGATTGCCATGCATCCATGGAGTAAATATGACTCCATTTGCCCCAGGTGGAACTTCACTTATCTTTTCGGAAATATAATCGTAGATGCTTATATACTTACTTTCTACGTCGGTAATTGGGATTTTTTCAAGATAAACTCCCACTTCATCCAAAGCAACATTATTTATAACCCACTCAAAGCATTTTCCTGCTGTTTCCAGTTCTGCATAATAATTATAATACCCCTTCTTTGCAGAAAGAACTCCTGTGATCATCGCGTTTATATCAACGGTTTGATAATCCAGAAAGGTTGATACCCATCCCGATGTTCCCACATAGATATGAGTATCTCCCGGCTTTGTACATCCTGCACCTATATTTACAAAGGTTGTGTCACCCCCTCCTCCAAAAACCGGAATCCCTTCTATGAGGCCAAGCTCTTTGGCAGCCTTATCAGTTAAGTATCCGGCAATATCAGTACATTCTATAATATCAGGCATATGTTCAGGCTTCACCTTATACATATTCAGTAAGCCTTTGTTCCAGCCCTCTTTGCCTTTACGGGTATCATATAGAAATGTTGCAAATGCCGAATCAGCTGTCCTTATTATTCTGCCGGTACATCGAGCTACCAGATAATCATTTATATCAAGCCACTTATAAACCTTTTCAAATACTTCAGGTTCATTATTCTCTACCCACTTATACTTCCAGATCGGATCCTTTGCACTGGTCGAACCTGCATAATTAACTAACAAATTTCTTACAAGTTTATACAGATTGCATCCGGAAACTTTGACCAGACCACTACCCATACAATCCTTATACTCTTTGAAACCTTTCTGATCGAGATAATTCATTGGACGTCTAAGAGTATTTGCATTTTCGTCTACAAGAACTGTTCCCTGCATCTGTGAACAAAAAGCCATCCCCTCAATCTCGTCAGGTTTAACTTCAGAATCAACGAATAGATTTCTTGTTGTAGAACAAATAGTATTCCACCATTCCTCAGCGTCCTGCTCAGCTCCACCATCCTCAGATATATAAAGGCCATATGTACCTATAGAGCTCGTAACCAATCTTATATTTGTATCTATATCAAACAAACACGTTTTTACACTGCTAGTACCAAAATCATATATGATTATGTACATTATTCTTCCTCTTTCAGATGTATTTCCCACCCTGTATTGATTTTATTCTTTACCTTTTCCATAGTATCCGAATCAAGATCCGGCCAGTCATTAACCTTTGTAGCCTTTTCAGTTACTAAATGAGCCTTCTCGGCACATAATGCAATAGGTGTATCTGCAAGTGAGTCTGAGTAGAAATTATCTATTACCGGAAACCCTTGGTCTATAATGTACCTTGCTTTTTCTTTTGCATACATCAGATTATTTAAAAAGACTCCATATTCGAGATCATATTCCGTGGCAATATAATTAACCCCCAGTCTCCCGGCAATAGGACCGATGATACACGACGGTGAAGCACTGATTATCAGATCATCAGGCCTTTTTTGTGCCAGATACCATGATGATATTCTTTTCTCATATTTGTCCCAGTATTTTTCTATCTGAACATCAAAATCATCAATCATTGTAAGATAACTGAACACCTTACGCTGCATAAGATAATTTGGGATTCTTCCTTTTTTAAACTGAATAAAACTTTTTATCGCCTGAGGAAAATAGGTAAACCACAACTTTGGATGACGTTTCATACACCAAAAAGCGAATCCTATTGAACAATCCGAATAGAATATCGTACCATCAAAATCATATACATTCATAGCAACCCCTCATTAGTAAAATCTCTTCTCTTTTTTATAACAAAAAAAGTCGAACAGAAAGGGGGGTCTCTGTTCGACATAATCTATAAATCTATATTATCATGCATAAAAATGGCACAGTAATAGCGTAAAAAATAAGCATGTAAGAAAATTCAATCTGTATCATCATATACCGTCCACTTCCTTTTACATCTATGCATATTTTAACACTTATTAAATGTGAAAGTCAACGGCATTTCACTCTCTGGAAGAGGGGTTCCTTTGTTTATAAGGGTTTGCGGGAAATTGTATTTACTCATCGGGACTATGGCAAAGCTCATCGGGACTATGGCGATTGCCATAGTCCCGATGTATGTTGTCGCCAAGCTCAGATATATAAACAGTGTTGCTTCGCAACACTCACGAATAACAAAAGCCATGCCCTTGCAAGCGAGCTTGCGGGCATGGCTTTTGTTATTCGCGACCACTACGTGGTAACTGTTTATATATCTGAGTTTGGCTCGTTATCACTCATATTCCACAGTTGCCGGAGGCTTCGGTGTGTAATCGAAAAGTACTCTGTTGATTCCTGGGACTTCGTTTATGATTCTCTGTACGAGGTGATCGATAAGTTCGTCTGACAGGTGTTCTACTGTTACTTCCATAACGTCTGTTGTGTTGATAGCACGGATGATGCATGGCCAGTCGAAGGTTCTCTTGCCGTCTTTAACTCCTGTTGATTTGAAGTCTGGAACAACTGTGAAGTACTGCCATACTTTTCCGGCAAGGCCGTTCTTCTCGAATTCTTCTCTAAGGATAGCGTCTGACTCGCGAACTGCTTCGAGACGATCGCGTGTGATAGCGCCTGGGCATCTTACTCCAAGTCCTGGGCCTGGGAATGGCTGACGATATACCATGTTGTCAGGGAGACCGAGTTCCTTGCCGACTACTCTAACTTCGTCCTTGAAAAGGATTCTAACCGGCTCTACCAGTTCGAAGTCCATGTCTTCAGGAAGTCCACCTGCATTGTGGTGTGCCTTGATTCCTGCTTCACTCTCAAGGATGTCTGGCCAGATTGTTCCCTGTGCGAGGAATTCTATTCCATCAAGTTTACGTGCTTCTTCAGCGAATACTTCGATGAACTCTCCACCGATTATCATTCTCTTCTGCTCTGGATCTGTAACTCCTTCAAGCTTGTCAAGGAAGCGGTCTGTAGCATCCACATAGATAAGATTTGCATTCATCTCATCTCTGAATACCTTTATTACCTGCTCTGGCTCTCCTTTTCTGAGAAGTCCATGATTTACATGTACGCATACCAGCTGCTGTCCTACTGCCTTGATAAGAAGTGCAGCAACCACAGATGAATCCACTCCTCCTGAAAGTGCCAGCAGCACCTTCTTGTCACCGATCTGCTTGCGCATCAATTCGATCTGCTCATCGATAAATGCCTTAGCAAGCTCAGGTGTTGTAATTCTTTCCATTGATTCCGGCCTTACGTCTGCCATTTTTTGTACCTCCATATATTAATTATTTCTTTTTGAATCTTTTTCTCTTCTGCTTCGCAGATGAATCGTCCACATTTTCAACTGTCAATGAATCATCCGAACCAGAATCACCTTCCTGCGGACTACCTTCCTGTTCCAGCAAGGTCTCCACTTCTTTTACCAAGTTTAGTTCTTCGCCTGTTTCATCCGTCTTCGACGTTCCGTCCTTCTTGTCTGTATCTGCCTCCGATGCTCCATTCTTCTCTTCAGCTATCCTCTTCTTATAATCTTCCTTGATCACCTGATATGCTGTCGCTGCGATAGGAACCGCACAGAGCATACCCATCACACCAAAGAGACTGCCGCCTATAGTGATGGCTGCAAGAACCCAGATGCTAGGCAGATTTACATTTTCGCCTACTACCTTAGGATAGATGAAATTGTTATCAACCTGCTGAAGCAAAACGATATAGATTACGAATATTAAAGCTTTAACAGGTGACACCGTGAAAATGATAAATGCTGAGATTGTTGCTCCAAGCAGCGCACCCACAACCGGGATCAGGGCTGTAACCGCCACGATTACACCGCTGAGTGCAGGATAAGGGAGCCTTATGATCCACATACCAACTCCGGTAAGAGTTCCAAGTATTACCGCATCTGTAACCTGTGCCACGATGTAATTATGAAGATTTACATTTAATATACCGAGAAACTTAAGAATCTTGCCGCCACGATAGACATACACACGAAGGAGCTCACTGAACTGCTTTTTCAGATGTTCCTTATCCAGTAAAATGTAAATCGAAAATACCACTCCAATAAGGATCGAAGTAAGCCCGTTAAATATACTGGACAGCGAGGTCACAAGCGATGAAAATGTACCGCTGGCACCATTTAACAGGAATCCGCCAACCTTCTCGATAATGCCCGTCATATCCTTGGCCTGAGGCATCATATCAAGTACTTTCTGCGCATAGATACCAAAACTCTCATCCTCTGATAAAGTCGCGAGCATTGCATCAATCCTGCTGATCGCCGTGGTCATGACCGTTATCAGACTTTTTACAAACTGCGGTCCGACAACCACGATGACAACCGTAATGATGGCAACTATCGAAATATACGCCAGGATCAAACATATGACTCTTCTCAGCTTGCCAGTCTTCTTCGTGATCTTCGTGTAAAGGTTTTCATACGCCTTCATCAGGATATTTACAACATAAGCTATACCCACGCCGACGAAAAGCGACATTCCAGCCTTCAGGCAAAGCCTCCCGAGGCCTACCAGATCATCCCAATAATGAATCAGCAGAAACATCACAAGGATCATAAACGCAATCGGTACAAACCTCTTGACTGTTTTCCTAAAATTACTCATTTTTCCCTCTTTATTAATAGATTTAATTATTTTAAGCATTCAGAAAAAAACATGCTACTCTGTAATAATAGCATTAAAAAGTAAAATGTGCTACATGTATAAATCTATTCTTTCTCCTTCTTTATGGATATGAGCATTTCCTTATAATTATCAAATTCCATAATACCACGCTCGTAATTCACCATAGTCTCAGCCGCAGGCTCACGCCCCGTCAGCTCCGCAAGCTTCACCCTCTGCTTGGTCTGGGCCTTGATATTTAAAAACACATTTTCATTATCCTCTGTGATAAAGGCAGTCGGGTCCTTCCAGGCCCCTAGCAGACGGTCACAGATCTCGTCATAGATTGGGTCCATATCCTTCTTATAATACAGAGTCGGATGCCCATCACTTGAGGCATACGCCGTCGAAACCACGTTCATACCCGTGAACTCAAGCAGCTTCTTCAGGTTTTCAGCAACCTCAGGACCGTGACTTGAAGAAGTCGTGTCAAATGTAACGCCTATCTTCCCAGCTAATTCCAGCCGATGTGTCCAGTATGAAACGCGGTCCAGAACACTCTTTGCCATGCCTGACATTTCCCATAGATACACAGGAGTACCGAAGAAAATAATGTCAGCCTCAAGGAATTTCGACTTCAACTTCGCCATATCATCTACAGAGTCCAGCGGACACTCGCCCTTCATGAAACAATTATTGCAGGAACGGCAGTAATCCACCCGGATCTGGTCGCCAGTCATCATCTCATACTCCACAGTTTCCCCTGCGGCCTCTGCCTTCTCAATGAACCTCTTAGCCAAATCATTTGACATTCTGGCAGTCTTGGAATACTTGCCTCTGCATGAAGCAACAAATGAAAATACTTTGATCATATCTGTCCCCTTATATTATCCAACTAGAATCTACTCCACGACAGGCTTCCGCCCATGTAGTAGAAATCGAAGAAGCTGCTAAGGCCATCCGGCGTATTTGTAAAGCAGCCCTTCTTCTTATATCTGGCAATCATAGCACTAAGGTATGCATCTGCCTTCGCCTCATACTTCGGTTCCTCAAGAACCACCGAAGAAATCCTCAGTATCTCAACTGCCAGGCCATTGCCGTACTCCAGCGTATCCAGATGCCAGAGTGTATCTCTATTATATAATTTCTCTGCAACCAGGCCGACTATCTCAGCCGCCATATCCTTGGCGTCGCTTACTGGCAGATGGAATCCAGCCATAGCGATCATGTTGCCTGTCTGCATGAAGCCTGCTTCCTTCGGTGCGGCCCAGTGAATTCTTGTCCGTTCTTCTTTCCAGCCATAGGCCGAACCATTCCACTCATCTCTTACTTCTTTTATGAGTTTTTCGGACATGACCAGAGCGTCATAAACCTGAGTGACCTTATGGGCCATGGCGTAGGCCGCTGCCATAAACGCCTTGTCCCTTACACTCCACTCTTCACCTTCTGCATAATTTCTAAGCATGTGATTCAGGCACTCCTGAATAAGAGGCAGAGTCGCCTTTCTAACCTCTTCACTTGAAATGTTATATAGATTGATATGACACAGTGCCATCAGAAGTCCTGCAGCATCAGCAGGAGATTCATCTTTCATGATATGAAGCTTCTTAGCAGATATAAGCTTCAGGAATCTTCTCAGCATCGCTTCCGCGCCTTCGAATCCCGCATCTGTCATCTGATTAAAATCTATAAGAAGTCCGCCGACTCCCCGGAAGATATTAGAAGAACATATCTTACCGAGGACCTCAGGGTCCTCCTTCTCCCAAAGAGATATCTTAAGATTGATGCCCGCCATACATTTGACGCCAAGACTTGTAAGCTCCGCTTTAAGATCCTCCGGCAGCTGGCTTTCCGGCCCTGCTGCTTCTGCTATGAATCTTGAAACCTGGCCCCACTCAGTAATAGCACCGCAGCTTCTCCATCTCATGAAATGCATCGGCACGTGATTCCATAGAACCGAGCCGTCTGTGTATGGAATTGTATCATGCAGGAGTTCTCTGGCCAGCTCCTCCTTGATGGACCAGCCATCAGGTGACTTATCAACATCTTCAATCGGGAATGGTTCTTCCTTCTCCACCTTGCGAAGAACTCTGGTCAGTGCATTTTCAATTATCCTTGCTTCGTATTCTTCATCCTCTTCGCTTAACATTCCGAGCTTCCATACTACCTTCTCCTGGGCGCTGGACTCCATATATCCTGACTCAACAAGCTGGTCAGTTCTCAGTCCGCAGAGGTCTCTTCCTGTAAGAGACACGCAGAAATATGGTATATCCCCAGCCAGGAGGCACTGAACCTCGTGGTTGACCACAGCCTTATTTACATCCTGCCTTGATGCAGTATATGGAACCTCCAGCTTAGCCAAAACAGCCTGACGACCTTCCACAGATGTAAGGGCATCTGTCAGGAAAAGCATATCTCTGATCTTGGAATAATAAGCCGTATTCTTCGGCACGTATCTGATAGTAGCATTTGGATACTTACTAATAATCTTCTGAATAGCCTCCTTGTTCTTTAGGACTCTGGAATATCCTTCATGGAAGCCTTGAATAAACTCTTTCTCATATCCCGTCACTTCAAAATGCTCATCACCGGAACTTGGCAGATGCATATCATGGGTCAGATCGTTTCTATAAAGAGGCGAGAATACGCCCATCTTATGAAGAAGGACCGGGAATACGCCGGTTTTATATATGTTGTTCATCCCATCCATTTCCAGCTGTATGCGGCTGGTGATGGTCTTTCCACCATAATCACCAGTTGACTTCACAATCGGACTCAAGATGGTTTCTATATCTATTGCAGCCGGCTTCACCCCGCAGGCCATTACATTTTCA
>JAEEGL011675110.1_pt1 | contig 11246 bp, 7 predicted proteins | sample 9134231 | NCBI WGS metagenome assembly JAEEGL01 (sample SAMN16246548, study PRJNA631951) | gut metagenome | biome: gut microbiome; feature: rumen; material: fiber-attached | host: Bos | place: Iran: Karaj | collected 2018-10
AAGCGCTGGACATGACGGAGGACCCGGCCAGGACGCTCGACCCGGACATGAAGATACGGGTCTTCGAAGCCTACGCTCAGTATATGGCCTTGACAGTACGGGACCGTCAAACGGGCGCCGACTATCAGGCGCGGGCGGCTGCCATGCGGCGCGAGGCGCACGGCGAGGATGAAGACTATGCCCATGCCTCGTATGCGGCCGGACTATACTATTCCTTCTGTTTGGAGGCTGAAGACTATCGTAAGGCCATTGCGCACATGGGAGCGGCGCTGGCGGTCTATGAGCGGCTGGACGACGGTGCCCACGCGGCGCAGTGTCTGCGCCAGCTGGCTCGCGCCCACAGCGGTCTGAAAGACTATGCCGCGGCAAAGGGTTTTTTGCAGAAAGCACTGGCATGGTATGAGGCTAACGACCGCGAGAGCAAAGACTATCCCGAGACGATGGAGCGGCTGGCCTCCGCCGAGAAGTTCAATAAGGATTTCGATGCCTCGATAGCCCACTACGAGCAGGCCATGCAGCTGTTCAAGGAGCGGGGCATGATGAAGGAATATGCCGACGCGGAGAACGGGTTGCAACTATGCTACGCCCACGCCCGTCGCCCGATGCCAGAGTCGGTCGACGCCCAGAGCGAGGCCGCGGTCAGGGCCGAAGAGACGGCTGAGCTGGACCGCCTGATAGCTGAGGAGACGGAGAGCCTCGAAATGACGGAGCAGTTCTTCGGTCGCATGCATTACGCCTCCAGCCTTGGTTCCATCGCCGATTGCTATCTGATGAAGGGCGACTACGCTGAGGCGGTCAGCTGGTTTGAGCGCTACATGCCCGCCGTGCGCGATGGCGTCCGCGAGGAGTTCCGCTTTGAGAACGAGACGGAGCGCATGGCCACCTGGGCCGAGGAAGCCACGACGATGGGGCAGCTCCGCGATATGCTTGTAGAGAGGCCTGACAGCGTGGGGGCCGACCTGGCAGCACGCGTGGCGGCCCTCAGCTACGATGCGGCCCTGCTCTCCAAGGGCATACTGCTGCACTCGTCGATAGAGTTTGAGAGATTGCTCAGCGAGCAGGGCGATGCCCGTCTGCAGGGTCTTTACGCCCAGATTAAGAACAACCGCGCCGCACTTGACCAGCTGCGCCGCAAGACCGAACCCACGGAGGCCGACCTGGAGCGCATCCTCCAGCTGATGCAGAAGAATCAGCGGCTGCAGGTGGACCTGAACAAGGGGAGTCGTGTGCTCGATGACTTCACGCAGTATATCGGCTACGACTGGCACGATGTGCAGCGGGCATTGAAGGACGGTGACGTCGCCGTCGAATTTGTGGCCGAACACCTGGGGAGGAGCGAGGCCGAATCGCATCTCGTGGCCCTGGTGCTGACCCGCGACATGCAGCACCCCGTGGCGGTGACGCTATGGGATGAGGAGCAGCTGTTGGAATATGCTGACAGCCCTTTCTGTAAGATGCTCACAGACAGCCTCTTCGGCGCTGCGATGCATGGCCGCAGTCCGCGCGACGTGCTCCCCCACATGGAGCAGCACCTGCCTGCGGCCGACGACCCGATGCGGCCCGTGCTGGGCCTCTATCTGCAGTATCTGCAACAGAAGGCCGACACGCTGTCGGACGGCAAGCCGATGTTCAACGAACTGCCTTTCCTCAGCTATCCCAAGCTGCTGGCACAGGGCGATGCCATCTTCACACATCCCGAGGCAGGACAGATAGTCTGGGGACCGCTGAAGGACTATCTGCGCCGATGCCGGCGCCTGTTCTTCTCCGCCGACGGGGTGTTCAACCAGCTGGGCATAGAGTATCTGCTCTTTGACGGTAAATCCGTAAATAGTAAATCCGTAAATAGTAAATCCGTAAATAGTAAATCTGTAAATAGTAAATTCCTCCCTTTGTCGGAGCAGATGGAGGTCTACCGTCTGTCGTCGACCAAGGAGCTGTGCTATCGCCATGACCGGACGAGCCCCCGGAAGGCCGTGCTCTTCGGGGATATAGACTATAACGAAGAGGCCTCCGCACCGACCGCTCCGGCGGGTGCTCAGCGGGGAGCAGCCCAGGAGGGGAGCTATTCCGACCTGAAGAACACGCTCCGCGAGGTGAATGACATCAGAGACCTCCTGAACCGGAATGGCGTGACTGACGCCAGGCGGCTGACCGGGACCGAGGCCAGTCGCCAAGCCTTCCTCAGCCAGTCGGGGACGGGCGTCGACCTGCTCCATGTGGCTACTCACGGGCAGTACCAGCCCAAGAAGCGTGCCACCGACGCCGAGTCGATGCAGAACAGTGTGCTCGTCTTTGCCGGCGCCAATATCGACGGCGATGCGGCGCTCGTCACCGCTGCAGACATCGCTCAGATGAACCTGCGACAGTGCCACCTGGCCGTGCTCTCAGCCTGCGAGACGGGGCTCGGCAAACTCGGCGACGACGGCGTGTTCGGGCTGCAGCGCGGATTCAAGAATGCCGGCGTCGGCACGCTGCTGATGAGCCTGAAGAACGTGGGCGACGCCTCGACGGCCGAGCTGATGGTGAGCTTCTACCGTCACCTGATGGACGGCGACAGCAAGCGCGAGGCTTTCGTCAAGGCACAGCAGGACCTGCGCGCCAAAGGCTACACCGAACCACAATACTGGGCCTCGTTCATACTGCTTGATGCACTGGATTAAGAGTAGGGCCTCAGTGGGCTCTACATAGCACAAATCAATAAATTAAGCAAAGGGAGAAAAAAAATGCCCTTCAAGCATCGTAATTCACAAATATTTTCCTAACTTTGCAGCCAAGATTTCGAATATTCGAAAACAAATGAGTAATAACAGGCACAGACCCCACCCCCGACCACCTCACTCGAAAGGCCGGGGTAGGGGGTGCGACTTGTTTCTGATAGAATTATAACGTTATATTTTTAAGAAGATTAAGAAGAAAGAAGGTATGGCTGAAGTTAAGAAAATTAAGACTGCGCTGATTTCGGTGTTCCACAAGGACGGCCTCGACGAGCTGTTGAGGAAACTGCATGAGGAGGGGGTGGCATTCCTCTCAACAGGCGGCACTCAGAAGTTTATTGAGGAGCAGGGCTATCCCTGCCGCAAGGTGGAAGACCTGACTACTTATCCCTCCATCCTGGGCGGGCGCGTGAAGACCCTGCATCCCAAGGTGTTCGGCGGCATCCTGGCACGTCGCGACAATGCCGGCGACCGCGAGCAGATGGAGCAATATGACATCCCGGAGATTGACCTCGTCATCGTGGACCTCTATCCCTTTGAGCAGACCGTCGCCGGCGGGGCCTCGGAGCAGGACATCATCGAGAAGATTGACATCGGCGGCATCTCGCTCATAAGGGCTGCGGCTAAGAACTTTGAGGACGTGGTCATCGTCCCGTCGAAGGCTGAATATGCTGTGCTGCTCGATATGCTGAAGCAGCAGGGCGCACAGACCACCCGCGAGCAGCGCAAGATGCTGGCCGCACGCGCCTTCGGCGTCAGCAGCCATTACGACACCGCCATTCACCAGTGGTTCGTCGGGTAGCTGCAGGCCGTGATTCCGGCATGTCGTTATCCCGACTCGTCGTTATCCCGTTATCCCGTGATTCCGTGATTCCGACTCGTCGTGACTTGTCGTTATTCCGTTATTCCGTTATCACGTTATCACGACTCATCGTTATCTCGTGATTCCGTGATTCCGACTCATCGTTATTCCGTTATTCCGTTATCCCGAAAAAAAGAAAATAGTAAATCGTAAATCTAAATGGGTTTTTTTAGTTTCCGTCAAGAGCTGGCCATGGACCTTGGCACAGCCAATACAATTATTATAAGTGACGATAAGATTGTCGTCGACGAACCGTCGGTGGTCGCCCTCGACCGTCGCACCGACAAAATGTTAGCCGTGGGCGAGAAGGCCAAGATGATGCATGAGAAGGCCCACGAGAACATACGCACCATCCGTCCGCTGCGCGACGGTGTGATTGCCGACTTCTCGGCCTGCGAACAGATGATGCGCGGCCTGATAAAGATGGTGCATTCAGGACACCACTTGTTCTCGCCCTCACTCCGAATGGTCATCGGCGTGCCTTCGGGCTCCACTGAGGTTGAGCTGCGCGCCGTGCGCGACTCGGCTGAGCATGCCGACGGGCGCGATGTCTACCTGCTCTTCGAACCGATGGCGGCTGCCATTGGCATTGGCATCGACGTGGAGGCGGCCGAGGGCAATATGATTGTCGACATCGGCGGCGGCACCACTGAGATTGCGGTCATTTCGCTGGGAGGCATCGTCAGCAACAACTCCATCAAGGTGGCTGGTGACGACCTGACGGCTGACATTCAGGATTATATGTTCCGTCAGCATAACGTGAAGGTCTCCGAGAGAATGGCAGAGCGCATCAAGATTAACGTAGGCTCCGTCTTGACCGATCTGGGCGACGAGGGCCCCGAGGACTTCGTGGTGCACGGGCCTAACCGTATCACGGCTCTGCCTATGGAGGTGCCCGTCTGCTATCAGGAGATTGCCCACTGCCTGGACAAGACCATCACGCGCATTGAGGCTGCAGTGCTCTCTGCCCTGGAGAAGACACCGCCCGAACTCTATGCCGACATCGTGAAGAACGGCATCTACCTGACTGGTGGTGGCGCTCTGCTGCGCGGTCTCGACAAACGACTGACCGACAAGATTAAGATTCCGTTCATCGTGGCCGACGACCCGCTCCACTGCGTGGCAAAGGGTGCCGGCATCGCTCTGAAGAACATCGACCGCTTCACGTTCCTGAAGCGTTAAGTGGCCTGACAGGGCAACGTTGGCGGGATGCAAAATCTGCTTGTTTTCCTCACGCGATATTTCCACTGGTTACTCTTCCTCTTGCTGGAAGTGGCCAGTGGAGTCATGCTGTTCAGATACAACAGCTATCAGGGCAGTGTGTGGCTCTCGTCGGCCAATGCCGTCGTGGGACAGGTCTACGAGTGGTCGGAGAAGGTCAGTCATTTCTTCTCACTGGGCCGCATCAACGAGGAACTCACCGCGCGCAACATCTTCCTTGAACAGAAGGTGCAGCGCCTCAGCGAACAGCTCGGCGACAGTGCCGTGCAGGCTCACCTCCCGTTGGCTGACACCCTTAGCTTTATCCATGCGAAGGTGGTGGCCAACACGGTGGACCGCCCGGATAACCTGATGACCATCAACCGCGGCTCGGCCGACGGCGTGAAGCCTGACATGGGCGTGGTCAGTGGCACCGGTCTCGTGGGCGTGGTCTATATGGTCAGTCCGCATTACTCGGTGGTCATGCCTGTGCTCAACCGTCACTCGCGCATCAGCTGTTCCGTCCGAGGGCGAAACTATTTCGGCTATCTGATGTGGGATGGCGGCGCTTCACTCTACGCCTACGTGGAGGATGTGCCCCGCCATGCCAAGTTCAGCAAAGGCGAGTGGGTGGAGACGAGCGGATTCTCATACATCTTCCCACAAGGCATCAGCGTGGGCCAGATAGTGGGCGTCTATAATTCTGCCGACGGCCTCTCTTATAGATTGAAGGTGCACCTCTCGACCGACTTCGCCTGTCTGCGTGATGTCAGTGTCATCGTCGACCCGTCTATGCCCGAGCGCATGCAGCTCAGCCGCGCCGCCGCCGATTCCCTCAGCACGAAATGATGTCTCTCCGGAAATCCCGAAAATCCCGAAAATCCCAATAGTCGTTATTCCGTTATCCCGGTATAACGTTATAACGACCCGAAAAATCGCAATCCCGAAAAAAAAACGCTCCTCCCAATGGATACCCTCCGGCGAATACTTGTCTTCATGGCCCTGTTACTGGCACAGGTGCTGGTGCTCAATCGCATTCAGCTCTTTCATTGTGCCACGCCGCTGCTCTATGTCTATTTCGCCATTATGTTTCCGATGGGGTTCCCGCGGTGGGCAGCTCTGTTATGGAGCTTCGCCCTGGGGCTTGCTGTCGACGTGTTCAGCAATACGCCCGGCATGGCCTCCGCCTCGATGACCCTTGTCGGACTGCTGCAGCCCTACCTGCTCCCCTTGTTCCTGCCCCGCGATGCCGACGAACATATCCGGTCGGCCGCCTCAACGCTCGGATGGGGCAAGTTCACCACCCTGGCGGTCATTCTCGTACTGATTTATTGTCTGGTGTTCTTCTCGCTCGAGGCGTTCAGCTTCTTCAACTGGCTTCACTGGCTGGGGTGCGTCGTCGGCAGTGCCGCGCTCACCATCCTGCTCATCCTGACGATGGAGACCTTGAGGCGGTGAGCGGTGGTTTTTCTGTTGTTTCTGTTGTTTTTTGTCGTTATCCCGTTATTCCGTAATTCCGTTATTCCGAAAAATCGTAATTCCGTTATTCCGAAAAATCGTTATTCCGAAAAAAATCGTTATTCCGATGCTGTTATGAAAGACTATTCGCTCAGGAGATTTGTCATTGCGGGCGTGGCCATTTTCATCGTGGTCACGTATATAATCCGTCTTTTTACCCTGCAGCTCATGAGCGACGACTATAAGAAGAATGCCGATTCGAATGCCTTCCTCAAGAAAATCGATTTCCCCTCGCGCGGCACTATCAGCGACCGCAAAGGCCGTCTGATGGTGTATAATCAGCCCAGCTACGATATCACCGTGGTCGTCAACGAGGCCCGAGGACACCTCGACACGTTGGAGTTCTGTCAGACGCTGGGCATCACCCGCGAGGAGTTCGACCATCGGATGGAGGCCATGCGCCAGTTGCCGGGCTATTCGCGCTTCACACATCAGCTCTTCATGTCGCAGCTCAGCGAACATGACTTCAGCGCCTTCCAGGAGAAGATGTACCGCTTCCCTGGTTTTTATGTCCAGCGGCGCAGTATCCGTCAGTATGTGTATTCCTGTGCGGCACATATCCTCGGCGATGTGGCTGAGGCCTCCAAGGGCGACATAGAGCGCGATGACTACTACCAGCCGGGCGACTATATAGGCAAACAGGGGGTGGAGCGCTCCTACGAGCGACAGCTGCGCGGACAGAAGGGGGTGCAGATTCTGCTGCGCGATGCCCTGGGACGCATCAAGGGCAGCTATCAGAACGGGGCGCTCGACCAGAAGCCTGTGGCAGGCAAGAATCTGACGCTGGGCATAGACCTCGACCTGCAATTGCTGGCGGAGCGACTCTTGGAGGGCAAAATCGGGGCTGTCGTGGCCATCGAACCCAAGACGGGCGAGGTGCTCTGCATGGCCTCGTCGCCGACGTTCGACCCGCACGACATGGTGGGCCGGAAACGCTCGCAGACGCATCGGGAACTGACCCTCGACCCATGGAAGCCCCTATTCAACCGGGCCATCATGGGAACTTATCCCCCGGGCTCTACTTTTAAGACTACGCAGGCCCTGACCTACATGACTGAAGGCATTATCACCTCGCAGACCGCCTATCCCTGCTATCGTGGCTTCGTGTTCCGCGGCCTCCGCGTCGGATGTCACGGCCACGGCTCGCCGCTGCCCCTCGTGCCGGCTATCTCCACCTCCTGCAACGGCTATTTCTGCTGGGGACTTTATCACATGATGGGCAACCGCGAGAAATATCCCACGGTGCAGGTGGCCATGAACCGATGGCGCGACTATATGGTCTCGATGGGATTCGGCTATCAGCTGGGCGTCGACCTGCCAGGCGAGAGCCGGGGCCTCATCCCCAACGCTGAGTTCTACGACAAGCATCACCGTTCCTCCAACTGGAACGGACTGAGCATCATCTCCATTGCCATCGGACAGGGCGAGGTCACCGCCACACCGCTACAGATTGCCAACCTCGGAGCCACCATCGCCAATCGCGGCTATTACGTCACTCCACACGTTGTGAAGAAAATCCAGGGGGAGGCGCTCGACTCTGCTTACACGGCGGTACATCGCTCCATGGCCAGCCGCGAGGCCTACGAGGCGGTGGTCGCCGGCATGCGCTCGGCGGCACTCGGCGGCACCTGTAAGGCCCTTGCTGGCTATGACTTCCAGCCCTGCGGCAAGACGGGTACCGCGCAGAACCGTGGTCACGACCACTCCGTCTTCATGGGCTTCGCTCCCATGGACAACCCTCAGATTGCCGTTGCCGTCTATGTGGAGAACGGCGGCTGGGGCGCCACCTACGGCGTGCCTATCGGCGGACTCATCATGGAACGGTATATCAAGGGTGAACTCTCGGCTGCCAGTGAGGCCCGTGCCACAACGATTCAGAACAGGCACATCAACTATGGTACAGAGGACAGATAAAATAATTCAAGTTTCGCATGTCTGAGGAGTTTAGGAGTTTAGGAGTTTTCGCGGCTTTCAGTCGCTGGAGTTTAGACGTCAGTTTAAGACTATCGTCTACACTCCTAAACTCCTAATCTCCTAAACTCCAAAGGATAGGCGGAACTTAAATAAAATAAAAAGAAGCAGACGATGACCAAAACGGACGATAACAGGAAGAATACGAGCGTGCTCGGCTCAATTGACTGGTGGACCATTTTCATCTACCTGGTCCTCGTCATCTTCGGATGGATTAGTGTTTGCGGAGCCAGCTATAACTTCGGCGAGACCGAAATATTCTCGCTCGACAGCCGCTCCGGCATGCAGATTATCTGGATTGGCACCTCGCTGATGCTCGGAATGGTGCTTCTGTTGCTCGACGACCGCGTCTATGAGCTCTTTGCCTACATCCTGTTCGGGTTCATGCTCCTGCTCCTCTTCGGCACCATCTTCAATCCGCACAGCATCAAGGGCTCACGCTCGTGGCTCGTGCTCGGTCCCCTGCGGGTGCAGCCGGCCGAGTTCGCCAAGTTTGCCACGGCGCTCGCGCTGGCTAAGTTCATGGGGCGCCACGACTACAATATCCATCGCTGGAGCGACTTCCTGCCTACGCTCGCCTTCATCTTCACCCCCATGCTGTTCATCGTCCTGCAGCAGGAGACGGGCTCGGCACTGGTCTACCTCAGCTTCTTCCTCATGCTCTATCGTGAGGGCATGACCGGCTCGGTGCTCTTCACCGGCGTGGCCATGGTCATCTATTTCGTCGTGGGCATCCGCTTCGAGGCCACTTTCCTGTTCGACACTCCCACCAGTGTCGGCAAGTTCGTGGTTCTGCTGCTCATCCAGGTCTTCTCCTGCGCCATGATTGGCATCTTCTGCCGCGAGTGGCGACAGGCCCAATGGTGCCTCGGACTCATCTTCGGCGTCACCCTCGTCACCCAGCTCTTCTCTGTCTACGTCATTCCCTTCGACATTGTCTGGGTGCAGTACGGGCTCACCTTCCTGCTTGTCCTTTTCCTCCTCTGGCAGGCCTTTCAGGGCCGGGTGCGCAATTGTCTCTGGATTGCCGCCTTCACTGTCGGTTCCGTCGCTTTCTTCGGGGCAGCCGACTATGCCCTTAACAATGTGCTCCAGCCCCACCAGCGCACCCGTATCAACGTCCTGCTCGGTCTTGACGACGACATTAAGAAGTCGGGCTATAATGTGCATCAGAGTCAGATTGCCATCGGTTCCGGCGGCCTGGGGGGCAAAGGGTTCCTCAACGGCACGCAGACCAAGCTGAAGTATGTGCCCGAGCAGGACACCGACTTCATCTTCTGTACCGTCGGCGAGGAGGAAGGCTTCCTGGGCGCTGCCGGTGTGCTGCTGTTCTTCCTGGCCCTCATTCTCAGGCTCATCCACCTCAGTGAGCGCCAGCCCTCGACCTTTGGCCGTGTCTATGGCTATTGTGTCTTGTCGATTTTCCTATTCCATGTCTTCATCAATGTCGGCATGGTGTTGGGGCTGACCCCCGTCATCGGCATTCCCCTGCCGTTCTTCAGTTATGGCGGTTCTTCCCTATGGGGCTTCACCATTCTCCTTTTCATATTCCTCCGCATCGATGCAGCCCGCTACCGCTACCGCGGCTGAGGACTAATCCGGCCGAGCTTGTAATTCGTGAAAAGGACACTCACTGCTCCTTCCTGACGCTTACGCCGATGTTGGCGATGCCAGGGAGGAGCTCGCGTTTCATAAAGTGATGAACGCGGAGGGCGACGGAGTCACCGGGTTGAAGGGGAATGGTGCGGAGTGAGAAGGATGACTCGCGGAAATTGAAACCGCGGGAGAGAACAGTGCCGTCCTCATCCGTGAGACGGCAGTGGATGGTGTCGCTGTAGAGGGTGGGGGAGGGAGCATCGCGAAGTGTGGCGGGACGCGTGGAGGCAGGAACGGCGCTAAGAGACTTTGAGCCGGTGTGGAAGGAGGCCACTTCATGGCACACTTGCTGTTCGACGATGAGTGTAAGTTCCTTGAAAGGATAGCTGCTGCAGGTGCGCAGGTCGATTTGCTCGCTGTAAGCGGCAGCGTCGGTGATAGGTCCGAACGAGAACACGAGGGTGTCGCTATGCTCCCAGCCTTCAATATGGGTTTGTGCGTAGTGGGCATAGATGGTCTTACGGCTGCAACTGACAAGTGCCAGTGCAACCGTAAGGAGTGTGACGACGGCGGGGAGCGCCAGTGCGCTATTCTTTGTCCTTGGGACTCTCATTGGCAGGTTTCTCCTTCTCCCTTGGCGCATCATTATTGGCGTTCCTGTCGCGTGTGTCGTTGCGAGGCTTTTTGCGTTTGGGGTTAGCAGGCTGGGGCTTCGGGGTGCTGTTGGCATCCCTGGGCTCCTTGGGCTCACTTGCTTCTTTTGGTGCGTCGGCAACTGACTGCGGCCCCTGTGGTTTGGCAGATTTCTTCTTCTTTTTCTTCTTGGCCTTGTCGAAGCGGGTGATGCTGTCGCCGGCCAGCAGGTCGACGGGGCCTTCGGGCTTCTTCTGCTGGTCGTCGGGCTGCAGGTCAGCCGGTTTCTCGCCGCGGCGGTTCATCTCAATGATTTCCTTTGCGCGCTCAGCGGTGATGGTCTCCAGGTTGGCGGCGATGCGCTTATCGGTGGAGTAGGTGATAAGACCAGCAAGGATATCAGCCTTGAAGTAGAAGTAGTCAGCGTCGAGCGTCTGCAGGATAGTCTCTCGCGAGGGCAGCAGTTTCCCGTGCTCGATATAGTCATCGACCTCATAGTTCAGACAGCATTTCAGCTTGGCGCACATGCCGGCGAGCTTCTGGGGATTGAGCGAGATGTCCTGATAGCGTGCGGCGCCGGTGCTGACGCTGACGAAGTTCTTCATCCACGTGGCGCAGCATAGCTCACGGCCGCAGGGGCCCGTTCCGCCGATGCGTCCGGCCTCCTGGCGTGCTCCAATCTGTTTCATCTCGATGCCCACGTGGAAGGCGGCGGCGAGGTCCTTGATGAGCTGTCGGAAGTCGACGCGCCC
>JAEEGL012250510.1_pt1 | contig 11246 bp, 11 predicted proteins | sample 9134231 | NCBI WGS metagenome assembly JAEEGL01 (sample SAMN16246548, study PRJNA631951) | gut metagenome | biome: gut microbiome; feature: rumen; material: fiber-attached | host: Bos | place: Iran: Karaj | collected 2018-10
ATCTTTATCAAGATCCTTTAGCTTGGGAAAAGAAAGGGTCTCGTCGATCTTGGCAACTACCGATGATTTTCTGAATATGAGAACATAGTCATCCGGTCCCGGAGTCACCTCGGGATCGTATTGATTGAATAATCTGTTAGGATAAATATCCTGTAACATATTACCTCCTCCCGACGTCTTTTAAGACATTCGGTCTGTGCATAGCATTTTTATGATATTCCCGTAAGGTCCTTTACCACTTCTCCGGCAATTATAAGGCCCACAACGGAAGGAACAAAAGCCACACTTCCGGGGGTGGATCTTCTGCCTTTCTCGGGCTGCTCTTCTGTTGTAGCGTCAGCCAGTGGCTTAACAGGCTCTTCTTCCGAATATACCACCTTAAGTTTCTCTATTCCTCTTTTTTTAAGTTCATGCCTCATTACCTTCGCAAGGGGGCATACCTTTGTGGAATATATGTCAGCCACCTTAAAGGCCGCAGGGTCCAGTTTGTTGCCTGCACCCATGGAACTGATTATGGGAACCTTATACTTATCTGCTCTCTTAACAAGTTCTATCTTGGCTGTTACGGTGTCCACCGCGTCCACAACATAATCATATTCTTCAAAGGGAAAATCCTCCGCATTTTCCGGAAGGAAGAATTCTTTATATGCTCTGATATCCGCCTCCGGATTGATATCCAGCATGCGCTCTTTCATGACATCAACCTTGTATCTGCCCACGGTGGAACCCGTGGCTATGATCTGCCTGTTAAGGTTAGACAGGGCCACTTTGTCCTTATCGATTATATCGAAAGCACCCACTCCGCTTCTTATCAGAGCTTCACAGACATATCCTCCCACGCCTCCTGTTCCGAAGACAGCCACTCTGGAATTATGCAGTTTTTCCATGGCTTCTTTTCCAAGAAGCAGTTCCGTTCTTGAATACTGTTCAGACATTTTCTTCACCTACGCCGGATGTCATCGAGACAAAACGGCCGGAAGGATTAATATTGTATATAAACATTGACGTAAGTATAAGTATACTTCCCGTTATCTTAAGTGCACTGTGATCTTCTCCGACTGCAACTATTCCAATGATGCATGAGCTCAGAGGATTGAGCACCGAATACATTGCCGCGGTCTCCGCAGAAAGATATTTCTGTGATACAGGCTGAAACAAAAAACCGAAGCAACTGCAGACCAGGACTAACATTGCCATCATCTCCCAGTCCTTTGCACTCTGGGGCATTGAGAAAGATCCAGTCATGATTGCAAGGATAAACGACAGCAGTCCCATGGTCCCCAGCTGAATGATGCCAATGGTGATGGGATCTCCTTTTTTGGCAACATCATCCGTGATAAGTATACATCCGGCATATGTGAGAGCCGCAAGTATTGCAAGTACAACACCGATGTTAAAGGATCCGACACTCTGGTTAAGGGACAGACATCCCACACCGGCAACCGCAATAAGAGCGCATATCATTGTCTTAAGACGGGGTGCTATTCTTGTAAAAAGCCCAACATAAAGAGGTACTATAACAATAGCCATATTCTCAATAAAGGCGCTTGTTCCGGTATCAATTGTCCTCAGACCGTACATCTCAAATACCATGCACACTGTATATGCAAAGCCGAGCAATATGCCGCCTTTAAGGTCCTTGAGACTGCAAGCATTAAGTTTCTTTATAAATATTATCGCGAGTATTACGAACGCAGCTAAGAACCTTACTGCCAAGACGCTGAGAGGTGACATATCCTCCATCAGTGTCTTGGAAAATATAAAAGAACATCCCCGGGCCATGAATACAATTGCCAGTAACAACCTGGCTCCGTTTTTACTCATTATATTATCCTGCCGTCTCATTTATTCGGGACGGGCTTCCATCTCCTCTATCTTTTTAAGCGCGTCTTCGGCTCCGGAAAACAGAATTCCCGTACCTCCCCGCTCTATCCAGCTGTTGATATTTACGACATAGTCATCGATAAGAACATCCCCGGGACCCGTACAGAAATTCTTCTTCTCTTCCTTGTAGACTACATTTACAACAAGGTCCTCGGAAAGAAGTCTGTGAGCCCATCTTATCTTATCTTCCTTTGCATTCTGTACCCGACGGTGTGGCTTGGGAATCCCCGTAAGTATCTCACACTTATCCCCATACTTATTGTAAAGTGTAAAAAACATATTGAGTGCCCCGGGCATTGGTTCCAGCTTATTGTAAAAATTCGGAACGCTTCTTACTCCCGCCCACATCTCTTCATCTTCTCCGGGTCCTACTGTAGCCTGATCTATAGGCTCTGCACCACTGAGATCTCTGACGCCTTTATCAAAGTTGGCCAGTACGCCGTCCATATCAAAATATATCTTATTGATGGTCATGATCATTCTCCGTTTGATTTCAGTTACCTTTAGAATTTTACAACAAAAAAGCCATTATGAAAACATAATATCCACAGGCTTTTTAACATTCAAACACGACTTCATTGCCGATAATATCCGTTAACATTTTAAGACCTTCTTCATCTGCATCCGAAAATCTGTCGATCTTAACACTGTCTATGTCAAGAACTCCCACTATCCTGCCTTTATTGCGAATGGGAAGAACTATCTCCGAATTGGATGCCGAATCACATGCTATGTGTCCGGGGAATTCATGTACGTCTTTGACTCTTATCACTTCTTCTTTCATGACTGCCGTACCGCAGACTCCTTTTCCCACTTCGATATGAATGCAGGCAGTCTTGCCCTGAAAAGGTCCAACCACCAGTCTTCCTTCTCTCATAAGATAGAATCCTGCCCAGTTCAGGTCACTGAGTGATTCTGCCAGAAGAGCTGAAATATTTGAAAGCGCTGCCACATAATAAGGATCTGTCTCTATAAAAGCCTTAGCCTGTTCCACTATCAGTCTGTAATCAGTCTTATCCATAGTATTTCCCTTTCTATTCTTATTTTATATAAAATGGCAGCAAGGTCTAATACCCTGCTGCCACTTAAACAAAATGTGCAATCTATAGATTATTTACCAAGCTGCATATCGTTGTTACCTGAATCTGTGGTGAACATCTCAAGCATGTTGATAGGATCATCGTAGTCTGCAAGCCATCCTTCACGAGCTACGTCGAAGCTTCCGTTCTTACGGTCGTTAAGGAATGTCTGCCAATCTTCTACAGTGATTTCCATTGTGATACCGATTGCTGCGAAATCCTGCTGAATTGCCTGAGCAATTGCCTCATGTCCTGTACCTTCGTTTGTGAGGTAGTTGATATGGATAGGTGTGCTCTCTGAAAGCATGTTGTTGTCATCGAATTCAAATCCTGCTTCCTTAAGAAGAGCTACAGCACCCTCGATATCAACATCTGTTGAATAATAACCTGTATTTACAGGATATGTGTAAGCGCTGTCATCAGTCTTGAATTCGCCACCGTTGCTGTCTGACATACCTGTAGGAATGAATGCGTTAGCTGCTTCCTGCTCTGTCTGTCCGATTGTATCGATGATGTACTGACGATCGATGAGGAGTGCAAGCGCACGACGCATCTTACAAGCTTCGTCAACTGTCTTGCCTTCAAACATTGAAGAATTTACATTGAATCCTACGTAGTATGTTCCAAGGTTAGGAATTACGTGGAACTCAGGTGTATCCTTAAGGTTACCAATCTCATCGTTGGGAACTGTATCTGCGTAGTCAATGTCGCCTGACTGGAATGCAGAGTAGATTGATGTATCTTCAGCTGAAAGCATGAAGTGAAGCTCATCTACTGATACGTTCTCAGCATCATAGAAGTTAGGGTTCTTTACGTATACCATTGACTCATTGTGCTTCCATGTCTTAAGTGTGTAAGCACCGTTTGATACGAATCCTGCTTCCATAGCCCACTGTCCGGGATTAGCTCCTGTAGGATCAGCTGCTTCTACTGCTGCCTGAGGTACAGGCATGAATACAGGGAATGCAAGAAGACTCATGATGTAAGGACAAGGAGCAACAAGCTTGAACTCAACTGTATTGTCATCAAGAGCTGCTATAGCAAGCTCAGGAGCGGAACCGTCACCGTATCCCTCAAATACTGAGAAAAGGTATGAGTAGTCAGAAGCTGTGTTAGGATCTGCTGCTCTGTTCCAAGAGTAGATGATGTCGTTGGCGTTAAGTGTGTCACCGTTAGACCACTTAAGACCTTCCTTCATCTTAACTGTGTATGTAAGTCCGTCTTCAGATACTTCAGGCTCACCCTCAGCAAGTGCAGGAACGATTGATCCGTCAGCTGCGCTTGTGTAGAGACCTACGAAAGAGTTAGATGCAAGAGCTGCACCGTCTACTGAAGAGTTAAGAGCGGGATCAAGGTGATCGGGCTCTGAAGCAAGGTTGATGTTGAATACATCAAAAGGTGCTCCGTCCTTCTTAGCATACATGAAGTATTTTGTACCGAATACTGTAGCGTAGTCACCTTCAATACCTGTTCTCTCAAGGTAGAGATCGTTGTAGTAGTAGATAGGTAATACTGCGCCTGTTGCCATGAGCATTTCTTCTGCCTCATGCATCTTAGCTTCACGTGCTGCAGAATCTGTCTCTGTACGAATCTCAGAGATAAGGGCATCGTATGCTGCCCAATCAGGAGCTGCTGCATTGTTTGCTGATGCTGTGAACTCTACGTCAGGAGTCCAAACACCGGCAGGTAACTCTGAATCTGTTGCAGCTGCATCATCTGTTGCTGCATCAGCTGTTGCATCGGGTGTAGCTGTAGGAGCTACTGATGCATCGCCACAACCTGTAAGTAAGGCTGCAACCATTGAAACTGAAAGTAATACTGTTAACAGTCTCTTTTTCATAATATTTCCTCCCTTTCTTATGAAAAATCTATATAATACCGGCTAAGCCGGCATATGAAAACAGCCTAAAAAGCCGTAATCATTCATCTTATCTGTTAAAGCATGCTATCTGTTGAAGCATGCGACCATATGGTCACCGCCTCTGCTTGTAAGTTCAGGCATTGCCTGAGCACACTGTTCCGTAGCATATCTGCATCTTGTACGGAAAGGACATCCCGAAGGCATATGCATCGGTGAAGGAACATCTCCCTCAAGGATGATTCTCTGAGACTTTCTTGCTGTCTCAGGATCCGGAATAGGCACTGCCGAAAGCAGTGACAATGTATAAGGATGGATGGGATTGTTATTGAGTTCATCCGCATCCGCAATCTCAACCAATTTACCTAAGTACATAACCGCAATCCTGTTTGATATGTGGTGCACAACCAGAAGGTCATGTGCGATAAAGAGGTATGCGATTCCCAGTTTTTCCTGGATCTCTTCGAACATGTTGACAACCTGAGCCTGAATTGATACATCCAGAGCCGATACAGGTTCGTCACATATGATGAATCTTGGGTTAACCGCAAGTGCTCTTGCTATTCCGATTCTCTGTCTCTGTCCGCCTGAGAATTCGTGAGCATATCTGGTAGCATGCTCGGCATTGAGTCCTACGAGCTGCATAAGGTCCATAATCTTGTCATGACGATCACCCTTGCTGTCGTAGAGTTTGAATACATCCAGAGGCTCGCCTATGATATCTTCTACCGTCATTCTGGGGTCCAGTGAAGAATAAGGATCCTGGAATACCATCTGCATCTGCTTACGAAGCTGATGAATATTCTTCTCCGTTACCAGCTCACCGTCAAAACGGAATTCTCCTCCGGTAGGCTTGTAAAGATGTAAAAGAGTACGTCCTACAGTAGTCTTACCGCATCCTGACTCTCCTACAAGTCCCAGTGTCTCACCGGGCTTTATGTTAAAGGACACACCGTCCACGGCCTTAAGAGGAGTCGTCTTGAAGAATCCTGTCTTAACCGGGAAGTATTCCTTCAGGTCTTTGACCTCAACGAGGTATTCGCTCTTCTTAATATCTTCTGCCATTATGCGTTTACCTCACTTCCTGTCTTTTTTGCCGCAGCTGCATCCGCTGCATCCTTGGGTGTAACAATATCCACCTTCTCGCCTGCCTGCAGGGCTTCATAAGCTTCCTTCACATTGAGCCAGCAAGCTGCGTAATGTCCGTCGGGCATCTCCATCTCTTCCGGCTTATCCGTAAGACATATCTTAAGTGCGTTGTTACATCTTGGACAAAAAGCACAGCCCTTAGGCATTGCAAGCATATTGATAGGTGTTCCGCCTATGGGAATCAGCTTCTCGTTCATGTTGTCCACATTGGGAATTGATTTTAAAAGTCCCTTTGTGTACTCATGGCATGGACGATAGAAGATGTCGTCCGCTGTTCCTCTCTCGCATACACGTCCACCGTACATAACTATGATTTCATCACACATTGAAGCAATAACGCCCAGGTCATGTGTAACAAGGATTATGGCCATTCCGATCTTCTCCTGAAGTTCCTTCATAAGATCGAGGATCTGAGCCTGAATGGTAACATCAAGTGCTGTGGTAGGTTCATCCGCAATAAGGATGTCCGGTTCACAGGCAAGAGCCATTGCGATCATGACTCTCTGTCTCATACCGCCTGACAGTTCGAAAGGATACTGCTTGATACGTGATTCCGGCTCATTAACGCCTACCATTGTAAGCAGCTCGATAGAACGTTCTCTTGCTGCTTTTTTGGTCTTATATTTTGTGTGAAGTCTGAGAGCTTCACTTAACTGCCATCCTATTGTGAAAGTAGGGTTGAGGGATGTCATGGGATCCTGGAAAATGATGGAACACTTCTCACCACGGAAGCTTGCCATCTGCTTCTTATCGTAATTTAAGATATTTTCTCCCTTATATAAGATCTCTCCGCCTACTACTCTACCTGTGTCGGCAAGAATCTGCATTACGGAATAAGCCGTTACCGACTTTCCGGAACCCGATTCACCAACCACACCTAATATCTTGCCCTTGGGCAGATTAAAAGACACACCGTTAACGGCCTGCACTTCACCCGAATCCGTAAAGAAGGATGTATGCAGATCTTTTACTCTGAGTATGGCCTCTTCTTCATTTTTTAATACTTTTTCTTCTACTGCTGCATCTGTGATTGACATTATACGTATCCCTCCTTACTTCTTTAATTTAGGATCGAATGCGTCTCTCATCGCATCACCGATCAGGTTGAATGAAAGTACAATAAGTATAATAACCACAGCAGGGAAGACCAGCTTCCAAGGATATGACTGCATTCCCGAACGAGCCGCATTGGCAAGGGAACCGAGTGAAGGCATGGGAAGTGCAACACCCAGACCGATAAATGACAGATAAGACTCTGTAAATATGGCTGCAGGAATCTCCTGTGCCGTCATAATGATTATTACCGATAAACAGTTGGGAATTATGTGAGACCATACTATGTGAGCAGGGCTCGAACCAACTGATTTTGCCGCGAGAATATATTCATTCTCCTTGATGGTAAGAATCTCACCACGGACAATTCTTGCCATACCTACCCAATAGAGAAGGCCGAATACCAAGAACATGGATACCATGTTGGTTCCCAGCTCTCCTATGATAGGAACATTGGAGAAATCAACGGTTTGTTTGAAGACCACCGCCAATAGAATGATTATAAGTATATCCGGAAGAGAATAGATAATATCCACTATTCTCATCATTATCATATCCGTCCTACCGCCTGCGTAACCTGAGATAGCTCCGTACACAGTACCGATGATAAGGACCATAAGGGAAGCAAATATACCTACAAGAAGTGATACTCTCGCTCCGTATACCACACGGATGAAGTAATCTCTTCCCAGTTCATCTGTTCCCATAATATGAGGGAATACAGATACATTGTACTTCTCCATAAATGCCTGTTCTCTCTGAGAGAACTCAAAAGGAGCCAGATTGGTGGCTGCCTTATCTCTTACGCCTTCAACTGTGATGATCTCTTCATATGAATATGGAACAATCATCGGCGCAACTATCATTATAACGATAAGGATTGCCAGTATAATCATAGCCATTACCGCCAGGGGATTATGGAAAAGGCGTCTCATACCGTCTTTAAAGAATGTTGTGGACTCAGCCATTACATCCTGCTGTCTTTTTTCGTCATCCGTTGCCTTCTCGAACTTTGCGGGATCGATCTGAAGGCTGAAAGGATTTTTCTTTAGATTCTGCATATCCATCTTATTCTTACTCCTCCTAATCAATCCAACTTAATTCTGGGATCAACGAGCTTATATACGATATCCGAAAGCAGATTCATGGTAACCATGATAACCGCAAGGAAGATCGTAACTCCCATTATCATTGTGTAATCACGTTTTGTTATGGATTCAACGAACTGTGATCCGAGACCACCTATCGTAAATATGTTTTCTACTACAAGGGAACCTGTAAGAATAGCAGCAATAAGGGGACCCACATATGTAATGACGGGAATCATTGCGTTCCTGAGTGCATGGACAAAGATAACCTTGACCATGGATACACCTTTTGCTTTTGCGGTTCTGATATAGTCCTGACCCAGTGCATCAAGCATGGATGTCTTGGTCAGACGTGTGATATGTGCCATTGGCGACAAAGACAAAGCTATAACCGGAAGTACATAGCTGGGGTCTTCAATGCTCCATACGGGAACAATTGCCAACTGGATACAGAAAATCATTAAAAGAAATGATGCTGCCACGAAAGATGGCATAGCTGTAAACAATGTTACAAAGAATATGATAACCCTGTCGGGCCACTTGTTACGATTAAGAGCGGCGGTCGCTCCGAGAACGATTCCGAAGATAAGGGCAACAATAACTGCCATTCCGCCCAGTTTTGCGGATACCGCAAAACGTGTTCTTATCGTATCCGATATGTCTCGGCCTGTTGTAAGAGATACACCAAAATCTCCGTGGAAAATATTCTTCATATAATTAACGAACTGTACCGGAACAGGCTGATCCAGACCGTACCTTTCATTAAGTACCTGCATAACCGCTTCTGATTTTGCCTTCTCACTGTTGAATGGTCCTCCGGGAACCGCATTCATTGTAAAGAAGGTTATGAAACAGATTAAGAAGATTGTGATGATTGCGAGAAATACTCGCTTTACAACATACTTAAACAATTTTATGACCTCACTTTTATTTAATCCCATTCATATCCGATTGTGATTTATTGCTTTAATCGGATAAAGTGTTGCAACAAAAAACTGTAATGGTATACTGCACCATTACAGTTAAATTTTAAAACTTATTCGATTTAAAATCTGTATACCCCAAAGAAATAACAATTTTTAACGAATAGATTATAGCCCCATTATATGGGGATGTCAACAAAATTAAGCCTCTAAAACGCCCGCTTGGAAACTATTCCAGCAAGTCTTTCTGAGACATCAGTTTTATTCCCGCTTTGCGGAGTACTGCCACCGCTTCATCTTCTTCCTTTGCCTTGATGATCAGGTTGGCCGCACCCTTGCGATGAGCGGTAAAGGCATATGTATATTCCATGTTGATATTGTTATCGCCCAATGCTTTGAGTACCTTAGCAAGACTGCCGGGTTCATCATCCAGCTCTATTGCTATAACTTCCTTAACGGAAAAGATGAACTCTTCATCCTGAAGAGCCGCCGAAGCAGCTTCGTAATCGTCAACGATCAGTCTTACTATACCGAAATCCTGAGCTTCAGACAGTGTCATAGCTCTGAGATCTATTCCTTTATTCGATAAGGCTGCTATAATTGCTGCCAGTTTTCCCGAATCATTTTCCAAAAATATAGAAATCTGTTTTACCATACTTTTAATCCTCCCTATCTTACATCTCCTACAGCTTATCCTTACTGCTGATACAGGTTACGCTTGTCTATGATTCTTACCGCTTTGCCTTCGCTTCTTGCAATGGTCTTGGGACTCACAAGTTTTACCTTAACATATATGCCGAGCATTGCCTTAAGGCCTGCTACAAGTTCTGCCTCTCTGGCTGTGATATCACCTACGCTGTCGGAGAACATCTCGGGTGTCATCTCTACCTGTACTTCAATCTTGTCACTGTTGTTGACACGGTCTACCACGATCAGGTAGTTAGCAGGATAACCCTGTTTGATGAGAACTGCTTCAATCTGTGAAGGGAATACATTAACACCCTTGACAATAAGCATGTCGTCGCTTCTTCCGAGAGGCTTTGTCATCTTCACATGTGTTCTTCCGCATGAACACTCCTTATGATTAAGAATACATATATCTCTTGTACGATATCTTATAAGAGGAAATGCCTCTTTGGTAATACATGTAAATACCAACTCACCCTTTTCTCCGTCGGGAAGCACTTCTCCTGTTACGGGATTGATTACTTCAGCTATGAAATGGTCCTCGTTAACATGCATTCCCGTCTGCTCGGAACACTCAAATGCCACGCCGGGTCCCGATATCTCTGTAAGTCCGTAGATATCATAAGCCTTGATGCCCAGCTTACTCTCCACATCTCTTCTCATTTCCTCAGTCCATGCTTCGGCACCGAATATTCCCGACTTAAGCTTTATCTGATCTCTGAGTCCTCTTTCATTGATAGTTTCACCAAGATAAGCGGCATAAGAAGGAGTACAACAGAGAATTGTTGATCCTAAGTCTGTCATGAACTGAATCTGACGATCCGTATTACCGGATGACATGGGAAGTGTTAACGATCCTATCTTGTGTGAACCGCCATGAAGTCCGGCACCTCCGGTGAAAAGACCGTAACCGTAACTTACATGAACCACGTCTTCATTTGTCGTTCCTGCTGCAGTAAGGGCTCTTGCACAACAATCCTCCCATATATCGAGATCGTGTTGGGTATAATATGCAACCACTCTTCTTCCCGTAGTTCCGCTTGTGGACTGAATACGAACACAGTCCTTCATAGGTCTGGCGCACAGGCCTGTAGGATAATTATCTCTAAGGTCGTCCTTACAAAGGAAAGGAAGCTTATGAAGATCGTCCACTGATTTTATATCATCCGGTGTAAGTCCGGCTTCTTCCATCTTCTTTCTGTAAAAAGGAACATTCTCCCATACGTTTTTAACCTGATTAACCAGTCTCTCGCTCTGCCATTCCCTGATCTGCTCTCTCGAGGCTGTCTCAATCTCCTTTTGATAATAGCGTTCCATCTCTGTCCTCCCTTTATGGTGTGTTCCCTTATCACGGCATATCTGTATCAACCCTAAGGTTAGATAATTCTACATATCAGGTTTTATTTTAACATCTATAATAGGAAAAGACCACTTTCTCCTTAAAGAAAATGGTCTTTTTCGTATTATCACATCTATTTTAACTTTCGCTCCCCTTATCAATTAAACGCGAAAGGATTAAGAATTA
>JAEEGL012328154.1_pt1 | contig 11246 bp, 8 predicted proteins | sample 9134231 | NCBI WGS metagenome assembly JAEEGL01 (sample SAMN16246548, study PRJNA631951) | gut metagenome | biome: gut microbiome; feature: rumen; material: fiber-attached | host: Bos | place: Iran: Karaj | collected 2018-10
CCCATTCATGCACTTTCCTTCACATGTATTTGAAAGGCATGACGCAACTGCCTGCATATCCCATGCATGGATCATGGGAACGGTGCGCGGTCATACCGGGTTGCTGCTCTTGTACGGCCGCCGCATCCCGCGATTTACAGTCATATGTATAACATAATATATAAGATTTTTATTTACGTTCGGCACCGCCATGCATGGAAACGCCTTTCCTGCGGCGCAGTTGCGTCCGGCTGCGGCGGCCATCCGCCGGTCCGGTATGCGCCGCCATGCCTTTGGCAAGCCTCCCCCCCGCCGCGGGCGCCGCGTGCGACCGTGCCCGGTAGGGCACCTGGTCAGTCACGGCCTGTCCGCGCGAGCAGGAAGATGAAGAGGGGGGCGCCGATGACCGCCGTGATGACGCCGGCGGGGAGTTCGCCCTGCGCGAGGACCATGCGGGCTGCGGCGTCGCACAGCACGAGGAAGCAGGCCCCGGAGAGCAGCGACGCCGGCAGCAGGACGCCGTGCCTGCCGCCCAGCGCCATCCGGAGCAGGTGGGGCACGACCAGACCGACGAAGCCGATGGGGCCGGCAGCGGCCACGCTCCCGCTGACCAGGAGCGTCACGCCGAACAGCATGCAGACCAGGAAGCGGCGCGCGCGGATCCCGAGGCACTCGGCCGCGTCATCGCCGAGGAGCAGCAGGTCGAGCCGCCGGCTGGCGAAGGTGAGGGCGATGCCAAGCGCAAGGAAGAACAGCAGCCACAGCCAGGCCCGGGACCGGTCCGTCATGCCGATGTCGCCGAGGAACCAGTACATCACCCTGCCCAGGTCGCTGCTGTCGGCCAGGGCCACCGCCAGGAGGATGAGGGCGCCGCAGAAGGAGTTCACCATCACGCCGGACAGCAGCAGGCCGTGGCTGCCCCGCTTCAGTCCCGCGCACAGCACGGCCGCCAGGCTCAGGACGCCGCCGGCATAGGTCGCGGCGCAGGTCCAGAACAGGCCGGCGCCGCAGATGCGCGCCGCCATGAAGCCCAGCGCGGCGCCCCCCGAGATGCCGAGGATGTACGGCTCGGCAAGCTGGTTGTGCAGCACCGTCTGGAAGATGACTCCGGACACCGCGAGGGAGGCGCCGATGCCCGACGCCATGAGCACGCGCGGGAGGCGGATGTCCAGGAGTATCGTCAGGCTCGTCGGGTCATGGCCAGCGAGCGCGCCGCGCAGGACGGCGAAGCCCCCCTGCCCCGCGCACAGGCCCAGCAGGATCGCCGCGGCGAGCGCGGCCAGCCCGAAGATCCACAGCCGCCGTCTGTCCATCATGGCCCGTCCGCAGGTCGCGCGTTGGAAGTGATGATGGCGGCCAGTTCGTCGAGCGCGTCCACGGCCCGCAGGGAAGGCCGGGTGAAGATGTCGGGATCGACCACGTGCACGCGCCCGTCGCGCACGGCGGGAACGGCGCCCCAGCGCCGCCAGCGCAGCGCGGACCGCCTGTCGGCCTCAGCGTCGCCCATGCCCGCGATGATGATCACCTGCGGGGCGAGGAGCAGGACCTCCTCCATGCCGATGACGGGGTACGGCGACGAAGCCTTCCCGACGGCATTCACGCCCCCTGCCCGCTCGATGAGCTGCCCGGCGAAGGAGCCCGGCCCCGCGGCGATCAAAGGTTCGTCCTGGAGCTGGAACAGGACGGGGACGCCCTTCCCTGCGGCCGGGATGCGCGCCTGCGCCGCTTCCAGCCTGCGCCGCAGCTTCCCTGCCTCCAGCGCCGCCTTTTCCCCGGCGCCGAGCTCGCGGCCGAGGAGCAGGATGGCGTCGCCGAGGCTCTCCGGCGAGCTGATCGACAGCTCGATGACGCCGATCCCGATCCCGCGCAGCTGCCGCAGGAGCGACTCCGGCGTGCCGTCGCTCAGGGCTATGCACAGGTCCGGACGCAGCGAAACGATCTTCTCCAGCGACGGGCGGTTATAGGGGCCTACATCCGGGAGGGAAAGGGCCTCCGCGGGCATGTTGCTGTTGGTCGTCCTGCCGACGACGCGGGCCCCGCAGTCCAGGGAAAAGAGCAGCTCCGTGACGCTCGGGGCCAGGGACACGATGCGCCGGCAGGCGGCCCGGCCGCCGTCTCCCTGCGCGGGAGACGGCGCCGCCAGGAGGCAGCACGCCAGCAGGGCGAATCCGAAGGAACGCAGCCGCATAGGTCCCTCCGCTAGAAGCGCGCCGTGAAGCCGCAGTAGACCGCCCTGCCCGGCATGGGATAGCCCCAGGTGAAGGCATAGTCGCGGTCCGTCAGGTTGTTCACGCCGCAGTACACGTCGAGCCGGTCCGTGGCGCGGACGGTCAGCTTGGCGTTCACCACGGTGAACCTGCCCCGCTTTTCCAGGGCATAGGTGTACGGGTTCGTCTGCCACTGGGTCCCCGTGAACCGGGCATTGACGTCGAGCCACAGCTTTTTCCAGCCGACGCCGAGGCCGGCCGTGGCGCTGTAGTGCGGGACGTAGCTGACCGTGCTGTCGTCGGGCTCGTGCCTCTTCGTGAAGAACTCCCCGTTGGCGTACGGCGCGAGGGTCACGTCCCCGAAGGTTCCCTTCCAGGCAAGGGCGATGTCCAGCCCTCCAAGGCGCTGCGACGGGACGTTCACCCATGTGTACGCGCTGCGCGGGACATCGAACGCCGTGGCGATGCGGTCCTTGTAGCGCGTCTGGAAATACATGATCTCCGCGTGCAGCCCGTTCCAGTCGATCTCCACGCCGCCCTGCCCCGTGAGGCTGGTCTCGGCCCTGAGATCCGGATTGCCGACGTAATGATACGAGCCATAGGCGACATAGTCGCCGGCCAGGTTCACGGCCGTCGGGGCGACGAACGCCGTGCCGACGGAGCCTTTGAGCCCCAGCCAGCTGCTGACCCAGTATGTCGCCCCCGTGCTCCAGCTGACATGGCCGTAGTTCTTGGACTCGTGCCGCATGCTGATGCCGCTGTTGCTGCGCAGGGCCCCGTGGTAATTGTCATAGCGCACGCCGGACAGCACGGAGAGGTCCCCCAGGCTCCAGCGGTGCTCGGCGAACACGCCCACGAGGTCGTTGATGGCATCGGGCTGGTTGACGCTGGTGCCGTGGGCATGCTCCCTGGCATGGAGGTAATCCAGGCCGAGGGACACCTTCCCCAGGCTGCCCAGGGAATAGCCGCCGACAAGGCGCGTGCCGAAGGCGTCCGTGGTGAAGCGCGAAACGCCGGGCGTCCACATGCCGTTGTCGCAGAACTTATAGCGGTTCTGCTCGCCCCACACGCTGGCGTCGAAGCTGTGCCCGCCGTCGGTCCTCCGCTGCAGCTGCGCGGAGAGCCGGCTGTAGTGCAGGGCGACGCGGTCCGACGGCGTCAGGTACGACACGGAGCCCGGGCTGCCGGTATCGTAGACGGAGCGGTGTATGCCCGTCAGGTGCAGCTGCGTCCCGTCGGCGCGGTACGTGGCCGTGGCGCCGGCATCGGCGCTGGAACTGCCGGTATTGCGGAAGCGCCAGCCGCCGCCCGTTTCGTAGTCATGGCTCTTGCCCCAGCTCCCGCCGAGGGCCATGCCCCACTTCCCGTTCAGGGCGCCGGAGACGAGCGCATGGGCCTTCGCCGTGTCGAAGCGCCCCCACGAGGCGCCGGCTTCGCCATGGAAGTCGCCCGTCCCGCGCTTCGTTATGACATTGACGACGCCGCCCATGGCGCTGCTCCCGTAGAGCACGGAGGAGGGGCCGCGGACGATCTCGATGTGGTCGACGAGAGCGAAGGGGACGGCGGCGGGATTGCCCGTGGTCGCGCGCATGCCGTCGATGAGCAGGGTCACGCGGTCGCCCAGCACGCTGCTGGCGCTGAGGTGGGAGTTCATGCCTCGGAGCGCCATGTTTGCCCAGGCGCCGGGCTGCGACCGTGCGCTGCCCGGCACGAAGCGCTCGAGCGCTTCCTCGACGCTGCGCACGCCGGCATTCTCGAGCTCCGTGCGCGTCACGACCTGGACGCAGGCCGGCAGGCTCCTGACGGCCGCCTCCTGGGCGGAGGCGGTGACGACGATCTCTCCCAGGGCCGGTCCCTCGACGGCCTCGCCGGCAGGCGCCGGCGACGGTGCCCCGCAGGCGCAGCATGCGCACAGCAGAAGCAGTATACCTGTTCTTTTCATTAAAAACCCCGTTAATGAAACATGGTGGCGGGATGGCTGTGCGGTACGCAGGCGCTGCCTGCGGGGCACGCTCCCCGATGATGCGCAAGCCGGTCTTCCGACTTCAGGATCTCCCGGCATCCGCGCCTTCCCATCCTCTGACGGACAGTGGCATGATGCGGATGCCGTCCCCTGCTCACGGCGGCGGGTCCGTACCAGATTCTCGCTGGTTTCCCTTCCTGCGCACGGAGGCGCAGGAGCAAGCGCATGACCTTTTCCCGAGTATTACGCGGCGGACATTATGACGGCATCACTCCTCGCAGGCGCATGGCATGTTGGACGTTACGGCGCGCCGGCAGGCGCCGGCGGGAATTAAAAAAAACGGCCTGGCTGCAGGGAGCCAGGCCATGCGCGTTAAAGGACTATTTTCCCTGGGCGGCAGCGTCCGCAGGCGGTGCGGCTTCCGCGGCCGGAGCCGGCGCAGGGGCGGCCTCAGGCGCGGGCGCAGCGGCAGGCGCCTGTTCCGTGACCGCGGGGACCTTGAATATCTCGGACACGGCGTCCCTGTACTTCCAGGCGGCGTAGCCCAGGACCAGGATGCCGGCGAGGATGAGGCCGAGGATGATCTTGGCCGTCGGGCTCTTCTCCTGCAGGGGATCGACGCGGATGCGCCTGGAATTGCCGGGGATGACCGCTTCCTTCGTCAGCGCCCTGCCCAGGATCTGGTTGATCGGCAGCTGACTGTTCACGGCCCAGCCGGAAGCTTCCAGCAGCGGCCCGAGCGTGCGCTTGCGCAGCTTGAGCCACGCGAGGAAGACGGACGGGCCGGAGATGCAGAGGAAGATCGCCAGGATCAGCAGGGGGAACTGCCACCAGTGCAGGGACATGATCATGGAGGTGATGCTTCCCACGGCCGTGCCCAGGGCGCCGAGGGCGATGCCCACGGCGGCGAAGATGCCGACGCTCTTGCCTATGTCGAACGGCATCGCCGCAGCCTTGGCGGGGGCCGCCGTCGTTTCCGCCGCCTTCTGCGAGGCCTTTGCCAGCATCCGCGCTTCCCTGTCGGAGGCGAATTTCTTTATCCCGTCGCCGATCATCTGGCTTATGCGCAGGTACGGCGACCAGACGGCCTGCTTGAGGCTGATGGGGTTGCGGACGATCTTGACGATGGTCGCGTCCCAGTCATTGCCTTCGTCATCGACATAGACGCCGTTCCTTCCCTCGCGCAGGAAGGCATCGGATCCCGCGGTCATGGCCGCGGCGATGTTCATGGTCCTGCTGCCGCTGTCCGTCGTCCGGGTGCAGACGCAGTAGAGGAGGCATATCTGGCTGAACGCGGCCATGCCGGAATGCTTCTCGACGTCCGCGACGGGCAGGCACAGCCTGCAGCTCCTCCCGTCGATGAACAGCGTCCCCGCCTGGAAGGTGGCGGGCCGCTTCAGGGAGTAAAAATCGCAGAAGGAGACGAAGTTCATCAGCAGGCGGTGGAGATGCCTGTAGAAGAGCACCAGCTTTTCCAGCTCGGCGATGTCAGAGCTGGCGGAAGGGACGGAAACGTCCTTTTCGATGATGGCCGACAGCTGCGCGGCCGTCTCGCCGCCGAGGAAGCCGTCGATGTCCGCGTCGGAGAGCGTCGACAGGAAGCCCGCCGGGTCAGCGGGGGCGATGCCGGCGGCGTAGGCCGGCAGGGGCCTCTTGGCCAGCATCTCGCCGTACGGCATGAGTTCCTGCTGCAGCTTTTCCCAGTCCGCCTCGGTCATGCTCCCGTCGCCGGGAAGCAGCGGAGCACAGAGGTCCAGGAAGGAACAGGCCTTGTCGCGCCATACGGGGTTGACGCCCGCGGCCAGGCCGAGCGGGGAATCCGCGCTGACATGGGAGATCGGGAGCGCCTGCAGCATGCCCTTCTGGAGCAGCCCGTTCTCGCACGAGGAAGAGATCAGCTCCTCCGCGTTCAGGGCCGGGACGGCCTGCGGCGCGAATGCCGCCATGCGGCAGCGCAGGAAGTAGTCGTCGACCTTCTCCTTGAGCTCCTGCAGCAGGCTCCATGCGGCGCCCGTGTTCTCCCCGAGGGGATGCGGCGCCTCAGCCAGCGCCGCGCGCCATTCTTTCTCGGCCCCGAGGGCGGCGAGGAAGCCGTCGATGCCCTTCGGGTCGATGCCGGGCTCGCCGCTGGCATCCTGCTCGCCGCCGACGGTGCTCAGCGCGGCCGCGATGAACGCATTCTGCGCTTCCGAAAGATCCGCATGGACGGGGAGCTTCCCGTCGCCGTTGTAGAGCAGCGCGTTGGCGATGGACGCGGCTTCCTTCACGTCGGCTTCACAGATGCTGTCGAGCTCCTGCTTGCCCAGGTTCTGCAGGACGTTGATGGCCGTCGCATGCATCTTCGCCCCTTCGGGGCAGTCCTGGCGTATGGATGCGAGCGGCAGCACCTCCGGCCGGGACACGATCTCGGCGGGGTTGCCGATCCTGCCGCACAGCCAGTCCACGGCGTCAAGGACTTCCGGGATGCGTATGCGCCCGTCATTGTCGGTGTCCAGGAGCCTGAGCATCTGCGCATTGAACTCCAGCCCGGACGCGGGGCAGCTCAGCGTGGCCCAGAGCTTCGGGTCGAGCTCGCGCAGCCGGATCAATTCCTCCGCGGTCTCCAGGGTAACCTGATCCATCCCTCCGAGACGGCGAAAAGCCCATGTCACTTGATTTTTCTCGTCCATATCGCATGCCTTAGGTTAAAATTGCATGGAAAAACAAGCCGTTTTTCCCGTGGTCGAACCGTGTCTCCATCTGGTCTCCATATCGCACATTTTGTCAATCCTGTCCAGAATCGAGGGCGGGACACGGGGACCGCCGCGGCGCGGGAACATTGACTTCGGGCATGATCTCCTGTACTTTGATCAGCCTGAGCCACATAATCCCATGCGGCATAACAAAGACGGTGTGCCATGCTCCAGGTCAATCTGCTCGACACTGCCCTCATCATCATCCTCCTCTTCTTCGGCATCAAAGGCTTCATCCGGGGAGCGGTCCAGGAAATTGCCGGACTGCTCGGCTTCGCGGCCGGCGTCCTGCTTGCCAGGGGCTTCAGCGTCCAGTTCTCGAAGGTCCTCGTTTCCTACGGCGTCTCCCCCTCCATTTCCTCCGTGCTCGCCATGGCCCTGCTGTTCATCCTCGGCATCGTCCTCGTAGGCCTGGCGGCCCACCTCATCCGCCGCATCTTCGAGCACTCGTTCGCAGGCGGCATCGACAGGTTCTTCGGCCTTCTGGCCGGCTTCGCGAAAGGCGTCATCTTCGCGGGCATCATCGGCTACATAGCCGTCAAGCTTTTCCCGGACGTCCTCCTTGTGAAGCAGTCGCAGGTCGTCCCGCCGCTCATGAGGTTCCTCCAGGTGCTGACGGGCTCGATCGACCTCCATATCCCAACATTATGATCCGGCGGTGAACACAGTGTACGAGCAGGAACAGTTATCGCGCTTTCAGTCTGTCATCGATTCCCTCATCGACCCGGAGAAAGGCTGCCCGTGGGACCGCGGGCAGACGCCGCTTTCCCTGTGCGAATACCTCATCGAGGAATGCCACGAGCTCGTCGCCTCCATCAGGGCGGGCGAACCGGGGCATGCCTGCGACGAGATGGGGGACATGCTGTTCGTCCTCCTGCTCATGGCGCGCCTCTCTGAGCGGTCCGGCGGATTCTCGCTGGGCGACGCGCTGAAGATGGGCGCCGACAAGATGGTGCGGCGGCACCCCCATGTGTTTGCGGAACAGGAGTGCGGCAGCATCGACCAGCTCATGAAAAACTGGTCCGCCATCAAGAAGCAGGAGCAGGCCGCCGGCACGGATCCGAAAAGCCTCCTCGCTTCCGTCCCCGGGAGCCTCCCTCCCCTGACGAAGGCCTACCGCCTGCACGCCAAGGCTGCCACGGCCGGCTTCACATGGGACGAGGACGAGGAGGTCGAACGCCAGGTCGAGGCCGAATGGCTCGAGCTGCTCGACGCCAGGGCGTCCGGCGACCCCTCCGCGAAGGAGCATGAGCTCGGCGACATGCTGTTCACCCTCGTCGAGCTGGGGCGCAGGATGGGGATCAAGGCCGCCGCCGCGACGGATGCCGCGGCGAACCGCTTCAGGAAGCGCTTCGGAGAGATGGAACGCCTCGCCAGGCAGCAGGGGAAGGATTTCTCAGCGCTTTCCCTGGACGAGAAGGACGAGCTGTGGAACGCCGTGAAGGAAGCGGAGCCCGCGGATTCGCCGCAGGTGCAGCCCGTTGAATTCGCCCTGCCGGTCCAGCCCGCCGAATAAACGCATCCATGAAGCTCCCCGCCAAGATACTCTCCTGCCTCATCGCTTCGCTTTTCCTTCTGCCCCTGTGGCGGGCCGACGCTGACGCGCGCACGGGCAGCGCCGTCATGCATGCCGGATACAGGAGCATTTCCTTCAGCCTGCCCAGCCAGCGGCTGCTGCTCAAGCTGAGCGTCTGGTATCCGGCCAAGCGCAGGCCGTCAGCCATCAAGCAGGGATACTGGTCCTTCCGGGCGGCGCGCAACGCGCCCATACTGCATGGCCCCTGGCCTGTCATCGTGCTTTCACACGACAATGCCGGCTCGTCCTTGTCGCATCATGACCTGGCGGCCCTGTTCGCCTCCAGGGGCTACATCGTCATCGCGCCGACGCATGACCACGATAACGCGTACGACATGGCGCTGCTCTTCCATGACAGGGAGCTGTTCATCCGCGCGCTGCAGGTCAAGTCCGCCGTGGACCTGCTCATGGAGCATGCGTCCCTCGGCCCGGAAATGGACCGCTCCCGCATCGCGTACCTCGGCTTCGGCCTCCCCGCGTCAGCCGGCCTTCTCCTGGCCGGCGCCTCCGTCTCCCCGGACGGATGGCAGGACTTCTACAGCAGGTACTGCCCGGGCGGGGACCGTGCGCCAGCGCCTGCCCCGGAGAGCGCAGGACGGCCTTCCGCCGTGCCGGACGGGGGCAGCAGGCAGGAGGCGGAAGACGGCGGCGCGGACATCCTCATGGCTGCCGACCCTGCCCTGCTCGCCCCTGCATCCCCGGCCCAGGGCAGCGGGACGCAGGCGGAGGCGAAGCGCGCGCAGCCGAGCTACTGGTGCTCGCCCACGCTCTCACATAAGATGGACAGGCTGGTCCGGTCCATGCGCCAGCGCGCCGAAGAGAAAAAGATCAAGGCGCTCTACGCCGCCACAGCGTCAGCGGAGCGCACGCGCATGTTCAAAAGGCTTTCCGACCTTGTCGCATGGACCCACAAGTACCTCAGCAGGCAGCCGGGGAACGCCCATCTCCCCATGCCCCCCGTCGTCCTGCCGCTGCTGCCCCCGCCTTCAGAGGGCGACGCCATGAAGGACAGCCGCTTTGCCGCCATGGCCTTCGTGTCGCCGGGATTCTCCTTCCTCTTCGACAGGGAAAGCCTCGCTGACGTCTCCATACCCGCACTGTTCATCGGCCTTGAGGACGACAAGCTCAATATCCCGCGGGAGCAGGCCGGACGCTTTGTCTCGCTGATCGGGAAAAACGCTGAATTCGCGCTCATCCATCATGGCGACGCGCAGGTCTTCCAGGCAAAATGCCCGGAAAACGACCCGGCCTCGGCCCTCGCGTCGCTCTGCGGCAATATCAGCGACGACGACAGGGCGATGCTGCACCAGCAGCTCGCGGCCTTGCTCTCGGATTTCTTTGCGCGCGCCTTCGCGGCCGGCGGCAGGCAGCAGCCGGACAGCGGCCTATAGGACGACGTCCCGGCTCATGTCTTCCACCTGTTCCGGCGGCAGTTCGCCCTGCTCCGCCGGATCAGGCGCCTCGTTCTGGCGTATCTTGTCGCTGATGCTCGCGTAATCCCTGCTTTCCATGTACATCGTGCAGTACGAAGCCAGCTTTCCCTGCTCATCCTCGACGCCCGACAGGAAGACATAGATCGATCCTATGTCGCTCTGCCTGTCCATGAACGACCACTCGAGGACTTCGATGCCGTCGTTGCTGAAGAGGTACTCCAGCAGGTCCTCATTGGCTTCGTCGATATCGTCGAAGGAAAAGCCGGGCCTGCCGTAGAGCCGGGTCAGTTCGCTGCGCAGCTTCTTGTAGACTTTCAGGGTGTTTTCCGCTTTCGGCGAGTAATCGTCCGGCGATGACGCCATGATGCGGATGATCTTCCCGTCATAGGCGTCGACGGCGTAGGTATCGAAGTCAGCGTCGGGCGCGCCGGGGCGGACTTCGTACATCTTCAGGTTTTCCGCCTCGTGCACCGCCTGCTGGCCGTGCTCATACTTGTCGACGGTCTCGCCCAGTTCCAGCCCGAAGCAGCCGGCGCCGGCGGCACGGAAAGAGACGCTGAGCAGGCAGCACAGGAAAAAGACGAGCGAATATGCCAGTTTCATGCAGTCATCTCCAGATAACACGGCCTCATGCCATAGTTCCCGCCATCATGGCCCGTGATCCCCGGCGGATCTCCCGGCGCCGCCTTCCTTCCTCATCTTCTGCGCGTGCGGCACCGGCGGCACGCGCCAGGACGCCCCGTGCTACTTCCTGAGGGGCTTCTCCTGGATGAGCATCGCGTCCCGCAGGGCAAGCCCGGAGAGCTTCGCCCTGACCTGTTTCAGGTCTTCGGGGGTGCCGCGCACGATCACCTGCGTGTAGTACCACGTCTTTTTCTGCGTCTTGACGCTCGTGACGCGGGTCTTCATGCCGTTCTTCCCGAGCTTTTCCGCAAGGGCCTGCGCAGACGCCTTGTCAAGGAAAGCCGCTGCCCTGAGGACATACTCGAACTGGGGCTCCTTCGGGACCTCCTTCTCCTTTGCCTGGGCCGGCTTCTTCGCGTCGGCATTGTCAGGCGCGGCGGCTTTCTCAGGGGCCGGCTGCGGCTTTTCGACTTCCGAAAGGATGCCGCCTTTCTGCTCGCCCTTCAGCGTCGTCAGGAAATCCAGCTTTTCCTTCTCAAGGATGTCCGGCTGCTGGTTCTTGTCGGCATCGTCCTTCTGGCCGGGCGAGGATCCGGGGACCAGGTCCTCAAGGACCAGTGGCAGGGTCAGTGGAAGCGTGCTCTTGCCGACGAAAAAGCCGAAGAAGAACACGAGCGTCAGCAGGAAAAACAGGAGGAATCCCGCCGTGATCACCGCCGAGGGCGTTATCCG